>Ga0307507_10004282_pt1 | contig 25698 bp, 7 predicted proteins | sample 7_EM_MG_FD_207223 | JGI IMG/M metagenome (GOLD analysis project Ga0307507, IMG submission 207223) | Populus trichocarpa ectomycorrhiza microbial communities from riparian zone in the Pacific Northwest, United States - 7_EM | ecosystem: Host-associated > Plants > Roots > Unclassified | place...
AAGGTATACTATAATAAACTTATTAAGGTATACTATAATAAACTTATTAAGGTATACTATAATAAACTTATTAAGGTATACTATAATAAACTTATTAAGGTATACTATAATAAACTTATTAAGGTATACTATAATAAACTTATTAAGGTATTCTCCTAATACACTATTAATTCTTTTCTAAAACGTTACTAGTGCATTTATAAGTCCAAACTGCATTACTAATAGCTTATATAGTCCTTCCTTTGACCTAAAGGCTGCCTTCTATTTATTATCTTCCTTAATTCTGATTTAATGGTACGCCTATCTCAGATCTATTTTTATAAAGATTTACGCGTTACCTATCCTATCTTAGATTTCGCTAATTAAGGGTAGAGGATACCTATCCTTTCTTATAATGCTGTTTAACTACCTATAGTTAATACACATCCTAAGTTTTCCGTTTTTCTTTAGGATAAATAACACTAAATATCCCGCTAATAACTGCAATAGTCTAATATATCCCTTTTATAGGGTTTCCTGGATAAACTCCTTAAGCGCTACTAACTCTGTTTTAGTAAGCTTATAGATTAGGAAGAACCTTAGACTTATTCCTAGTTCTAATTCTATTTTATAATCCCATACTGCATATTCTAATAGCTTTTTACTTTCTAGGCTCTACAGCCTTTTACCATACTTATGGTATTTCTTTAGTATATGACTTAAGCCTCGCTTAGTCTTTTTATACATTACTCTAACCTAGTACTATACCATTTTAGTAGCTTATTGTATTTTACGTTATTATATATCTCTAATATTAACCTATTCTATAACCTAATTAATCTTTAAATTATACTCCTATAACCAAGGCATTCCTAGTATTGCCTTATTCTTCCCTAACGGTAGGATATTAAAAGATATCTTAACTTGTCTCCCTTTAATAGTTAGCTAAATAGGTCCTATTTTAAGATTAATAATACCTACTCTATAAGCTATTGGATCTCCTAAAATTGTTATTAATAGGTATAAATATTCCTTTTGTTTATGTGGTAATCCTATTATTTTAACTGCTGCTAGTAATATATAGTTTCTTATTGCTCTACTATCTACTAACGCTTTAAACTTTTAATTTTACTAACTAACTTATAGATTTAGGTATTGTCCTATAATTCCTTTAAGGGTCTAAGGCTTTACTACTGGCTCCCTCTAGTCCTATAGGCCTCCGCTTTTCCTAACTGTTAGTTATTTAATCTTAACTGTACTTGGTCCCTCTATAGCTAATACTTAGTTTATTTCTTTTCCTTAATATGCTATAGATATATATTCTCTAGGCACTCCTACCACTGTTATCTATCTAGGCATTCTTCTATAAGGAATCTTCTAGGTTAAAGTATAAGTTGCCTAACTTCTATACTTCTACTAGGTGCCAACTATATATATACTTGGCGTCCCTATATCACTTTTCGTCTATTATCTAATATATCCTTATTAGATACTTATGGTATTTATCTTTTAGTGCTCTATGTATATTATATATATTATCTATATATGCAATCCATGCCAATATATAATATACTAGGTGCTTTAGGTTAACTCTTAGCTTATCTTTATCTTTAAGTTTAAACCTTTCCCGCGTTAGTCTAAACATTGCTATATTATTTACTGGTACTAATATCTATATTATCTCTCTCTAGTCTACAGCCTGTTCTTCCAGATTCTTTAACGTTATAACTAACGCCCCTTTTATATAGCTTATCTATTTCTTAGATATTGCTTAGTTTAGTATAACTTTTTTTATCTAGCTATATACAGAAGTCTTTCTATTTATTATTTCCTTTTTACTTATACCACTTCTAGTATAGCTTAGTAAGTGTATATAATCTATCCATAAGAAAGTATCTCTTTATTGCTGCCTTATTACAACCTTTGGTATATTATTCTGCGAATCTAGTTGGAATTCCTAGATCCTCTTCTTGTTCCAGTTTATCTACCTACTTAACTCTTAGCGTTCCTACCTTCGGCCTATTTATAACTTTCTGTATAGGTACTCTGTCCTTTATATATCTTAGTATAGCTAATTTCTAGTCTAGCTTTTACTCTTACTACATAATAATTTGTTACCTAAACTTATCTATACTTTCCTTTGGTTTTCGCCTTCTAAAAGGATCTTTAAAGTTATCTTGCTTCTTAATTACCGTATTATTTTTTTAACCTTTAGGCTAAATACTGCGTTTGCCTAGAACTGCTATAGACCTTATTTATTCTTTAAAATCTTAGCTCCCTAGAAACCGTTATCCCGTGCTTATTTATTTATTCTTAAACTAAGCTACTGCCCTTTCCTACCAGTTGTTATCCATTGTGGGTTCTTAGGTATATCTTATCTTACTTTAAAAATCTTAAGCGTCTCTTATCTTATCTTAAGAATCTTAAGCCTTTGGCCTTTTGCCTTTATTAAGTAGTGAGCTAGCCCTTTCGTCTTATAAAGTAATAGATACCGTATCTAACAGTGTTATAATGCCCGTTACTGAACCGCGTTCTATAGTGGTCTTAGTCTCTACTTCTATTATGCTATTAAGGTTAGGGTGCCCCTAGTTGGCCTCCTTTTCTTCCTTATCACTATTAATTAATAAGTACTCTAACTCTATTGTTATTTCTACCAATCTTTATCCATATATTACTGTAATACCTTAATCCAGCTTATAGAGTTGATCTTATTCTTTATCTAACTCTATAGTTTCTTTAAGTCCCTTTAACTCTAGCTCCTGTGGCCAATAGCTTACACTATACTTAGCGTTCTTATAAATTTAGTATACGTTATTATAATAAAACGTAAAGTGCTTAATTAAACACTTCTTAGTCCCGCGTAATACACCTATATCTATATTACTATACTCTAATAACCTAGTGCCTTTTACCATGTAGTTACTTTAACTACCTCTATAGTCTTTAGTAAAATAACCTTGTTTTCCGCAATTTATATAAGCTCCCTTTTTAAACTATTCTTCTTGCTATAAAGTCCGCCTAAACGTCTTCTGCTGCTAATATCCCTTATCTTAGCCTCTGCTCCTTAGTCCTATAATTATTTAATCCTTAACCCCTAGGTTTCTATAGTTTCTTATTTTATCTTTTAGATTCTTTGGTACCGCTTAGGTCTATTAGCTCTAGTCTACCATTTTATACTTTTTAACTCTGCGTCTGTTAATGCATACTCTGCGCCTTATATAACTATAAAACTCTATCTTACCCTTTCTTAGCTTATTCCCTCTAGTAGATCCTATTGTTAATCTTTATTGACTAGTTAATTAACTCTCTTAGAGTATCCACATCTTCCATTAGGATAATTGCGTTTTGGACTTTAACCTTAAGCCCCTATTTATACTATGCCATAAGCGCCTTATTATTCCATTTAACCTAAGTTATAAGTGTCTAAAACTATGTTGTGTACTTAATTGCTAAAGTGTGTTATACTAGGTTCTGAAGTTTCTTTCCGCTATAGTTATTGCTTTTAGGTCTCTAAATATCTGTGTTAACCTTTCTATAACCCTGTTCTAATTAATAAATATATACTATACTTCCTAATTAGTAGTTATTATTCCATTTATCTGGATTTTGGTAAAGTAAGATTTAAACCACTTAAGTGCTCTTCCTGTTAAGAACAGTCCTGCGTATACTACTTGGTCTATAGATATTGCCAACTTTGCCCCTTTTTATATAACCTTAAAGTGCATTTACGTAAGGAACCCTTTAAGTTTTAACTTCTCCCCTAAGAATTACTTAATTAAGGGTAACTTGACCTTAGCTACTCTAATTCCATTAATTTTATCTTTAAGTATTTAATTATTGTCTATTAATTAATTAACCATTTCTTGTAATTGACCTACTGTAACTAGCTGCGAATCAGTATCTCTTATACTAGTATCTTCTCCTAACCCTAAGGTTGTAGCTACTATAGATAGCGTCGTGACTAGTGCTTTTAGTGGCATATTGTTTAACTTTATTAATACCGTAACTAGGTAGTAAATGTATAACGAAGCCTTATAGGAAATACCACGGTAGACTTACTAATGGGCTAAGTATATAGGTAAATAAGAAGTTAATAATATAACAATAACTAGTGGAGTGGTTACCTAACAGATTAACTCTAATTATATTCTAAGATTTACTATAAGAAAAGGAACTATCTAGGTAGGGACTATAGTCCTTTAAATACACATCTGTACGCCTAAGAAAGTTATTACTTTATTTGCTCTGTCTACTCTATCTACTCTGTTACAGATTACACAGATTATATAGATTATATAGATCACATTATATGACCTTGCTTACCATTCCTTGTCACATAGCTCTACTGGTTCCATCTTGGACCGTGCCCTTATTAACTAACTAGCTTCCTCCAACTCTTCTCTAAGTAGTCATAGCATTGTACTTAAAGCGTCTGTAACAGCGTTTAGATACGTAGAGGTCGTCTTTAGTCTCTTAGCGCGTGTTATTAATGAGTGCTTTACAAGTTTATAGGTCTTATATAATATTGCGGTCTTAGGTAGTACGCATCTCAGCTTATATAAGCTTTAGGTAGTAGTTCTATAGAAGGCGGTAGTATTTATTAGGTTCTTATACTACTATTTTTATAAACGTCTTGGCGTTTTATATTTTAATTTTAATAGGTAGTAGCCCTTCCGCTTGCTTATCCGTAGTAGTATAGTTAATAAAAGATAAGATATTATCGGTGTCTACCTCCTTAAGGGCTAAGGCTAGGGCTAATAAATTAAATTCTCCTAGGATTAATTGGCGTTGTAGGTTAAGTATAGGTATTAGGTTTAACATAGTGGCTAGTAAGGAATATTGTCTTACTATTATGGGTTCCTTAGAAGTATAAAGGTAACTTATAAACACGCTACTTTTGGCAACGCCTGTAGTGTTACAGAGATATAGAATTGGTTATAGGCTAAGCGTCGGTAGTAAAAAGGCGCAATATAATATTATGGGACGGGGGCAGTAGCTATAGAGCGTATGTATTTAAGGAGTTTATAAGACGTTGCGCAATTAATCGTAAGGGTCGAGGGCGTAAGGAGGTGATATACCTACGTACAGCTGACGTAAGCTATACGCAAGGTGTACGTAAGAGCACGGGGCTCTCCTATGGAGGCCCCTGCAGTTGTCACGAAGTTCAAATAGATGAGTTCATTGATGAAATGGTTGATTGATTGATGATCTTGACTTGATTGTTGATTGATGTCGATGTTTTGACCTAGGGCCCCTAGGGCTCTATGAAGAGATTTACGATGCACGTGACTCGTGCACGTGTCCCACGCCTTAGAGAATATAGATTATCTAACACACCCCCTTAGCTTTGAGCTCTTTGAGGTCAAAGCTAGCCACCTTCTTGTGTCCGTTAATAAGTTAATTAAACCGTAATCTTATCTAAATCCTTTTATCTTGCTCTAATACCGTCCCTTAGGTCCTCTAGTTGCTTCTCCTTATCCAGCTGCTCCTTGATATCCACCATCCCAATCATATTAACAAAACTTTAAAACCTCTGCTTGGGCAGGGCCTTTATAAGTCCATTAGCAATTATCTCCTTTATTACTATCTATTAAAATTGTACTTGTCTTATTACATATTCTTAATATAGCCAGTATTAATAGATGTTAACATATTGGAGCTTTATAATTAGCTTTGCCGTGTCTTCTATAATTAGTTAGAGCATCTAGGTATTATCACATTTAATAATTAAGGGCTCATTTAGGCGTAACGTTATTGCATTAAACAGCCTACTAGTAAAGATAGCTTCCTTTACTATTTATAATAGGGCTAATAACTCGGCTTCTATGCTTAACGTCATAACTATACCCTGCTTATTTGCTCTCCAGGCAATCAGCCCCCTAAATAGCTTTATAATATATCCTTACAAGCTCTTTCTATTAACGGAGTTATCCGCGAATAATGCATTACTGGCATAGATAAATAATTGCGCTTTACCTCTACCGTCTCTTCCGTCGTCTTGTCCTTTATCGCGTATTCCTTTATCTCTCCCTCTACCGTTTATTCCTTCCTTATCTCCTCTATAGCAGATTGCTCTGCTTCTCGTACTATATAGGTATTAGATAACTCTGTCTACCGCTTAATAATGCTCTTAGCTTAGGTCCTAATTAAACCTTACCAGCCTTAATACTACAAACGCAATATCCGGACGTATTATAGTGGCTATATAGAGTACTAAACCCAATTTTCTCTAATATAGCATTGTAGAGGCTAGTAGGGATATAGGGCGGACTAATAGGTCTATATTAGGGGACGGACACGTCGGACAGATCAATTGGTGATTAGTAGGGAGGAGTTTAGATTCTACCATAGGAGTATCCAGAAGACGCCCTATAAGATCTATCTTATACTAATTAGCTATCTTCTCAATATAGGCTTTTTAGGATAGCTATAGGAGCCTCTAGCTACAATTATATAGCACATAGATTCCTAGGAACCATTTTAGCTCGCTAAGGGTACTTATCTGGTATTCCTTACTTAGCTCTTTAATTGCTTCTTAAGCTTTCTTCTCATCTGTTTTTTAGTAGCAGAAGACAATATCGTTAATATAGAAGAAGATGATTATTCCACTTTTTAGTATAACATACGGCTCCTAAGGTACCTCTTTAAAACCCAATTCGTTTAATGAGCTTATAAGATTCTTCTGCCATAACAGTAGTAATTGTTGTAGTCCGTATAGGGCTTTTCTTAAGCGTAGTACTTTATTTGTCTTTCCTTTGTTAAACCGTAGCAGTAGCTTTATATAGACGACCTCATTGAGATTGTAATAGACAAACGTATTAACTGCATCTATCTATATTATCTCCAGGTTGAATTTTACAGTGATCGCTATAAGTATTCGGAAGGTTGTACTAGCTAATATAGTAGCTCTCGTAGGTAGGTCTCCTAGGGCCTATTAATTTCCATAGACTACTAATTATGCCTTGCATTTCTGGAGAAATCCATACTTATCCGTCTTATAGATAAACACCTATATTAAGCTAAGAACCTGCTGTCTCTTTACATACTTCTTATCTGTTTCTTAAAACAACCTTATTTAATAATGGGATTAGAGGTAAGCTTATTAAGCTTCTTAGAACTAATCTCAAAGAGGATACGTATTAAGGTTGCAGATCGACTAAGGTAGCGGAGGTAAGTTCTTCCTATATAATCTAACATCGCGTGTTCTGCCTAATTTTAGCTTACTGTCATTAAGTCAACTATTAAGGTTGAACTTCCTTCCTGCTAAGAAGGCGCTATAATAGGCTAATATAATTCTTTTAGTAACAAAGTCTTTAAACCTATTATCGCAGGCTTCCTTAAATAAGTCCTTAATAGAGTCGTTAAACACCCCCTAAGTGTAAAACCCGTCTCCTACTCGGCTAATGATGTCCTGATTAGTACCTTATACATCTAACTTCATAGAATACTCGACGTGAAAGGCATATGGAGATTCTTCGTCTTCTTCTATTAGAGGTGGCGTATAATACGTATCTTTAAGAGCTCTTATAAGCTCAAGATCTGCTAACTCATTAAAGGTTTAAACTAGCTCATTAACGTCATTGTCTTCCTCTTAAATTAACGGTTTAAATACTTCTTTATTGTCTTCTAGAAGGACCTTATTCTTAGTCAGGGTATTAGGGAGTTAAATCTTCTTAATCAGCGTGTCTAACTCAGCGTATAGGTCCTTTAAGATGTCCATTTACTTGCCGTTAAAGAACGTCTTCTTGTTAAAGATAACGTCCCTAGTAGAGATAATAATACCTTTATATAGGATCCAGATCCTATAGATATTGGTAGAGTTATAGCTAATAAGGTAGCTAATATAGGCTCGCGGATCTAGCTTGCTTAGCCTTTTTTTCTTTAGCTAGGCGTCTAACGTCATCGCGTACGCCCTATAGCCGTAGGCTTTTAGGTGCACTAGTTGCGGCTTTCTTAACCCATTGGCTAGGAAGGTATAGAACCTCTTATAGGGCAATTTCCAACCATTGCTTTCCCGTGGCGTTTAATCTTAAAGGTAGACTATATAGTTAACTATCTCTTTCCATAGATCGTGTAGTAGATTGGCAGCAATTCTTATTATATATGCTCTCTTAATAATCACACCCCCTAAGCGTTTGGCGGTACTATTTTAAGCTTAGGTATAAGGCGCCAAAGGCTTAAATGTAATCCCTTAGGTCCATAGCCATTTAAGGGTTCTCCTTTTCCCTAGCTCGTTGTCTGATCTAATAGTGTTAACCTTAAGGTTATGCCTTAGACAAATCTATTAGATAAAATCTTTAAGCACTTATAGTGTCTCCTTCTCTTTACTATGCGTTATTATAAAATACGGGAAGGTTCTTCCTAAGAAGGTATTATAGATAAACATAACTCATATAAATCCAGCATGCGCTTCCTTAAGGTCAGTCCAGTTAATATAGAGGTTAAAATAAGGTTTATTAATATTCTATTCTAAGAACCTTCTTAAGACCTAACGCTTAATTTTAGCGAGACTGCAATATTAATATTCTATTATCTTTGGGCCTTAAAGCTTAACTTCTAGGGCATTAAGACCTAAATAATAAAGGCTTATAGGTCCTGGATAACCTAGACACAGATACTATAAATACGCATTACCTTTTAAATCTAGACAAGCGTCTCTTGACAATACTCTGCGCTTCTATTAGCGGCGTAGCAGTCGGCTTATATTGAATGCTAATCAACTTCCTAGTTGGATGTATTTGATAGTCTATTATCTATAACGTTCTTCCATTTAATATAGGATCGTGTTATCCTTCTAAACTAGAAGATTATTGTCTCCTTTATTGTTCTAGTAGAACCCTTATTTTTAAAGCAAACGGAACGACACTAGATTCGTATTAAAGTCCGTATAAAAGGCAACGTCCTTAAGATGTAGGGTTCCCTTGCTCTTGTCTAGTTTTATAATTTAGATAGTGATATCGCCGTAGCCTAGTATGGGCACTTCTAAGCTGCCGGCGGTGATATATTTGTGTCTTAGAGCTTTCCTAAAATTATAAAAATAAGAGAGGTTATTAAAGATATAGAGAGTAGTTCCTAAGTTAAGAATAGTTAATAGCTTTAGTAGATAGGTTTAACCAGTGTAATATAATTCTAGGAATATTGCATTAGCTTCTCCCTTAATTTTAACTTTCTGGCTCTTATCCTGTTATTATTAGGCCTTATCTTCTTATTCTTCAAGTCTAATCTTTGCAACTTAGTTAGTAAGATTCTTATTCTTTTCTACCTTCTTTAGTGCCCTATTAATGCGCGCATCTCCTATTATGACTCCTACAGGTCTCTTATCTTTAAATAAACACTAATAGTCCCGTAGGGAGTGTCCTTGTATTCCATACGCTAAGCACTTAGGCGTTGGCTTCTTATAGGACGTCTCCTTATCCACCAGTGTCCTGGCTCTCTTTAAGCATCTATTATATACTAAGGCCTTTCCTCTTCGTGAACCTTTAGTAGTATTAGAGTAATCCTTAGTGGCTTGCTCTACGAAGTCTGTATTAAAGGTACTGCCTCTTATAGTAGCATTAGCTTTCTTTAAGGGTGTTCTAAGTCCTTCTTATAGCTCCTTTACTACTCTATAGTATTTGGAAGATCTCAACTTCTAAGGGTTATTTGACTCGGTAGTGTACTTTATATAGTAGGCGTCGCTAAAAGGTTAAATAACTTCTGCTAAATCTTAAAGCTAGATACTATTGGACATTTAAGGGATCTTGTACTTCTCTCCTAGGGATATTACGTGTTCCCATTAATCTAGCCATTAGTTTAATTTTAACAACTGTTTAAACCCCTTAAGGGCTTCCGTATACTAATATTGTACCTTCTTCCTAACAAATAATAAGGTAGGTTCTGTGTTCTCCTTTAGCTAAGATAGCCATTCTTTAACTATTAAGGAAGGGTTAAGCAGTAGCTTCTTCTAAATTAATACTATAGATGTGATCTAGGTGTAAATCTATTAAAGATGATCTTTCTATCTTAGGAAATACTTTATGTCCTAGTTATAGTATCGTCTGCTATTCTTGTACGCTTTCTGTTAATTTGTTAAGAGCTACACATATAAGGTTGCATTCTTATTAAAATCTATAACTTCTAGATAGGCTGGTTCTTGTAGTAGACCTTATTAAGGTGCTGCACTATCTGGGTCAACGTGGGCCCAAATTCGCTGATCCATAAGGGCTCGGAGTTGCCATAGCTATTGCTCCCAGTCTTCTAACTTATTGAGGATGATCGTCGTCGACGAGCTTAACGTCGGTGGAGTCATTTAACTAATAGGCAAAGGAGGGATTGAGATGGTATTTTATTATTAGGATCGTCCTTGTCGTTAGGATCGTCCTTGTTATCAGAATCGTCCTTTAACAATTAAGGTGGAATCTCATAGAATCTCGTGGAATCTTATGGAATCTCGTCCTATGACAATTAAGGTAGTATTTCTGTCAGAGTCTGCGTCTTAATGATGAGGTGTCAGAGTCTGACGATGAGGTAGAATTTCTTCAAATAATTAAATAATAGCTGACTAGCTTCTTAAGTCGGCGGACCGGGCTTATAACTATCACGAAGTTCAAATAGATGAGTTTATTAATGAAATGGTTAATTAATTAATGGTCTTGACTTAATCGTTAATTAATGTCGATGTTTTGACCTAGGGCCCCTAGGGCTCTATGAAGAGATTTACGATGCACGTGCCCCGTGCACGTGACTCGTGCACGTGTCCCACGCCTTAGAGAATACAGATTATCTAACAGCAGTAGGGTTCTGTAACAATTCCAGCTTCTAACAATTTATAATTTAACTATAGCTACTCTTTAGTTAACTACTAAAATCCTTACTAATTATTCCATAGAAGAATATAGCTGTATAACTCTCTATAAGTATTATCGCCAAATAGAAATAGCAGCTTATAACTAGCGAATATTATACAGAGCTTCTCAGCTATACTAGATTCGCTATATATATCCTAGTTATTTAAGGGAGCTAAAAAGGGCTTAGAGGCGTAAGAGATAAGGCCATTTAGAGTAGTAATTAATTAATATTTAAGGCCGTTTCCCTTATAATAGCCAGAATATGTCTATAATTAGTGGACACTATTTACTAGCCAATAGAATCTAAAGGTGCCGTTAATCGCATCCTATATTTAACCCCCCCCCCCTAGCCAGCCTGTCCTAGATATTATGCATACCAAGAAAGTTTAGTATAATTATTTAGCTATAGGCGCCAGTAAATTAAGTTGTGCTAGTTATAATATATACGCTTTACTAAGCTATTAAAAACCTTAAAGATCTAAGAGCGACTGCGGCTAATATTCTTAGTATAGTAGTAATACCGTATTAGGTATGCGAGACGACTACAGAGCATATACATTGCCTTCTCTAGTAAAGCCTTATACGTATTAAACTTTATAAGCTCCTTAGTATAATATATAAGTGGCGCTAGAGCTTAAATCTTATCTAGACGAAAGCTATTTTATACTTAGAGCTAGCACTAATATTAAAGCTAGATTGGACAACCTTACTAAGTCTCTTACTGATAAACCTTATTATTAATATTATTTAGATCCTATTGGAAATGGGGTGCTTAAAAGGATGTATAAGTATTAGGCGCACAAACACTACACTAAGACTCCTCTATTAATATAGCCTAGCGTTAACTCACTATCTAAAGAAGAAGGAAGCCGTCGTCCTCATCGTCATAAAAGCGGCTCATTAATTCGGGCGGTATATGCAACGGAGGCTTTAATACATAACCACCAAACGCGTTAGATTTAAGCGACGCGACAAGATCGCGACGAGAGACTTGATATTGGATAAATTAGGTATAGTACGATAGCAAGGCTCCCCTGTATAACCTCAATCGACGGCGTCTTTTTACTAAGATATATACTAGCTCTACGAGGCAGGTGTTTCGCGGATCCTCATTTTCCAGAAAAACCGCTCTAGTGTAAGAGTATATATATTGTGTGACGGCGCTAGGACGCGTCACCTAGTCAGGGGTTCGCTTAAGACTTGGCATGTGTATATAGACGTGGCCTCACTACCTTCTCTTGCTCCTTACCTTGATATCTTCGTAATACAGCATTTGTTCAAGCACCACGTTGCATTCGTTCAAGTTTCGGTTCAGAGGCATTAGTTCGAGCCGTGCGGCATTTGTCCAAGCCGTCACATATTGGATCTCGCAAGAGTCGCAATAAGTTCGCGATCACTCTTTATCTTTTTGGCCGTATGGCGACGTGGAGCGGGATGCGTTATACTAAGACGCCTTTTATATACCCGTTTTTAAGTTAGCCCTAGATTAGTCTATAAACATTAACTAATTAATAGTAAACTATAAGATCGTGGCCTAGAATAAGGTACAATTCTCCTAGCTTTGTTTACAGACGACTTAACGAGCCTTATATATAATTAGAAACCCCTTATATGCGCCCGTAAAAGCCTCCTTACTAGTTTCTAACTCTAGCTAGTAACTATTAGTCCTACACTAAGCGTCTACCTGGTTATAACTAGCTAAAACCGATTATAGATAAACCATGTTATTTTATTAAGATATAAGTTTGGAGCCTTATTTAGTTAACAGATTGACGCGATAATTATCTCGTTACCTAGTACGCGTCTCAATATATATTCGCGACCGAGGCTTATCTTTCTGTACAGCCTTATCTTCTTCCGAATACGTTAAATTACCTTAAGAGAGTAATCGGCTTGGCGGGCGTATATACGCTTACTAGCGCCGGCTGCAAGAAGGATTTCAATGAAGGCGTGCTACCAGTCGCCTATACATGGAGCCATATTAAGAAAGGCAATGGGGTAAAACACCAAGATCTAGAGGCAATATTACGACTTTTGGCGAGAGAGAAGTTCAGAATAGCTTTAAAATCGAGCTCCGAGCTCCGAATTTGATGTGGGCCGTGGCTCTAGCCCTAGCCACGTACTACACCGTAGCTCTACATACTAATTTAGCCGCAGACGTAGCGAAATTAGGTGTGTCGCGCGCACACCTGACAGACCGTACCTTCAAAGCCGCCCCATGGAAAGGCTCTGCGACTGCAGCTGCATCCGCAACGCCACTCAGTAAGCGGGAAAGAAAGAAAGCCTTGTTTGATAACAGAAATGAAACGAGAAGCCTCTGAATCTCATTCCGGGAGACGGGAAATTGTAGAGAGGCCTATCAGTTCCGGTTCGTAAGTTCATAATCTACAAGGCTGAATCATTTAGATCGGATGATTGCAAGGTGACAGCCGGAAAGAGAATGATCAATTTCCGAATGAGCCTCTGAGGAAGAAGGGTTAAGCTCCGGGCATTTCAATCCGTCAAGCGCTTGATATCGAGTCGCAGCATGTTTATTGATCCCTCCCCCGCAATTGGTCGATGACGCATCTCGCAAACCACATCTTGGTGTGCCCCGCCCCCGGAGTGCTAATGACTCGCGTAGTTTGGCCATTTCCGGTCACCTTCTGACGTGCTAGCCTACGAATCAGGCCTTGAGAACTTCCCGCCCTCACTTTTTCAGCCTCATAATGACCCCGACAGAACGCCTCGTCCCGAACACCTAATACTTAACCCTGTCAGCAGGCATCAATGACCGGGGTCAAAGTAATCGCCGACTCTTGAGAACGCCTCCAAGCCTAGGTGTTGGATTGACGCGGTCGGTGGTCGTCGGCGAGGTAAACTGACAACAAAAGTCAAATAAAGCTATTTAGGACAGGGGGGAGAGTAGATACCCCGCATGCAACTCCGGAGGATTTGAGCTCAGTCCAGCCCACTAGAGCTTAATCGAATACTAAACATAATTAGGAGAAATTTAGTAGATACGCAAGTAAACAATGAAGATTTGAGATATGGCGACTATAGTCTGCTATTAATTTAGAAATCCCTAATTATGAACTACTAATACTTCAAGAAACTGTGGATTGTGAGTCCTGCCACGGCCATCGTAAGGCATGTGCACAACGTAGTAGTGGCCAGCTTGGGTAACGAGAGCTATTTACCACATATGGTCACCCATGTCGAAGCTTACCAAGTCCGTGCTGGCAAGGCAGAGTTTCCCGGAACCTCCGAGTAATGCGCGTTCATTGTGGTGGATTGGTCGACAAACCGTGAGTTCTGTTTCTTGTGTAGCGTGCAGTGTTTCAGTCAGCCACGCACGCCACATACACCGACGGCTAGAAAAGCCTAGGGTGCAGTCATGCCGGCTGCTGTCTAGTTCCCGCCACATGCATATGCTCTCGCTTCGGGAACGAAAGGCGGGCCTGGTTTCTTCAGTAGCCAACCAGTTACTCACCGGAAGACGAGGGGAAAAGCTTGAGGCGCTGAAAGCGCTTCAATCTGATAAATCTGAGCCATACACATTCCTTTATGGCATTATCGTATGATATCCTTCAGTAATGGCGTTTTGCCGGCTACGTCAAGCCTCACCTTCCGCCAGAGCTGACTGTGCTTTGTCGCTAGGACCACAATGTGCTCGGCCCTTCATTTGTCACCGAAACTTCTCTGTGAGGCTCTCTTTGCTAAAGCTTTTATTACTATAATAACTGGCCAAGAATGATAAGCTCAGAGCCTTGGATTATTTCGTCGATTTGTGTACTCGTGCGGTCTCCGATTCCAGAAACCCGCTTTTGAAATTTTGTTCTTCATCTCAATTAATAAAGACTCCTAAAGGTTTGTCAAGAATGTTCTTAATGAGCACATGAAACAAATTCAGAGACAAGCCCTTGTTCGTTCATTAACTGATGGAGTAGGTTTCTTTCTTCTACATGTCCCGAGCACCATTTCAAGCGTTACTCTTCTGGGTCATCCAGCAAGGGAACGCGATACCAACAGAGAGTTTACGTGCGAGAGACACAAGCGGTAACCATACACAACTATATGAGCCAAGATGGGTAGCGGGGCCCAAAACTCGAGGAACCTTGAGCCTGGTTTTCTCTTGTGTCATCACCTTGTTCCTCTGTGTCTGGACTACAGTTCACGTCAACATTGAACCACCAGAAAACGAGTTTAACCCAACCTTGGCCCGCTTCATTCCGATTAAGGCACTGAAGACGAACAATAAACTCTTAAAGTTTTTAGCCAAGCGATCGATTCGCAAGCTAGGCTGGGGCTGCGTCACTCTTATTGTCCCTGAGGGGGTTATGGCCATTGCCGCTTATGAGAGGAAAGTTGCCAGCCTCCTCCGCGACGAAGTTAACAAAATCATCGGCCCCGACAAGTGGGATATGCCCCTGGGCTATTACGCCATCATGGGGGGCTTCGTAATTCCGAGGGCCGATTATGACGACGCAACTAAGCAGCACAAAGGCAAAGTGGGTAGTGAAGGGGAGGCGGGAACGGCATCGGGTAAAATTTCGGAAATAACTAGTGAAGACAAAAAGCCAGAGATAGCTGTGCAGTCGCCCGAACCTACCTCGAAGCGAGAAGGTGGTGCTATCGAGACTAGAGTGCCAGAAGGTAGTCTGGAGAATAAGCCTCTCACCTTGACTCCATACGGTGTCCTACAATTAGCCAAGTGGCAACAGGAATCCGAAAGCGCCTCTCCCGGCAGCAAGCCCAACTTAATTACAATTACATCTGCCCAGGTGCAGGACAAAAGCAACGCAAACACCCTTGCTAAGGTTCTCGTAGCTTGGCAAGCCCTCTGGATGATTGTCCAAATCATCGGGCGACGTGCTGAAGCCCCAGGAATACCCGTTACTCTGCTCGAGCTTCACACTTGCCTACACTCATTCTGCGCCTTCGCCATGTATATTACATGGTGGGACAAACCAGTCGATATCGAGTTGCCAACGACGGTCCATCTCAGCCGCGATCGAATTATCACCTTGATAGAAGGGGAGCCAAACCCGGAAGACCCAACCGATCCTTGGAGCGAGGCAGGAGATGAGGAGAAAACCTCTTCGTCCCCTAAACTATCCACCGGAGATGTCTCTAGAGTGTTTCTAACGTCCCGCTCGGGCATCGGGAAACTCATGTACCAGCGCCTCGTCGGGCACAGAGACATCCGGACGGAGTTTTTCTCGGCCATGAGCGACGCCTATATCCGTCTCTGGCGAGGCAAAAAAAAATTCAGGAAACAATCCCTGGCTATCTCTTTCGTCGGCCTGGTCTTTGGGGGTGTCCATCTTGCAGCTTGGAACAGCAGCTTCCCGAGCTATGCCGAGCGAGTTCTCTGGCAGATATCCTCTACAATCACGGCAACAGCTTGGTCCGGTTTCGTATTGTCGCTATGGCTAAGTGTGTTTGTTCAGCGAAGGAGAGAGGGTAGGTTTTTTAGTAAAGTGTGTGGCATTCTCCTTGGTCTTGGAATATTCCCGGTTTTGCTAGTTAGAGTGTATCTGCTAGTAGAGTCATTTGCTTCAATTCGTAGGCTTCCTCTAGGGTCCTACAGGCTTAATACTTGGTCAAATGTATGGCCACATGCTGGGTAATGGGGATGTAACAAGATTGAGTTTTAGTGAGGAGCTGTGGACTGAATCTGGGCTTTTAATATTTTCGAGCGCTTTTCAGCCTAATATATTGACTACACGCGACATCAGTCGGAATTTCTCTTGTTTTAGGGCTCAGCGACCTAGGATGCTATAAATTATGGGTTGATCGGCCTCTAGGCCGAGTTCGACTAAAAAAGTTTATTTTATCCATCTTACCCAAGCTTTTAACAACCCTATTTATTAATGCCCCAATTTATTTACCACTATCTCCTAGTATTTGACCGCCGTTCCCTTCTTATAGCATTCTTTAGTAATAAACTTGTTTCCTTGCTAAATAATAATAATCTATATATACGGCGGGGTAATTTAAAGTAGGAAGACTAACTAAACGCAGGAAAATTAGATAGAACTATCGCTTGCATTAGCCTAACCCTACTCTACTCCCTACTCTTAATATACTTATTTAGGTTGATTATTATATTTAGTTTAGTTAAAGCAGCAGCTAACGCAAGGGGCTGTCACGTGACACACCCGTGACACCTTATACACGTCCACCTGTTTCCACCGACCGAACAACTAAAGACTGACCACAAGACAGCAATCTAACGGCAATCTACGGCAATCTAACAGCAATCTACGGCAATCTAACGGTAATCCGCCATATTCTGCCAAGTCAACCGAATTCTGCCAAGTTCTGCCAAGTTCTGCCAGAACCGCTACCTAAATCCCATTTTGTCCTATGTGTATATTGACCAAGCAACTAAGTTAATAATATATACCCTTTCTCCCTATTTCCTTACCTTCTTTCCTTACATAATGTCTTAATTTTATTACGTAGTTTGTATACGTAGCTTAATAATATCTACTTCGCTATATATTATCGTCGCTTATACTTACTCTATAATACTATATTACGCTAAACCTATACCTTATACCAGCGTGGTTTTTATTTTCAATATTGGCTAATTAGATTGATCAATATTGGCACTAATCAATATTGGCGAGTATTGGCGAGTATTGGCTATATTTGTAATATTTGCAGATCCTCTTGGCACCCCTTTAAAAAAATTTAACTTTAACATCGTACGGACAAATTATTAAATATTATGGCTTCTAAAGCGGACTTATTACTTTTTATACCTATATTAGGGTTCGTTCGGTTGCAAATTGCCTCCGTTACAGAATCTGTTCGATCTGTGCGTATTTTAGCGTCGCCCATGTTATAATTAGTGGCGGCTACTACCGTAGTTCAGTTGAATCTGTAATTGAGTCGATCGTTCGGTGAGGCTCCATTACTACACCGAGGCAGGGAGTCGCGATAGAGGCCTAGTGGCAGAGGGGGTCACTCGAATCGCTCACCAAAATCAATCACGCATTGTGCGAAGCCAAATCTGGAGCCTCATCTGGAGGCTCCTCCTCAACCAACGCCCTCTCGTCCGTCAACGTTTTCTACACCTTCGCCAACCTCCCGTACGAGCCGCAGCAGAGTACGCACGCCCCCCGGAAATAAGCCCATGGCGATCACGAAGGTTAAGATAATAACATTATATAAGGCTTGCAAATGCGATAGCAGTATCGCGGTTGGGGTGTGTGGGGTCGCTATATTATAAGAAGTCGTCACTTGGGCGTATATGCGAGAGCTCCAGGTTGAAACGGAACATGTAACGGGAGCTCGAGGCTACATATTAAAACGGTGCCAAGAACCTCATTACAACTACTGTATATGGTATAGCTTGCAAATTTGACGCGCTTACCGATATGGAGGAGCTCCATAGAGTGACCGCCTAGATCGTACACGGTCCTGCATCGTGCACGGCTAAATACACCAAAATACGTCTTTTTTAAATACTTATAGCTTAACAACAACAGTAGATATTTATATAAAATTTTAAATCTGGCTTATTAAATGGTAAGTTAATTATTTTATAATATATATATACTAAAAATTAAGTTTAAAATAGTACTTTTTTAATCTTAAGCTAATTTTTTTTAATAATAATAGCAGTAGGCCTATTATATAACTATATATTATATAAATAAAGATTTAAGGTATATTTAGAATTTTCTAGCTATATTAAGTAAGTTATATTAATATTTAACTAAGTCTAGTTTTTAATATATATATTATAAATAAAGTTTTAATATTATAATTTATATAGTGAATATTCTTTATTATATCTATAAAAAGTTATTAAAAGTATATTTAAGCTTATTGTTATATTTTATAGAGGTTTTTTTTTTAACCTTAGTTAAAAACAAATTCCTTTATATTATACTATAAACTATATAAATTAAGTTTATATATATCTTCTATAGTTTACTATAAATATAATAAAGAATATTAGCTATATAAGTTATAATATTAAAACTCTATTTATAATATATATATTAAAAACTAGACTTAGTTAAATATTAATATAACTTACTTAATAATATAGCTAGAATTTTCCAAATATACCTTAAATCTTTATTTATATAATATATAGTTATATAATAGGCCTACTGTTATTATTATTAAAAAAAATTAGCTTAAGTTTAAAAAAGTACTATTTTAAACTTAATTTTTAGTTGTCGGAATATTAGTCATATAACGTGGTTACGAGACCGCGAAGCGAGGCTAGTTAACCTAACCTTAGAGCAACCCCTTACTTCTAGACAATTAATCATCCAATAATTAACAACGCATATGTATTATATAGTGATATTTATGCCCGTTAATTAAAGCATGTATACTAACACTAATTAGTAGACGTATAGATTAGGAAATACGCAATAGCTAGCGCTTAAGGAGTAGTACTGGAAACAGTTCACCAATTACCTAGTTCTTGTCTATTTCACTAAAGGAGAAGACTATAACTTCTACTTAAGCTTAAGAGTGTGTATTGGCCTTATAGCTAATATAGCAGATTACTAAGAGAATAGCAGCCTTACTAAGAACACTTTATAGGTCTAATAGCTATAAAGAATGTACACACAAACCTTAACCTTAACTACACCCTTACCCTTAACCTCACCCTCGACCTCAACCTTAACCCTTGACCTTAACCTCAACCTCAACCTCTATTTAAGCCTTAACCCTTAAACTCCTAGATTAAGGACACTCTATAGGCCCTAAGGCTATAGAGAACACCCTAAACCTTAAATCTTAAACCTTAAACCTTCTTACCTTTAAACCTCCACTTAAACCTTATAGATACTTAACCCACAACTATAATAGAGTGGTATGAGAAGATATTAAAGCATAGTAATGGAATTACTGCTACTATAGCTTCCAAAGATGAGCTAGGAGACTATATAGTAATAAAGGTCTATATACACACATAGGAGAACTTTACAGACTATATATTATAGACAGTATTTAAGGAGGAATTTAAAGGCTTTACTACTAAAGATTTTAGACGTATGCAAATTAATATAAGAGCAAAGTTACGCACTTATCTACTTAAGAGAGGAGTGTATGTGGGAAAGCATAATAGTAGATATTTAATTTTAGAAGCACTATTTAACCTCCTCTAAGAGGAAGAACCTTATAAATGGACAGATAAGGAAATCACAGAAGCTCTTAAGGCAGTCAGCCCTATAATTACAGTGGTGCTATAAGAACGGCTTAACTTAACACAAACAGCTCTAATATTAAATTAAGCTATACCCCTATTAGTTATAGCCTCTTTAGCTCCTATAACCCCCCCCTATAGCCCACTACCTTCCCATACAGTGCTAATGCCTATAAGCCATTAACTACCTCTACTACCTCCAATGCCTGTAATCTAGCCTATAGCTACAGCTATAACACCTAGAATGTAAATACCTACCCCTATAACACCCTAACTAGCTGTTATATCTATACCCCAGTAAACTACACTAACCGCCACCTAATAGTAAGCCGTATCTACCTCTACCTAAGATTAATTACTTACTCTCCTTACTTAACTCCTATAGATACAGAATCAGTAATTATTGCCTATAGTAACTGCCTCTACCCTCCCTTTAGTAACTACTTCTATTCTACCTAGTCCCCCTCCTACCCAGTATCTTTACCCTAGTACTGCTAATACTGACCCTACTATGCACCTGCCTATATACAGCAAAGAGGCAGCCACTATTACTAAGATCTACACAGATAACCAGAAGTACGATAGAGTGAGTAATAGCTTTAACTTTAAGTTAACTATCTTCTATAATATCTATAAGAGAGCTAGTCTACCTCCTAAAGGCTATATAACCGTACTCCTAACTATACTAAAGGGACTTACTTAGGATTACTACTACAATAACAGCCTTTTAACTAGATTATTTACTAAGGCATATAACCATATACGTTACTTCTTTAAAGAACCAGAGTACTATTAGAGAAACCTTACTAAATAAAATGCCACCAACTTCTAAGGAATTATTAATAAGAACCCTAATAAGCAAATCTATCAGAGTTTCTAACTACTCCTTAATAAGCTCTTAAAACATTGCTATAGATTACACCTAGAGTTTTATATAGACCTCTTCCTTATAAATAAGCTAGTTACCACTTGCTAAGGAGTACTAGCATACTATATTACTATTTCCAACCCTTCTAAAGACCTCTCCCAGTTAATTAGCAAGTTATAATCTTCTGTAGTTATATAGAAGAAGGAACACCCTTTTTAGGCCTTAATAAGACTATTTTAAGGAACCTACTTTATAGATCGTATATACTGCTGTAACATCCGTAACAACTATAACTAAACCCGCTCCTATAGACAAAACACCGTCAGATCCCTAAAGGCTAAGTGCTATATTTGCTAAAAGGGGAGCTGCTGCTTATAGAAACATATAGAGGAGGAGTAGAACCATTCTAGAGATAAGTATAAAAGACGTTTTAATAATAATAAGGGCCATAATAGTAACTTTAAAGAACGCTTTAGACAATATACTATCTACTATAAAGGAGACGACAACAATAAGTACAATAAGACTTTTAAAGCTCTTGTGCTAAACACAGACACTAATAAAAACACTAATAATAATAATAGCGAGGAAGAATTAGAAGACCCTAACGGCTGCTACCTTATATTATTTAGAACTCTTACTATAGACAAAGCAACCTCTATAAGCGTAGAACTAGCTAACAAGGCTTATACTTACTTACTTACTATAATCTCCACAGAACCTACTACGGAAACCAACCTGTTTAACTATAATATAACAACTACCGCTTTACACTATACTTCCACAGTATTTATAGGAATTATAATTAATACTAGTACGTTAAAGAAGTCTACGGCCGGTTATAGATAATTTTAGGCACTATAGAACGCGGACTAATTTATAAGACTTAATACCTTAACCAAAGGACAAGTTAATATATAGTTTGGCATTAGAATCGCTACCTCTATTAGAACTGCGGATATCATTACCCCTATAGGCAAGATACAGTTTTATATTATCTATACAGATACCCCCTTCTTACTCTACTTAGCAAATATGGATAGACTCTAAATCTACTATAACAACCTTAGAAACGTTGTTATTACTTATACTAAAAAAGTACTAGTAGTGTAACAGTTTGGCTACCCGTTTCTCTTATAGAGCTTATTACTACAGTTATATCTATTTGAATCCTTTAATGCGAACCCCTACTACTTAATAAATATAGAGCTACGGCGCCTATATTATCAATTTAGACATCCCTTAGTTAAGAAATTGTAAAAACTACTCTATTATGCTAGCCATAAAACGGATAGAATGGCCATTAAGCAACTAACTAAGTTCTGCTACTACTATTAGAAGTTTAGCAAATTACTAGGCAGATTCCGCTTTACCCTATAAAACAACATCAATTTTAACTACAATATTATTGTTAATATTATGTACATTAGCAGATCACCCCTCCTACATATTATTAATAAAGGAACATAATTCCAAGCTAGTAGATGGCTATAAGACATTAGCGCTAAATATACATAGGACGTTCTATAGATATGCTAGATTAATACCTACCTAGGGCCACTAGACCTAATTACCCACAACGCTAGAAAGAACTTTGTTAGTAAGGAATTTAAGCAATACGCCACTATTATAGGAATTAGTATAAAGGGAGTACTGGTTAAAGCACATAACTCTATTAGAATGGTAGAGCGCTACCACAGTCTATTATACTAAGCCTATTAGATTATCATAACTAAAATCCCTAAAATTAATAAGGAGATGGGACTCTAAATAGTGTTTAAAGTAATTAATAATTTAGCTAGCCCTAGAGAACTAGTTCCTATACTTTTAGTCTTTAAAGCCTACCCCCAAATAGTTAAATCTGATACACCATCCCCCATAGTTATACAACGCGCTGCCGTAATTAAAAAGGCTATAGCAGAGATATAGAAGCTATAAGCTAAACAACAGATCGCTAATACGCTGAATATGCGAAACAGACCCAATGCTAATGCGATTCATAATCTCCTACCAAATTCGCCCATTTTGGTTTGGAGAGAAGGAAACACTAGCTAAAGCGGCCATTAGGATAGGCCATTTACCTTACTTACCATTAAGGGTAAAATATGTACTATTAAACTGTCTAGCAGACCTACAGCCTTTTAATCTATAGTTGTAAAACCCTACCTTTAAGCAACTAAATTGCAGGAGTAAATTATTAGACTAAAATTACCACCTAAACCTCTATTTGGGTCAGCCCTTTTTAAGCTTAGAGAGACCTACTAAAGCTTAGCAATAACCCCTAAAATAAAGCAAAGGACGCCCTTATAAATACCCTCTACTTACGGCTATAGCTAACATCACCATCTACCTATATAATGACAGTCAATTTAGTACTCAATTTAGCGCCTCCTAATAGAAGGAGCTTACTGGTCTACTTAAGAAGGGAGTTTTTAAGATTGTAAAACTTATGGACATACCACAAGGCATACAACTCTTTAATTTGCGATTTGTTAATAAAATTAAAAATAAGGGAACTAATAAGGCTTTTAAGAAATCCTAACTAGTTATATAAGCTTATAACAACTTAGAAAAGGAACTAGTTCTTACCTAATTACTAACCATTTAATAAGTTAGCTAATAACTAATTCTCTATATCACCGCCATAAAGCTTCTATAGGCATAACTTTACCTCTAAGACATTTCACAGGCCTATATACAATTAACCACCATACTAAATTAAGAATTCTACGTATAACCTCCGTATAAGCTAATTAAGCAACTTAGGATTAACAAGGCCTCCATTTTAAAGGTTATAAAACCACTCTATAGAGTACCAGAAGCCGGTAACCACTAGTTTAAGATATATTACTTATATTATATCCAACAGTTACACATAGACCAGTCTATATATAACCCCTGTCTCCTATAGAGCAATAAACCCTTTAGTATTATAGGCCTATAAACCAATAATACTCTATTCCTAGTAGATAAGACCTTTATAAACGCAGAGCAAAACGAGCTGTATAAGGCCAAGTTTATGGCTAAAGAATAGGAACAACTTACCGTTAATACACCCATTAAGTTTAACAATGGAGTTATTTAGCTACTAACTAATAGGAGCATTACGCTTACTTAGGAACAACAATATATAAACCTTAGTATAATTAGCACTAAGCTTGCTACAAGTATAGGATTAAGAGGAGCCACAAAAACCTTAACTCTAAAGGACTAGTATATCGCTTAACGCGCTAAAGGTGTATATATTGCTTTAGTTTACCAGCTAGAAGCCTTATTTAATTTATCCTTTACCGCCTAGGTAATTAGCCCTAATAAGAAAGACGTAAAATAGTTAAACAAGCATTTAAACTGGCAAATTAAGAACGCCAATAGAGGCCTTAAGTTTATTAAGTTAGATATCAAAACCCTATAGCTCCTGGTATTTATAGACGCGTTATTTACTAACAACAAGGACCTCTCTTTACAGATCAGCTATATTATTGTACTAGCTAATGCTATAAAGAAGGCCAACATTGTCTATTAGAGCTTAGTTAAGTGTAAAAGAGTTACTTAGAGCGTACTAGCTTCTAAACTCTATGGTACGGCCCATAGCTTTAATATTAGCGTTGCGATTAAATCTACAGTAGACAAGATCCTACAAATTAACCTCCTACTTATGCTTTGCACTGATTCCAAGTCCTTATATAACTGTTTAGTACGACTTAGAACCACCTAAAAAAAGCGCCTAATAATTAACATAATGTGCCTTTAGCAAGCCTACAAACGGAGATAGATTATAGAGGTAAAATGGATTAACAGAGAGGCCAACCCTACTAACGCTATAACAAAGGGAAAGCCTTACACGGCTCTTTAATAGCTTATTAATACAAACTAAATCGACCTATAAGTTATAGGATGGGTTAAACAAACAAACTTAGATTTAGCTTAACGTTAGGTAACTAATTATAATGATATAGACCCTAAATTTAACCAGCTAATTAGGATTTTCTATCCCCGGGATAGAAAATCGCTATTAGCTCGCTTACCACTAGCGCCTTGGCGGCCCTCGCGATATATTAACCTACTACCCCTAATAATTCTTCTTGCAATTACGGACCTATAAAAGGAGCGTGGAAGCTATTGCGTATTAATTAGATCTCTAGCTATTACATATATACTGTAAATAAGTCTAAAAGTAAACTTAGCTTTGGAATATAGATTAGCCTTCTTTTTAGAGTTGCTCCAATGTTGGAATATTAGTTATGTAATGTGGTTACGAGACCGCAAAGCAAGGCTAGTTAACCTAACCTTAGAGCAACCCCTTACTTCTAGACAATTAATTATCCAACAATTAATAACGCATACGTATTATATAGTGATATTTGTGCCCGTTAATTAAAGCATATATACTGACATTAGTATATATATATTATAAAATAATTAACTTACTATTTAATAAGCCAGATTTAAAATTTTATATAAATATCTACTGTTGTTGTTAAGCTATAAGTATTTAAAAAAGACGTATTTTGGTGTATTTAGCCGTGCATGATGCAGGACCGTGCACGATCTGGGCGGTTACTCTATTTAAACAGCGTCAGATCTACCAAACAACACCCTCATTTTCATATTTAAGCTCCGGTTCCGTTACAATATGGAGCCTCTATATTTGTAACGGAGGTGCAACCAAACGACCCCTTAGACTCCCTTAATATAGAAGAGTTGTTAAACTGCTAGTAAAAGAAGGCTTTTAACCTATCCCTTGCACCGATAGTGTGTTCGGAGTTGTGGCCCGTGCACAGCAACACCAAAATCGACAGGAGTTCACGGCTTCAAGTTGGTGTTCCTGGCTGGTTGCGCACGGGCCACAGCTCCGAACA
>Ga0307507_10004283_pt1 | contig 25697 bp, 7 predicted proteins | sample 7_EM_MG_FD_207223 | JGI IMG/M metagenome (GOLD analysis project Ga0307507, IMG submission 207223) | Populus trichocarpa ectomycorrhiza microbial communities from riparian zone in the Pacific Northwest, United States - 7_EM | ecosystem: Host-associated > Plants > Roots > Unclassified | place...
GCAATCTGGAGCCTTCAGATTCAACTGAGGAGCTCGAAGCTCCTTATTTGAACTGACGCCAAGACCTCAGTTCAGATTCTGTATGCGGTAAAGTTGCCAACTTTTCAGTAACTTTTAGCGTGTTTTTTGGGCGGTCAGAGGAACATTAAAAATTTGTGGCTGAAGTTAAGTTGAACTGGAATTTAACCGAACAGTCGCCTTAGAATCAGATTGGAGCTCTAGATCAACTCTATTCTGAAGCCCTTATTCTGATCTGAACTTGCAACCGAATGACCCCTTAGTTTATGTGGTTTGGTATAATTTCCAGGTTCTTAGTAGACGTCAGTAGAATTCTTATATTAGTGGAATTTAGTAGAATTCTTAGGTTAGTGGAATCGGGTGGACTTTTTAGGTATAGGGTAGACGTTAGTAGAAATTTTAGACTGGTGGATCCTGGTAGATTTTTTAGATTTTGGTTTAGGGTCTAAGTAGCGAGTCATAAGGCACTTCTGCTTGCAACGGGAGGCAGTAAATAGAAGCTTAAGGTTGTCCTAATTAATAGTTACCTTATATAGCTTTATCTAGGGTTATTTAAGGATTACTAGGTAACCTAGGGTAGTTATAAAGAGCTTAATTAATTCTTCGTAGTTTAGGTATTAGAGTCTTAGGGCCGCTATATAAGTAATACGGCCTAAGATAATGCGTTTGCCATTAAATCTAAATACGTTAATATGCCGGTTAAGGGGTGTTAGGGTAAACTTATTATTTTATATAAAGGTCTTATTAATAAATCCTATACCGCTAGCTCCTGTGTTAATTAGGACTTAAGCGTTAGCCTATTAACTTTTCTGCTAAAGACGGTAGTTAACGGTTATACTACGATTTTAAGAGTTAGGGTTTGTAACATCTAATACATTTAATAAGATTCTATAACATAGCTATCCTAGAGAGCGACTTAACTCCAAGACGTACCTTTTAGTGGCGAGCGGGAAGGGGTTCCTACAGAATATTAGTTGTAACTTTATCCTTATAAGTAGTGCTTACTAGATGCGGGGCTAGAACTAGGTAAAGATTAGGGACGGTAACTAGAGGATTAATACAGTAAACGGTTATTAGTATTGGCCGTTTATAAGTTGTATTGGGGTATAGGGACAAAGCAGTATCTTAAGATATAATCTTTGCCCCCGCATTTAAAGCAAAGGCCTAGCTTAATGCGTTATTCTCGTTTAGGGGACCCTAGCGGAGCGTATCCTAGGGTCCCTGTGTTAATATCCATAGCGTTAGGGTGCTTAGGCTAAGACAATAACTTAGTAAATATTCGCGGAGCTATTGTATTATATTAAGGAGTGGACTTCAGTGTTAGGCGTAGTATATTATTATACCGTTTATTAATAACGTTTGCGCAGGCGTTAAGGGCTCCTAATAGGTTTATACCTATTAGGGAGGTTTTTAGTTTAGGACTTAGGGATTTAATAAGGCTGTTAATTAGTACGGAGTTGTTCCAGCCTGTTTCTTTTACGTAACGGTTAAATTTAGAGAAGTATACTAGAAAGCTTTTTATTTCTTAAGTTATATAGTTTATCTTTCTCTAAGTAGTAACTTGGCGGTTCGGGTCACTATATATAGCTTTAAGAAGTACAATTAGGCTTAGTACTAAGTTCGGTTAAAGAGGTTTAATAAGGTCAGCTATATCTCCTCCTAGTCAACTTAGGGCATAACAGAGTCGGTTAGCTTTAGTTAGGTAGCAGTTAGCGTTACTAGTTAGCTTATTTTTAAGCCAGCTTAGAAATAATTGGAGTTCTTATTATTTACCAGTAAATATTAGAGGGTTTAGTAATCGTTCAGATTATTATAGCGCAGTAGTCAGTTCTACTAGTGGGCTAACTATTGCTAGTTTAAGGCTTACGTTCCGCGTATTAGCTTCTGGTAATAGCGACCGGTTTTAAAGGCTTAGCGTAGGCGTCTTAAGGGTGCAGATTTCTTCTTAGAGGGCCTTAATTATTTTCTAGTACCGTGCTTCTTGTTTAGCTTATTATTAAGCTATAGTAGCTTAGTTTTGTGTAAGGGCATCTATAAAGGACTTTTATATATCTGCCAATTGTTCCCGGAGTGTGGATATAATGTCGGCGGCCGTTATAGGGGCTTTGAGGTCGTTCTGTATTTTAAACAGTGCGGGGCGGAGTGTAGGTTTTTTTTAACGTAATATAGTGTCACGGAGTAAGTATAAGTGGTAATAATATATAGCGAAGTAGATATTATTAAGCTATATATATAAACTATATAATAAAGTCAAGACGTTATATAAGGAGAGAAGGTAAGGAAACGGGGAGAAAGGGTATATATCGTAAACTTAGTTGCTTAGTCGACATATACACAGAGTAGAATAGGATTCGAGTAGTGGTCCTAGCAGAACTTGGCAGGATTCAGTGGACTTGGCAGAATATGGCAGAATGCGGCAAATTGCCGTTAGATTGCCGTAGATTGCCAGCAAATTGCCGTCTCGTCGTGGTCGGTCTCTTCTTGCTGCGTTAGTGGAAACAGGTGGAAACAGGTAGACGTGTATAAGGTGTTACGGAGGTGTCCCATAACAACTAGGTATCTAATATTATTATATACGCCCTATAGCCGTAGGCTCTTAGGTGCGCTAGTTGTGGTTTTCTTAATCTCCTATTAGCTAAGAAGGTATAAAACCTCTTATATAGCAATTTCCATTTATTACTTTCCTATAGCGTTTAATCTTAAAAATAGACTATATAGTTAACTATCTCGTTCCATAGATTATATAGTAGATTAGCAGCAATTCTTATTACTTGTGCTCTCTTAATAATTACATCCCCTAAGCATTTAGCGGTACTATTTTAAGCTTAGGTATATAGCGCTAAAGGCTTAAATATAATCCCTTAGGTCTGTAGCCATTTAAGGGTTTTTCTTCTCCCTAGCTTATTATCTAATCTAATAGTATTAACTTTAAGGTTATACCTTAGACAAATTTATAGGATAAAATCTTTAAGTACTTATAGTGTCTCCTTCTTATTATACATTATTATAAAATATAGGAAGAATCTTCCTAAGAAGGTATTATAGATAAGCATAACTTATATAAATCTAGTATATGCTTCCTTAAGGCTAGTCCAGTTAATATAAAGGTTAAAATAGGGTTTATTAATATTCTGATTTAAGAATCTTTATAAGACCTAACGCTTAATCTTAGCAAGACTATAGTGTTAATATTCTGTTATCTTAGGGCCTTAAAGTTTAACTCTTAGGGCGTTAATACCTGGATAATAAAGGCTTATAGGTCCTAAATGCCCTAGACGCAGATGCTATAGTCTTATATTACCTTTTAAATCTAAACAAATATCTCTTAATAATATTTTACGCTTCTATTAACGGCATAGTAGTTAGCTTAAATTAAAAGCTAATTTTAGGCTTCCTAATTGGACGTGTTTAATAGTCTATTATTTATAACGTTCTTCTATTTAATATAGGATTATATTATCCTTCTAAACTAGAAGATTGTTATCTCCTTTATTATCCTAGTAGTACCCTTATTTTTAAAGTAGATAAAATAACATTAGATTTGTGTTAAAGTCCGTATAAAAGGCAACGTCCTTAAGACGTAGGATTCCCTTACTCTTATTTAGTTTTATAACTTAGATAGTAATATTGCCGTAGCCTAGTATAGGCACTTCTAAGCTAATGGCGATAATATATTTATATCTTAAAGCTTTCCTAAAGTTATAAAAACGAGAGAGGTTATTAAAGATATAAAAAGTAGTTCCTAAGTTAAGAATAGTTAATAGCTTTAATAGATGGAGTTAACCTATATAAAACGATTCTAGGAATATTATATTAGCTTCTCCTTTAATCTTAACTATCTCCTTACTCTTATCCTATTATTATTAAGCTTTATCTTTTAATTGCTTAAGCTTAAGTTGTTTCACTTAGGCAGCTAAATCCTTATTATACTCTACCTTTTTATACACCTTTTTTATGTATATACCCTTAGCATTAAATCCTTTAGGCCTCTTGCACTTAAATAGATATCAACAGTTAGGAAGGATATATCTCCTTATATCGCATATTAGGCATTTTAGGTTTTTTAACTTCTTAAAAGACGTCTCTTTAATTAAATTTATCCCTACCCTTTTTTAACTATAAGATAAGCTATTTCCTCTTCCCTTTTAAACTTTAGTAGTAATATAGATACCCTCTTTGGGCTCTTTTATAAAGTCTATATTAAATACACTCCCTCTAGTAGTTAAGGATAGTATAACTTTTAAAAGGGTTATAAATACTTCTTATAGCTTTATTACTACTTTATAGTATTCTAATAAGTAAGCCTTTTTAGTATTATTTACCTATTTGGTATATATAACAAAATAGGTTTCGCTTATAGGTTATATTATATTCGCAAAGTCTATTAGCTAAATCCTATTAGTTATCTATAAAAGATCGTACTTCTCTACTATTTTTATCGTATATTCCCATTAATTAAGCCACTGTATAACCTTTGTCTTAAGTCCCTTAAGTAATTCTATATATTGTAGTTATACCTTCCTTATTATAAAGTTCTTTAAGGGCTTAGTATCTTTTTTTAACTAAATTAGCCATTCCTTAACTATAAGGGAAGGGTTAAGCAGCAGCTTCTTCTAAATTAATACTATAGACGTAATCTAGGTGCGGATCTATTAAAGATAATCTTCCTATCTTAGGAAATACTTCATATCCTAGTCATAGTATCGTCTGCTATTCTCGTACGCTTTCTATTAATTCGTTGAGAGCTGTGCATATAAGGTTGCATTCTCATTAAAATCTGTAACTTCTGGATAGGGTGGTTCTTAAAGTAGACCTTGTTGAGGTGCTTCTTTGGCTGGGTCAACGTGAGCCCAAATTTGTTTGTCCACAAGGGCTTGTAGTTGCCAGATCTATTGCTCCCAGTCTTCTGGCTTATTGAGGATGATTGTAGTAGACGAACTTGACGTCGGTGGAGTCATTTGACTGATAGGCAAAGAGGAATTGAGATGGAATTTTGTCGATAGGATCGTCCTTGTCGTCAGGATCGTCCTGTGACGATTGAGGTGGAATCTCGTGGAATCTCGTGGAATCTCGTGGAATCTCATGGAATCTCGTCCTGTGACAATTGAGGTAGGATTTCTGTCAGAGTCTGACGATGAGGTAGAATTTCTTCAAATGATTGAGTAATAGCTGAATAGCTTCTTGAGTCGGCGGACCGGGCTCATAACTGTCAGATAGTGCATATAGAGCAGTTCATTGATGAAATGGGTTGATTGATTGATGATCTTGACTTGTGTCTTGATTGACGTTGGGCCCCTGGGGCTCTGAGCTATGAGGAGATTTACAATGCACGTGCTCCGTGCACGTGACTCGTGCACGTGACCCACACCTTTAGAGAATACAGATTATCTGACAGCTCCTCTTACTAGTAATCCTTAAAGATTTAATAAAGCTAAGGTGTATTAATAGAATTAAGGATATTAATAAGAACACCAAGGGGACCTTCCCTTTGCCATTCTTTAAGAAAGTGTTCTTCGTCCTACTTAGTAGAAGTTAGTAAGGGAGTAAAAAGTTAAGATTTATCAATTAATATACCAGTATATTTAAATCCTTATTCTTATACACGTCTTTATCTTTTTTAAATAAAATTAACTAGGCCGCTAGATTAAGCGTATAAGCCGCGTATTAAATCTAGCAATCCTCCTTAAAGTTAAGTTTAGTAGATAGATAATCTATATAAGTACTATTATTAGCGGCATTATCAGTAATAAGATAGCCAAGTCTCTCCTTGCTGACGTTAAAATAGGTAAGGACGTTACTAATTACTTCCGCGTAGTTAATTCCTATATAATGGCCGAGTAGCTCTAGCAGAGCAATTAAGTAGTTAACAACTCTGCCTTCGCGATTAAGGTGGTAAATATATACGCCGGTAAGAGAATGTTTACTACTGTGTGTAGTCCAGCTGTGAAATAAGAAATAAAGCTTTAAACGGGCGTACGCAAGCTCATTAATTACGGCTAGATAATAGGTCTTATAGTCCTATATTATATAAAGCCAAATAGATTAGTGGCTTTTCTAAACCCACTTCTCGGCATTAGGATTGGCGGTAGCTATTATAATATAGAAGAAAGGTGTTTCGACCTCTCGTAGAGGATAATTATTATTAGTAATCCACTTAATTATAGCTTACTGGAAGGTTGTCTTATTAAAGCCGCCAATAAGTCATTTATAAGGCCTTAAGAGATCTTATGCTTTTTATTAAGTACTTTAAGTACTATTGCTTTCCGCTTCTTATTAAATTTAATTACGCCATATTTATTATAGCTATGGCCTTTCCTTTCTTCTATAAGGTATTAGGACGCAGAAGAAGTGGTAGAGGTAATATTAAATCGGCTACTAGATAGAGTATACTAATAGCAATACTTATATTCCTAGTATAGTCGCTTACTAGTACGATATTAAAGCCGATATCCATACTTATAGATAAAGCTTAGGTTTCTTTCTAAGGCTCTAAATAGCTTCTATTATTGGCCAAGTCATTACCAGTTAATTCCATTATAATTTATCTTAAAATTATTATTATTTAAAAGCGAGGAGGAGGTATCCGGAGCGACAGCTTTAAAAAGTGTAATTATAAGCGTTAGAGTGGCTATCGCGTTTAGGTTAGCTTTAGTAAGATTATAAGGCATAGCTAATAGCAGGGCTAGTAGATAGCTACTAGTTTGGTAATATTTTAGGGGGTGCAGTAGAAAGATCTCCTCGCGACTTAACGCTTGAGAAAGGTTGGCGCGGAAAAACAATTAAACGGAGCATATTTATATGCAAAATTATTAACGTAATCTACAAGCATGTGGCCCATATAAGCATATAGCCCACCCCACCAAATACACACGGTCGCAAAGTGAGGCAATTAGTCAACCACAAACAATTGCATCTGATATAGCTATCTACTGTATAGTTGTCTAACGTCTTGGGCACATACGTGCTGTATGTTCTGTCGATTTGCATATACTGCACTTGCGTGGTGCTTGTCGCGGTCGCTCGGCTGCTGCCTCTACTATAGCCTCCTCTGCTGTAGCCTCCTTATGCCTAGTTTAGGCAGCTTGTGTACAAAAAGCCCCTTCTACTACTAATAGAATACCCCCCCTAGCTATATATATGCGCCTAGTTACCCTTTTCCTTTTTTAGCGCTGGTTTTCTATGCATAGCTTTTCAACTTTACTTACAAGCAAGACAGCGTTTTATATTACTACTTTGCATACCTTAATAATCTGGCCAAGGGCTTATCCTGCTAGACTTAGTAGGCTATATATACGCTATTTAAGATAGCAATTTAGCAGAGCTGTCTGCTTTTATAGTTCCGTAATATTATAAGGTATTTTAGCTACCTAGGATGCATTTAATGGAGAATAATGTTAGGGTAATAGCGTCTAATATTTAGTATATAGCTGTGCTAGTATATAATCAGGGTTATATAGAACTAGGCCAGTAGCTGCAAATCCTGCCTATATATTATTCTAATGTAGTGCTGTCTGCCTAGCCTGCCTATATAATAGTAGGAATTCGCGTTTATTAATATAGTTAACATTATGGGCTATAAGCTGTTTAACAAGGCGTCTATAGGCCTGCTTTAACACCAAGAAATAGCCTACATCTAGTAGCTGTAGTAGATATAATAAATACGCTAGTATATAGAGGACGACTATCTGATGATCTAGGTAGAACCGGTTAAACTCAGCTAATATGTAGCTATTATAGCTATCTAGTACTAGCAGCTAATGCGTACCAATGGTGCGATCCTTTATATAATTGTGGAATAGATTTAGCCAAGTTAGGTCAATTTTATTTATTATCTAGCCATTATTACTAACACCAATTGACTGGTTATATGGAATAATATCGTCTTTATACCAGGCAGCTTAGTGCATTACTACTTTAAAAATAATAAGTAGTAGAATTGAGATTCCTTAAGCATTAATGTATTTAATAATTGTAAGCCATTTTTAATTGCCTGGCTGTATAGTTCTAGGCTAGCCAGCCCTATTAGTTCCAGTAATAACTTTTATAGTTATAATAACACCTATCTAGTAGCCGGTTTAATTAAAATTCTAAACATTGTTATTAAGAATCTTATACTATATTTTTGTATCTTAAATACATTTAAATTAGGCCCGAGTAAGTGTAGGATCCTCACATTTAGCCCATTAATAGTTATACTTGCAATTATATTTAGATTTTAGATCGTTATAGCGGTTAATAAAATTTTGTACCTAGTTCTGGCCAATAGTAAGGGGGTCAGTTTGTCTGGTATATTGGGTAGCTAAAATACTAGCCATCTGCCATATGGTCGTAATCCTAGGCGGCATACCACATTAATCCATTGATAGAATCCACTGCTTAAGACTCTCTTCTTATACTAGTATAAGATGGTGATTTGGGGCGGCGGAACCACGTTTTAGTTTAATGCCGCTGACATATCACTTAACTGTCTTTTGGGACACGTTATATATCTTCTTAACGCCTCGCAAGGTTGGAATTTGGCGTAGCTTATAGGCTTAAACACCTAGGTTAACTCTGCCCTCTTAAAAAAGGGCCTCTTACTGTTGTAGTAGTGCCATTTAGGTGGTTGTTAAATAACGCGTCGCGGGTTTGGTGGGGTGGGCCACATGCTTATATGGGCTATATGCTTGTAGATCACGTTAAACTTAACACCAAAAGTATATCACTAGATTTAAATCTTAACCAAAACTTATATATATATTTCCTATTAAGCGGGCAAGTAAGCAAGTAAGCTAAGCCTTATTTAGCTTGCTTACTTACCTAAAATAAGCCTTTTAACTTACTAGCTTACCTAATTAGTAAGCAAGCAAGCTTACTTATTACTATTATCTTAGTCCTAGACAATAATCTAATTATAAGCTGCTTATATAACAGATTAATTAGCTTATATTATTATTGTTTAGTATATAGTTTGGAAATTTATTAGTCCTGCGCGCTAATTTATATATAATCCTTATACAAACTTACGCACCATACTAATTTTTTAGCCATTAATTAATAACAAATTAACGTCTTTATAAATAATCGGCTAATGTTACGTTCTAGATCTTTACAGGGCAATTCTAATGCTACTAAAATTATTGCAAACGGCCTGGTGGTTACCACTACGTTTCGCCTTAAATATTACCGCTAAAATAGTAAACATTTAGCTAGAGCTATTAACTATTACCAATTCTTAACGTTTAACCTCCTATATTAATATTTATAGTAAATAAATATCTAAATTGCTAATATATTGTATTTAGATTAATTCTGTGCCTTGTTACCTGCTTTATTACTTCTCCGCTGCCTGTACTACCCAAATATTAACCTATAAACCCCCTACCAACTCCATATTTACCAATAAGCTATATAGCGCCGTTTAGTATAAAAAAACGCTTAAAGGTATTAATAAGGAGACTAAAAGTTAGAAATGCGCCCAGTATAGTACGCGACTGTCCTTATACTACTAGTGAGGTAGTAGATAATACTATTGGTATAGTAAATATCTTTAAAAAGTAACGCTCTTATAGCAAGGCGTTTTAGTTATTAGTAGCAAATAGCAAAGTTTTTTAGTTACTGCGGTCAGACCTATAAACATCTTAACTCTTTACTAGCTTGGCTAGCCAGGATATACCTTAACTCTTTACCAGCTTAGCTAGTTAGGATATACTAAAAATACGGCTAGCTAGAGCTTAGAGAAAGATTTAAGATAAGAAGAAGCCTAATATAATAACTTAAGAACGAGATAACGCAATTTAGGATACTATATCATTACTATACGGCAATAAATTCAATATAAAAAATAAGCAGATAACCTATATTCGAAAGCTAATCTATAATCGCATTAATATTATCCTTATTGTATAAACTGGCTTTGGTAAAAGCCTTATTATATAAATAATTTTAATCCTTTATAAAAATACTATATTGCTAATATTTCTTCCTCTAAACGAGATTGTAAAAGAGTAAGGTTAAAAGGTTAATTAAATTGGCGGTAATGCGCTACTCCTTAACGCCGACGTTAAGGATATAGATAAAGTGCTTAAAATGCAAAAGCTGGCCTATATACCTATATCTTTATTAGTCCTAAGCTTGCCAGTATACTATCTTTCCATAATCTGCTTAAAGACCCCAAGTTTAAAAAGCAATTAGCCTTAGTTATTATTAATAAAGCTTATCTTGTTATATAATAAGGTAAGAAGTTTCGCCCTAAGTATGCATAGCTACGCTATATGCGCAATCTAATTAAAAGCTTGGTTCTGTAGTTTGCCCATTCTATAACTTTAAATCTGGAAACGCTAAAAACGGTAAAAAAAAAAAAGTCCTTAGGCTTTAATAACACTAATATATGCCTTAAGTAGACTTCTATTTCCTATAGAGAGCTTTTCTTTTATCTTAGCTAGATACTAAAGAATATAATTACTAAATATACCTTACTCTGCTTCCTTCTTAATAAGGCTATTAATCCTCTAACTATTAAAACATATATTAATTCTACCGTCTTTTAGGGAGGGAGCCGCTTAGCTACTCCATATAAGATTCTAAAAACTATAATATTCTTTAATACCAAGGCCTAAGCTATAGAGGCGTATAGAAGTATATCTAAGTACCTATAGCAGCTATATCTAGCTTAATACACCAAGATTATTACCTGCTTAATTATGGCCGTATTCTATTAAATAATCTTATTATTTAATAAGAAGTTAATACTAGCTTAGTTTAGGAAACCGGCAGAGTTTTTTAAGACTTAAATTATCTTTGCCATAGAGGCTGTTAGGACTAGTATTAATCTTCCGGGTGTCCGTAAAGTGGTTATATATATAATACTAGCGCCTAAATAATATTTATCTTTTCTTCTATAGCGTGGCGGTTAAGCTAGCCGCAATAGTAAAAGGGCTAAAGTAATCTCTCTATTTAAATATTAGTGCTTTAGCAAATAAGATGTTACGGCGCTGGTGGAAACGGTGGATTGTGGTAGTAGATTGTGGCGGACAATCGCAGACAGTTTCTTACTGTTTCAGACAGTCGCAGTTACGTAACTAGACGATTGTATAAAACCTTAAGCGGCGCTACCCTCCTTCTCTTTTCCTTTCTCTAGCTTTGGATCCTTGTTTATAGACAATCTAATTATATAGGCTTGTACGATCCTCTTGCCGTACTTATACCTTAATTAACTAAGTCGCTAACATTATCTAAAGCTTATCTACTATTTCTTCCTAAGAAGGAACTTAAATATATCTATAAGACTATAAATAGAATAAGGACACAGAATAGGACCCTAAGGATATTACTAGAACTATAAGGATAGGATAGAACTAAAAGAATACGAATAGAACGCGAAACCTAAAAAATAGGATATATATGGACTAGAACTCTAGAAAATAAACAAATACTAGAAATTACCTAGTACCCCTACTACTATATTAAGAAATATAGTAGCTGGCAAAGCTGCTGTGGGACCTGTAAATACCTCTAATAGTAAACCATTTGCTTTTTTAACCCCCTAAGAAGAGCTTATAGCAGCTAATACTAAAATTAAACAGCTCTAAGAGCTGCTTAAAACTAGAGGCACCCCTACGCCTAGCGATAGGTTATTAGATACCTAAAGGCTTACTATAGTCTTTAAGGCCCTAGCCTAATATATAGTATTAGTATTATTGCAATCCGTAAAGGTTATAGACCCCCTATTGCTTATAAATAGAACTAACCCTATATTTAATAACTAGAAGCTTTAACTACAGAATAAGCTTAAAGTTAATGCGGACCACTTTTCTAATACCTAAGCTAAAATGGCATATGTCTTTAGCCATACTAGCGGTGACGTATAGACACACCTATATCCGTAATACGCCTAGGACTTAGCAGACCCCTTCCTCTCTAAAAAAGAGATAATTAACTACCTATCTTCTATTTATAAGGACCCCTTTAAAGCATAGAACGCCTAGCTTAATTATAAAAGTCTAAATATAAAAATAACGGAGACCCTTTTAGCCTTTTAGACCCGCTTTCTATACCTAGCTAGACAGGCTTAAATCCCCTAGGAAGATCTAATGCCAGACCTCTTTAATAAGCTTACCCTAGACCTATAGCGCGCCATACTACTAGTTTATACTACTATATAAACGCTTAAGGAACTTATAGACTAATACCTAGCTATTAACTAGGGCCTCTATTAAATTAAGGCATGTGCTAAGCGGTATAAGACTAGAAGCTCTGCTAACTAAAATATAAGTACTATAAGAACGGGCCGTAGCACCCTAGTAAGATCTACAACCTCTATAGCACCAGCTATATAGCCCACCACTAGTTTAGTAGCTAGCTATATAGCTAGTCCTACCGTGGGTCTAATAAATGCTCGGCCTATATATAGCAACCCCTATATATAGGCCCTTAGTGATTAGGGAGCTTACTTCTCTTACGGCCAAAAGGGCTATATTATAAAGGATTACCTAATAAACGCAAAAGCGGGTAAGGTTCTATTAATTTAGGAGGATAGTATAGAGTTAAAAAAAAACCCCTAGAGGAAGACTCCTCTCTAGGGTTAAAAGGGATTAATATATTATATATTAATCTAGGTTGGCTAGTTAGTAGAAAAGGCTGCACTATCCCTTATACTTTATTCCGCAATAGATATTAAGTTTTAATCTCTGCTTTAGCCAACTCTGGAGTAAATGCCTTTGCCTTAATTAATACCTAGTATACTATAAAGCTGGCTAATTTTCTAAATACACCTTTTAAAGAACTGCCTAAACTAATTCCTATTCGTAGGTATAACAGACGGATAGGGCCACCTATTATAACCATCTTATAGATTTACCTCCATGTTAACAGACAAAGGTAGTATAACGTCCCCTTCCTTATTACGGACCTAGGAAGCCATAATATAATCTTAAGAAGAAAATGGCTAGCCTATTTAGGCTTATAGCTTAATATATAGAGTAGACGGCTTATCTGGTCTAAAACCCTACCCCTAATACCTTCTTTTATAAAGGAAATTAGCATTATAATAGAAAACCTTATACGGCTATAGATAGACACTATTTATTAGGCTAATGCTATACATAGGGACTAGGCATTTAAAAAAGATGTACAGCTTAATCTATAACAGATCTATATACTATAACGCTCCCAAACTACTAACGTTATACCGCTAATACTAGAGACCTAGAAAGCTAGTAATTAGCTAGATAGACTAGGCCCTATATAGCCGCAAAGAATAGTAAGGGATATTAGACACCGTACTAAATAAATAGACTAGAAGGATAATTTATAAAAAATAGAATATAAGCTAAGGAAGACTATAAACCTTATACTATAAAATGCGGTCTAATAAAAGCCTATAAGGAAACCTATAGACCTCCTACCAATTAATATCTACTATATTAGCGCCATAGGGTTCTACTAGAACTTAGTCTAACCTAATACTATTACCTTTACAACTAGCTTATATAAAATTAATTAAATAATTATAGAAAAGAAAGGCGAGCCTAGCGGATAGGAAAGTAAGCTTATAGATAAAGAGCTAGTAGAATAAAAACTACCCTATTAACACCAGAAGTTTAAGGACGTATTCTCTAAAGTAGTATTAGATATGCTTCCGCCTTACTAACTATATAACTATAAGATTAAGATTAAACTAGGTAAGAAGACTCCCTTAGCTATACCCCCCTTTGTTAGCAATCTATTATTAAATTATAGGCCACCAAGTAGTATCTTATTAATAACCTATATAAGGGATTTATTAAGCCTAGCTAAGCCCCTTTTACCGCACTAATTCTCTTTACTAAAAAGCTAAATAGAGGACTCCGTTTCTGTATTAACTACTATAAATTAAATAATATAACCTGTAAGGACCGCTATCCGCTACCTCTACTTAATAAGATACTAGCTTAAATAAATAGAGCCAAGATCTTTATAAAGCTTAATATCTGCTAGGCCTTTTACCAAATTAAAATAGACCCCAGATTTATAGATCTTACTACCTTCTAGACCTATTATAGATTATATAAATGCAAAGTACTTCCTTTTAGACTAACTAACGGACTAGCTACGTGCCAGCGATATATAAATAATATACTCTTTAACTACCTTAACGACTTCTACATAGCCTACCTAGATAATATTATAATCTACTCTAAGAACAAATTGGAATATAAAGAGCATATCTATAAGGTCCTACAACGGCTCTATAAGGCTGGCCTCTAGGCCAATATTAGGAAATTAGAATTTGGTGTTAAGCGTATAAAGTACCTATGATTTATTATTAGTGTAGATAAAATTAAGGCAGACCTAGAAAAGATAGCTATAATTAACTAATAGGTTCCCCTAAGGACCGTAAAGGGGGTATAGTCCTTCTTAGGTTTCTATAACTTCTACTAATGCTTTATTAGGAACTATAGTAGAATTACTTAGCCCCTTAGCCGCCTAACCTAAAAGGACCAGCCCTTTTACTTTATCACCGTATATAGGCAGGCCTTTAATAAGCTTAAGAAACGACTAGTCTCCGCTCCCCTACTTACCTACTTTAACCTAAAATAGCCCTCTATGCTAGAAACTGATGTCTTAAATAATATAATAGCTGGTGTTTATTCCCAAAAGTAACCTAATAGAGAATAGCACCCTATTGCATACTATTTAAAGACTATAGTAGACGCTAAGCTAAACTACTATATCTATAATAAAGAAATACTGGCTATTATCTCTAGCTTTTAGCACTGGCGTATATAGCTAGAAGGGACCCCTAAGCCTATCTAGGTAATCTCCAATTATAAGGCCTTAGAATATTTTATAATAATAAAGGCCCTTACGGCCCGACAGGCACACTAGGCAGATATCCTATCCTAGTTTAACTTCCTAATTATATACCAGCTAGGCGCTATAAATTATACAGATGCCCTTATAAGGCGTGGACAAGACCTAAATAACTAAGTAGCTATAAAGATCTTATTACAAACCTAAATGTTATTATAACTAGAGCACCTTAACCCCTAGATATAGGCAGAGCTAAATATAGACCCTTTAGACGCTAAGATATATCCTATTAACTCTACAGAACTTAACCTTATTAATAAACTACTACAGGCAAACTGTACGGCCCCTTCTCTATAAGAGTACCGCAAAAAGGTAAAGGATACTACTAGCCTATAGTCCCTTAAAAACGGACTGCTTAAGTACTAAGAATGGCTAGTGGTAGCAGAGGAATAGAATTTACGGACTTAGCTTATTATCGAAGCATATACCTAGGTCTCTACAGCCCACTCTAGAAAAAATAAGACCCGTAGAATTATTAGCAACCGCTACTACTAGCCTAGAATAGTTATGGATATTAACCGCTATATATAGAACTATAATAACTGCTATAGGTCTATAATTCCATAAGACAAGACCCTAGGGCTATTAAAGCCACTCCCAATACTAGAACGCCCCTGGCAACATATCTCTATAGACTTCTATAAGTTACCTATAGACCGCGACGGATATAATATAGTTATAATCCTAGTTAACCGCTTTAGTAAGCGTCTATTTTTAATCCCCTATTATAAGAATATTAATACTAAAGAGGCGGCCCGACTATATATCTACTATGTTTACCAAATTTACGGATTACCAGATACTATTATATCTAATTATAGGCCATAGTTTATATTAGCCTTCTAGAATAAGTTTACCTGGATCTTAGGCATTAGGCTAAAGCTCTCTACGGCATACCACCCCTAGATAGATAGTTAGACGAAGATTATAAATTAATACTTAAACTAGAGACTCTGGCCCTTTGTTAACTACTTTTAGGATAACTAGAGCGAACTACTACCTATAATAAACTACGCCTAGGCAACCCTACCCTATAACTCTATAGGGTTTGCACCTATTTAGCTAGAAATGGGATACTTACCCTATATAAGCTTTAACTGGGAGAGACCGGAAGGACTATAAACTATGCGCGAAAAACTATCTTATAAGGAAGCATAGTAGTATGCTAGACGCTTAGAAGAAGTATAGATAGTAGCCTATATAAACCTAAAGAAGGCCTAGAAATTAATAGAATAGTAGGCAAATAAGTATAGGCGCAAGCTCGACTTTACCATAGACAATAGGGTCTAGGTTATAATAAAGAGCTAGAAGACAGAATGGCCTAGCTGTAAGCTAGACTATAAAGATAGTAGGACCATATAAGATCCTTAATAAAGAAGGCAACTTATATAAGGTTAAACTCCTAGACTTAATTAAAGTCTACCCTGTTTTCTTACTAGATAAGCTATAAAAAGCTGCAAATAACCTACTACCTAGACAAAAAAATAAGCCTCTACTGCCAATTTAAGTTAATGGCGACGATAAATGGGAAGTTAATAAAATATTAGCTTATAAACTAGTACAAGGAACGCTAAAATACCGTGTCTAATGGAAAGGTTATAATCTAGACCCAACCTAGTACCCCGCCTGGAACTTTATAGGCTGCCCCTAGAAGCTTAAAGAATTCTATAACTAATACCCTAACAAGCTAGGACCCCTAAAGTATCTAGATAAGTAGATAGAGTGCTAGTATAGCAAAGATAATAAGCTACCTATTAAGCATAAAGATAAGAATACCCTATGGACATAATACAGATATATAAAGCCTAAGGGCAGGCTTTTTTAGAGGGGGGGTAATATTACGGCGCTGGTGGAAAACGGTGGATTATGGTGGTAGATTATGGCAGACAATTGTAGACAGTTTCTTACTATTTCAGACAGTCGCAGTTACGTGACTAGACAATCGTATAAAACCTCGAGCGGCGCTACCCTCCTTCTCTTTTCCTTTCTCTAGCTTTGGATCCTCGTTTATAGACAATCCAATTGTATAGGCTTGCACGACCCTCTTGCCGTGCTTGTACCTCGATTAACTAAGTCGCTAATATAAGACCTACTTCTATAGTTAAAGCCGAAGGCAATATACCATTTAAATTCTTACTAATAACGACAGTCTTACGCACTATTATCCCACCCTTCTTCTGCCTCTTGACCATTACCATTACACAGATCCTAATTACCGTTCGTTAACTCTATAAACTTAGATAACTCGCTAGCTAGCGATACTATTTAGTTAAAGTGGGGAGGTAAAAAGGAAGATAAGTAGAAGCGTATAGGGATAAGAGATAAGTTTTTCTAGCTTTAATTATTATTAATACCAATAAAGACTCCTACTATAGTTACTATAATAACCCCCTTTAACGTAGTCTATGGGTAAGCGGCCCGCACGGGTAAGCGGCCCACCTTAAAACCCTACCAAAAATTGGAAAATCACACCTTAATATCTTAACAACCACCTAATAATAAATTCTAATAATTTGGATTTAGACTTTTATATATACTCTACAGCTTCTATTAAAGTTGCATCGTAAATATATTAGTAGTTTTTAAGATATTATAATTTAGAGGCTAAAAAGGCCAAAACGAGGCCAAATTACTATATCTTAAAAACTACTAACCTATTTACGATGCAACTTTAATAAAAACTGTAAATTATATATAAAAGTCTAAATCCAAATTATTAGAATTTATTATAAAGTGGTTGTTGAGATATTAAGGTATAATTTTCCAATTTTTGGTAGGGTTTTAAGGTGGGCCGCTTACCCATACAGGCCGCTTACCTATGGACTACGTTAGTTAAAAATGCCTAAATATAAATATATAATAAGAAGGGGGCAAATCTAGATGTAAAAAAGAATTATATCCTTAAGAGACTTTAGACGTGGGCTTAGGCATTAGCAGTACCTACAGCCATCGGCAGATCTACTCTATTTCCAATATATTACCCTATTGCCGTTCTATATACTATAATATATTAAATAGCATATTAGTTCCACCTAATTACTATATATAAATACCTTAATAACTATATAAACAAATAGGAATACATAGATCTACTATCTAAAAGTCTATAGTAGGATCTGTATGCGGCTAATCTTAAATACAATTATATACTACACCCTTCTTTATAAGGTGTAGATACAATATTTAGAATTTTTAGTATTAATCTAACGCCGAGCCAGAGTTAAACTTTATTAACTAACCTCCTATTTAATGCTGCTATATCTACCACTACTACCACTACTACCAGTTAAGCTATATTAGTTACTACTATATCCACTGTATAACCGCGGCTCTCTTTAAGCCTACCCCCACGCTAGCCTCCTCTACGCAATACTTAAGTACTATTACCTATAAGTTATAGCCTATCAAACTTACAAAGTCTAAATATATAATATATTTAGAATATACTAGATATAAGGAAGAGAAAGAGGTTTTAGTTATTGTCGCGGTTATAAAGGGCAAAATAAGCTGTTTCTATTCTAATAATATTTTAATAAGGTTAATATAAAATCTAAATAAATATAAGTAGATTCTAATTTGGTCTAGATCCTTAATTCTAACCTTAAAAAGCAATTATATACTTATTAGAGTGAACTAGAGAAAGTGTTTTAGGAGCATATTTACTAACTTTTTAATAGTTAAGCGATTTTAATACTTCCTACCTTCTAGCCTTTATTTTTCATCCTATATATATTTTACTAAGCCCCCTTACTAATAAGCTGTTTAATATATATATAGTAGTATATAGAGAGCTTTGGCTTTATAGCTAGATTAATATTACTACCGTTATAGGCGGTATAGAAGGGCAAAGCCTAATACTAAAAAATAATACTTAATTAAGTATTGTAAATAAAAGAATAGAACGACTTAAGTTATATTAGAGAAGTTGTTAATTAATAGAGGGTAGAAGAGAAATTATATTAAGGTAAGGTAAGGTTAAAACCTAAGCTTTATATACGTAATAGGAAAACGAACTAAAATAATTAAGGGGCATTCGACACCACTATATTACCTCCCCTACCTAAAACGTTATCCCCTAACGTTTCCTTATATCTTCCTTAATAGGTAATAAATACCCCCCTAAAAAAAAGACACCCTAATGCCTAACACTCCTCCAACTTCTCTAAAGCTACCTATACTCCCTCTTTAATTATCGCCTCCGCTTCTTCCGTATTATCCTTATCCGCAATACCTTCTATTTTAAGTTCTACGCTAATATCCTCTCGCGTATTAATAGTATTAGCTTAAAGGCTTAAAGACACTCTTTTCTAAATAGTAGCCATTTCCGCTTATATTTTCTTCTATATATAGGAGATTATAAAACGCTAGAATTAATTACCTGCTCTTTTAAGGTAGTACTATTTTCCGAAATTAGTAAAGGCGTTAGGCGGTGCAATGCTACTAGTTTATTAGTACTTTTTAGAGCATTAATAAATGCTAGTAAATATTTAAAAGCAATATCTTGATAACTACCTTCTTTAAGCTTCCCTGGATCTATTAATTCCCGGTTAATTTCTATAGGCATTACTTTATTAAAAATGTTAGGGCCAGGGTCTAAAGTGGAAGTTCTAGTGTTTTAAGGTATAGCAGCTCCGCCCTCGTCTTTAGAGTAACCTTTAAAACCATAATTAGTTAATAAGAGAGCGCTAAAGGCTTTATTAACCGGGCCGTCTTTATATTCTGGTTCTAAAATTAAGCCTTTAGGGTATTTTAGGTTATCCGCGAAACGCCTATAATCTTATTATTTCGCTAAAAAGTAAAACTTGATCCTAAATACTTCTCGCTTAAATACTTCTAGCTCTTTAAAGCTGTCACAAATAGTCTTAGCAATACGTACCCTATGTCTTTCCCGAAATGCTTTATATTTATTATTTAAGGTAGGGTTTAAGATTATCCGCTATTCTAACCTTACTTAGGGGTTATCCTATAAAATTCTCCTAATTAAAGCATTTAAAAGGGCACTCTTTACCTATAAATATATATAGGCCGGAAATTTATGCGGAGAAATATTAGTAATTTATTTACTAATAGGAGTTAATACCAGGGGGAGGGTATTTAAATTTATCTATATAACCTTCTACTAACTTTTAAGCCCAGGGATTTCTAATCTTATAGTGTTTAGCAGAATTATAATTAAGTCTAGAGTAATAATTAAGCGGCTTAATATTGCTTAAGAGGCTTCTTGTATAACAGTAGCTGTTGGTAACACAAGGTAATATCACATAGCTACGGTTCGTAGATAGTATGATAATGGTTAATTAATTCTTAATAGAAATAAGAAAAGGGGTAAGGAACTTAAGGTTCCTTACTATGCTAGGGCCATGTTAACACGTAACGGCAATATGCCTTGCGTGATGGCAACTTGCCTTATTCCCAACACTGGCAACTCTTCTTTTTGTGGTTGCCATCTATATATATACAAACAGACAGGATATAATAATACCAGACAGTATATAACAATACCAAACAATATGCGACAATATGCGACAATGCGGCAGTTGGCAGAATTTGGCGGATAATATAAAGACGGGTAGGCCGCTAAGGCGCTAGTAGTAAGCGAGCTAATAGCGATTTTCTATCCCAGGGATAGAAAATCCTGATTAGCTGGTTTAAGTTAGGGTCTATAGAATATTATACTCCTACTCCCTTTTAACCCAACCTTTAACTTATATATATAGAGTATTTGTGTTAACAAACGTTTCTAGAGCCTTATTTAGGTTTGCCTTTATTATTACATCTACTAGGTTATTTTAACCGTTAATCCATTAAATCTTAAAGAGTTTTCGCCGTTTATAGGATTAACAAAGTGCTATAATATTGATTATAAGGCGCTTTTTCTTTATAGTACTAAGCTTAACCAAGCACTTATAGAGGGAGTATAAATCGGTGCATATAATTATAGGGATAATAGGAAGTTTAAGTTAATCTATAATTATCTTTAGGGTAGTTCTAATTGCAATTGCTATATTAACTCCGCTAACCATTCTGTATATCTCTAACGCTAGAACACTTCAAGTGACGTACTTACTCTTAGTTAAGCTCCAATGGATAAGATTGCTATAGATTATAAAGTCATTCTCTCTAGTAAATTTATTTATAATAATAATCTTATATCCTAACTAGGAGCTAAAATCTTTATTATTTACGAACGATCTATTAACAAATATAAAGAGCTTAGCAGTAGGAAGATTAATAGGCACGTAGAGTAGTCCCCAATTAAGATAGTTTATTTGCCAGGAAAAACGTTTATTTAGGGCAAAAACATCGTCCTTAGTTAGTTCCTAGTATTAGGCGGCAATAGAGAGATTAAATAAAGCCTTGGGTTAACAGATAGAAGCAATATAAGCTCTATAAGCGCATTACTCTATATATCCTTACTTTGGAGAATTAGCGTTAATAATATTAATCTTCTTACCTTAACCCTTCTGGCGCAAAGTAATAGAATCCTTGTTTAGGGAGAGGGTGCATTTGTTAAAGAGTAATAGTATTATTAAATTAAGCTTTTCCTTTGGCTTTGTTATAAGATTTGCCTTTACTAACTTATCTTCTTTAAGAGCTAAGAATTGGTCGTCTCCTAAGATAATTATATTATTAGTTTGCATGCTAATGATTCTAAATAGAGTTCCTATAGTTATAATTAGGAAGAATAGGTTAAATATAGAAGTAGTTATTAAAAGCTTCTCTTTATAGTGCTTGCTATAGGTAGCCTACTAATGGGTTCCTGCCTCTGCAATTCTATATAATAGCTTAAGCACAACCATAATCGTATCTTCGGGATATTGGTGATAAATTTGCTCTAGAAGGTATGCTAATATTAAGCGCTAAAGGTGCGTCTCTGATTGGGTATAGGCCTAAGTAATATCTTATAAATAAACCGCCATTCTATTTTTTATTAAGGGGGGAGCTAGTGTAATAATAACTCGCTAACTAGCTCGTTAAATTATAGGAGATTATATAAGAATTACCTCCTTACTATTATTATTGTAACCTTGGATGACAAGCCTTAATTTCTTAAATAGGGCGTTAGTAGCTTTACCCTTAATTTCATTAACTATTCTTAATTTAAAGATGCGAACTTTATTAAACTTAGTAGGGTTATATTTCTTAAATTTAAAGACTCTTTTTATAATAAGACTATCGATCTCCTACTTATTAGATACTTGGAAAGGAGCTTCTAGAGTTATAATATAACCTTCCTTTTAGAGCTATTTTGCGAGTTTAAAGTTAGCCTTCTCCTTGGCTGTTATAAAGGCCATTAACAGCTTAACTCTATTCTTAATAGCGGCAATAAATTGCTCTTTAAAATTAACAAGATGTTAGCAATTTTGTAATCCCTTTAGGCGACCTCTACCGCATTATAGTTATGGCGTATCTACTACAATTATATTAGAATCGTGGTCGCCTTCTAGAGTATATTAATTATAGCTCTTCTTTAGGGCATTTTCTATGGTATCCTGCAAAGGCTTAGAACTATTATCTTTGTAGTAAGGCTTAATAACAGTTAAACGGAATTAAGTGGGTCTATAAGGCATCTAAATAGTACAAGTCTGGCTATTAATTGTAATAAGTTAATATAGGCCTAACTATTCTCCCTTTTTACGCCATACGCGTACCTTAGACTAGAGTGGCAGATCAAGCGTAGTTAAGGTATTTAGGCCATTTCTTATTCCTAGTACGTTATTAACTTAGCGTATAGCGTAGAGATATTATACCTCCTTTATTGCCTTGCGAATAGCCTCAGCTTATTGCATAATGGAGGGAGATGGTGGAGAATTATTAGTTATTTAAGGGTAGGCGCTAAAGACTAGTAATATAGGTATAAGTCCATCTAGGCTAGCAGAATCGTTAACAGCTTTAACAGCTATTTATAAAGTAAGTTCTTTGCTAGCATCCTCTAGTTCTAAAGAGATAATCTTATATACGCGGCGTAATGGCGCATAATATCGCTCTACTTTTCTAACACTATTATATGCCTTAATAGGGACTTCCTTAACCTTAATTGCCATTGCCTTTATCTATTATCAAAACTCTATAGATAAGAAGTTCTTTCCTATATTATAGACAATTTAATTAGGAGGTCCTAGGTAGATATTAATCTAGTATAATTAAAGGGTATCCCATGCGTTCCTAGCTAACATCCTTCAAAAAACATGCGGCTTAGAAGGAGGTTAAGAAGTTAACAACTTAAAGTACTAGCTTACCGCTAAGATATATAACGTCAACAATAATACAGAAGTTAAAGTTATAGTTATCTTTAAGGGTGAACTTAAATTGGCTAGGGGACTTCTGGTTTATTTAGTAGTAATAGTAGTACTTTATAAAATGCTTAATTGCCTTAACCTCAACTTTATAACCTACTCGCTGAAGAACCCTAAGCAATTGGTAAACGGATAGGTGGCTAAAATAACAGTGTAGTTAACGTAACTCTAACTTAGTTAAATAGCTCTAAGCAACACTCCTTTCTAGTTATTAAAGGAGCAGCTAAGGGTAACCCTACTTACGTATAATAGGCACCTAATTATCTCCCTATACAAGCATATTCTTAAGGTTGTCGAGCTTAACACCTAATTTATCTATATCCCTAATGCAGAATAGAAATGGAGTGTTCGCGGGAACAATATAGAAAGTAATGTATCCTAAGGGGGTTTGGACCCTAATTATGCCGAGAGAGATTGTGGTACCCTTGCCAAAGCGTATTATATATTGGCCTACCGTTAATTGGTTAATCTAAATAGAGCTATTAAGCTGCTAAAGGGCTTAAACTTAAGGTTCTCCTGTTATAGATACTCCTGCGGCTCTAGTATCTAGTATAATACCATAAAAGACGTTTACTGAGTATCTGTTATTAAAGGAGAACGCGGAGCTTTCCTTTAGCTCATTAAAGATATCTAACTTCGTGATAGAATGGAGCGTAGATTGGTTATTAAGAACAGCAACAGTTTATATACCATCTACCTTACCATACTTAGTAAAGTATTGGTTAGGAGAGTAGTCCTTAATTTCTATATCCATAAGGAGCTGTTCGGTCTTATTAACCTTACCCTTAAGATCTTCTACGCCTTTATATTGAACTAGGAAGCTTTAGAAGTAGGCTATAGTGACCTTATAATTTCTAACGTTTCTTACACTCTGATAAAACTTATTATATGCCTCCTTTCGCTTATTAAGGGAGTGTCTAGTTAACTAGCAATTTAGCTTTTTATAAACATAGCATTTCTTCTAGCGATTACTTTAAAATAAACCTCTATAAGGACCTCTATAATTGCTTTATAGTCAACATTAATTATACCCTTTGCTATATTCCCTACCACGGCTACCATATATTTAGTTAGTCCAGTTATAATCATATTAGTCAGGAATACTTGGTTAGGTAGGGTTTTCGGTATAGAACTGTTAAGATTCTTATGTTCGCATTATAGTACCTATAGCAGAGCGTAGCTCGGCATATACTCCTTTAAACGTATTTGCAGGTTTATATAGCGCCAGATTACACTTAGGAACGCTATAGCAGGCTAAGATAACCTAGTCCCTTAGGCTGTTCTCATTTTGGTAAGTTTTGGTAAGGCTATGTTAGATTTTCTAAAGTTTATTAAAGAGTAATTAAAGGCACTCTAAACGAGTCTTTGTTGGGTTAGAAGGAATAACTCTCTAAAATATGGTCTCCCGCCATTTAGATATATAAAGTTGGCGATTTTTATTAGTCTTAAAGTGAGCTCTAGTGAGCTAAAGCATTATATTAAAGCTATAGTTTTTACCCGTAATATAGTTATAATAGAATATTGCCGCCCGTCCCTTTAACATAACAGAGAAAGCGTGGTGGTACTAGTAGCCTTAAATTCTAACCTTATTACAACAGTTGTAAAAGACCTGTAGTTTTGTTTTAAGTATATTATACAGTTCTCCTCCAAACTTCTTTTTTTTATCTAAATATACCTTTATCAGATTCGTGACTTCTCATAATAGAGGCTTACTGGTTAGCTAAAGTGGAGGCAGTAGAGGAGGTAGAGGAAGAGTACCTCTAGGTAGAAAAGTACCTCTAGGTAGAAGAGTACCTCTAGGTAGAAGAGTAGCGTTTTAGGGGTTTAAATACGAATTAAAGTTGCCTTCTAAAGAATATTGGTTGGTTTTAGGTTTCCGTAGTTAACATATAATTTTAGCTTCCGTCCATACTGGCTCCTCTATTCTAATAATAACGGCCTAAATGTTACTAGTAATTGGGTTACTATTCTTAGCAACATATACCCTATTTCTATAAAGGAAGTCTTAAAAATTCTAGATAATATTAACATTTCTAAGTACCTAAGTATCGGCAGTCCATCCCATAAAATCCTCCCTAAAATATTCCTATAGTTGTACATCGGCGTAGTATCTACTTCGGTAGAAGAGAATATGGTGTAGAAGAAAGCCATTAACTTATTTTGCCGTATAGGTTGTTATATTAAAAACGGGAAAATCGTCCCAATCTTCATTAATAAGTTTCGCGTACGTGGCTACCCCTAGTAGTAAGGAGTCTCTCTAGTCGTTAGCCATGTTTTCGGAGGAAGGGAAGTGTTATAGGGTTATAGAAGAGGAGGTGTTATTGGTATAGGGATTATTAATTATCGTTTAGTACGCGTTTAGACAAGAATCTGCGATTATAGGGCTTAGGACCAGTTCTAGCCTTAAATCGCGAAGACTCGTAAAGCGTGTTGTTCTATGTAATGGACGCAAGAATCTATAATCTGGGAAAGGCTTAGGACCAGTTCTGGCCTTTAAATCCTTAGATTCGTAGAAGAGTTCTATTTAAGGTTTAGGACCAGTTCTAACCT
>Ga0307507_10004284_pt1 | contig 25689 bp, 9 predicted proteins | sample 7_EM_MG_FD_207223 | JGI IMG/M metagenome (GOLD analysis project Ga0307507, IMG submission 207223) | Populus trichocarpa ectomycorrhiza microbial communities from riparian zone in the Pacific Northwest, United States - 7_EM | ecosystem: Host-associated > Plants > Roots > Unclassified | place...
GAGAACAAGACGTTGCGTAAAGAAGAGAAGGGAATAACCAGAGAATCTTGTAATTAAATAGTTAGGGGTCTTGGTCGATGCGTGCGCACATGCGCACGCGGACGGACTTTGGTAGAATTTGATTGATCTGGCAGAACTTGGCAGAAGTCGATCAAGCTGGCAGAATTCGGCAGAATTCGGTCAAAGCGTTAAGTTTATCTTGTCGAGTGTTTTACCGAGACATTCCTACTGTAACTAGGCTAGTCCCGTTACAGGGGGGAGGGTAATATAAGGGATATTATTGTAGACACCTTGGGTTGTCCTTAGGACAACCTCTAGACGCCCCTTAGATAGTTGCCGGTTATATGCTAGAGGCACGTGCCTGTAGTATATAGTCTCCATAATCCTTAAGGCCTTACCTCCTTAAGGATTTGTCTTTCTTACCAATCTATCCTATTCCATAATTGTGTCCTTATAGCCCCCTATCTATAAAGTCCCCTTACAATATACTACTTTAATATTTGGCTAAATATATAATAAAGACAGCTTATCTAGCCAGAGAATAGACTAAAATTATCCTCCTTTATTAGAGAAATTTAGACTAACTGTAAGATATTAGCTATAAAGGATGACCCTATCTATTAGTAGGATATTAGGGACCGCGACCTAGCCTTTGCCTAAGAAAATGCCCGCTATAAGGCCGGTAGGAACTCTATATTAATAAGGATACTCCCCCAAAATACTATAGTTAGGGAGGACTCTACTTATAAAAGTAGAACAGATAGTAATAAAGATAACTTCTAAATAATAGAGATCTGGCTAATATAGAAGATGACATACTAATAGGACATAGAGGATAACCTTTAGAAGATATAATAAGAGCTAAAGGGAGTAAAAATAATGCTAATATACTAAAGGCCCTTAAGGCTATAGACATCCCTACTATTATATAACCCCCCTATAGTAGATATTACGGTAATTAGTGCTATAGGTTTTTACTTTAATATATATTAAAAGGACAATAAGGTCTTATAACTAGCTTATATAAAATTAACTAGATTATTAGTAAGAAGGAAGAAGGGCTAGTAGAGAAAACTAATAAGGAGCTAGTTAAGCGCCTCCTCCCTATTTATCTCTTAGACTATAGGGACACGTTTTTAAAAGTAGCTTTAGATATACTACCCCTCTATTAAATCTATAATTATAAGATTTAATTAAAGGCCAATAACTCTCTAGGCTATACCCCCCTTTACTAGCAAACTATAAAGGAACTAAAAGCAATAAAGTAGTACTTAATTAACAACCTCTATAAAGGGTTTATTAAGCCAAGTTAGGCCCCTTTTACTTCCTCTATTTTATTTATAAGAAGCCTAATAAAGGCCTTTGTTTCTGCATTAACTATTAGAAACTAAACACTATTATTTAAAAAGATTATTACCTTCTCCCCCTAATTAATAAGACCTTTATATATCTAAGCCGAGCTAAAATCTTTACTAAGCTTAATATCCGCTAAGCTTTTTACTAAATTAGGATAAACCACATATTAGAATATCTAATAACGTTCCATACCTACTACAGTTTTTATAAATATAAAGTCTTTCCTTTTAAACTAATAAATAGGCTAGCTATATACTAATGGTATATAAATAATATTCTTTTTAATTACCTTAATAAATTCTACATAGTATACCTAGATAATATTCTTATATACTTAGATAATAAACTTAAGTACTAAGTCTACCTTAAAAAGGTCCTAGAGAGGCTGCAGAATATAGGCCTATAGGTTAATATTAAGAAATATAAATTTAGAGTAAAACGTATAAAGTGCCTTAGGTTTATTATTAGCATAAAAGGAATTAAAGTTAATCCTAAGAAGGTTAAAGCAACCCGTAACTAAAAGCCCTCTTATACTATAAAGGAGATCTAGTCCTTTCTTAGCTTTTATAATTTCTACTATTAGTTTATTTATAATTATAGGGTTATAGCTAAACCTCTTATATAACTAACTAGGAATGATACGCCTTTTATTTTTAATAATAACTATATAGAAGCCTTTAAGGAGTTAAAGGACCAACTTATCTCCTTTTTAATCTTTTATTACTATAACCCAAACCTAAAATTAATACTGGAAACGGACGCCTCTAATAGAGTAGTAGCGGGGGTTCTCTTACAGCTATACCTAAATAGCAAGTAGTACCCTATTACATTTTTCTTAAAGATAATAGCCCTAGCTAAGTATAACTACAAGGTGCATAATAAGGAAATGCTAGCTATTATATAATTATTATTCTAGTAGCGTACGGAGCTTAAAAGCACAGACTCCTAGATTAAGGTCTATACTAACTATAAAGCCCTTAAGTATTTTATAATAATAAAGCAGCTTACTAGTTAATAGGCCTAATAGGCTAAAATACTCTTCTAATTCTTTTTTACGATTATATACTGCCTTAGTAGATAAAATTCTAAGGCTAATACCCTAACCTGGAGAGAATAGGACGTGGAGCTATAAGATAAGCTAAAGGCTTAGTACTAAATATATGCCCTCCTCCGTCCTAAATAGCTTAACCCTTATATTTTAGAGGAACTAAGCTCTAAATAGAATAAGCTAGCACCCCTAGAATAAGAGATCCTAGATAAACTAATGGGACTAATTAATTATATCCTAACCGTAAACCGCATAGCTAAATCCCTAAAAGCTCTCCGCGACTAAGCTATAGAAGGTAACCCTAATTTAGAAATAGAAGATGGACTGCTCTTATACTAAGAACGGCTTATAGTTCTAGGTATTAATAACCTATAAACAGAACTAATCTATAAAGCCTACTGTTAAGTCTTTATAGCATACCCTAGTTAAGATAAGACCCACTAACTACTAGCGCCCCATTACTATTAGTAAGGATTCCTATCTAATATAGAATAATTTATTAGAAATTATTATACTTATAGATATATAGATACCCCCAAAGACTAAATTTCTAGATGGCTATAACCACTGCTAGTCCCTAAACGCCCTTAGCAACATATTATAATAGACTTTAAATTATTTCTAAAGGATAAACATGGTTATAATATAGCCTTTATAGTAGTTAACTAACCAAGTAAGCAAACTATCTTCCTCCTTTACTTTAAGACTATAACCGCAAAGAATATGGCCTATATATATATTAATAACATTTACCGGATCTATAGCGCTCCTAAGTTAATTATCTTAGACTACAGACCCTAATTTATATTAGACTTCTAGGACAAATTCTGCCATATCCTTAGGATTAGAATTAAACTTTCTACTATATTTTACCCTTAGACTAATAGCTAAACTAAGATTATAAACTAGTACCTTAACTAATAACTTCGCCCCTTTATTAACTACTACTAGGACAACTAGTTGGAACTATTGCCTATAATAGACTACGTATAGCTTACGCTCCTTATAATAGTATAGGAATATTACTATTTAAGTTACTCTATAGATATAGGCTACAAACATCCTTTAATTAGGATAGACCTATAGGTCCTATAATGGCCCGCGAACGCCTTAGCTATAAAGAGGCTTAAATATTTACTAAGAGAATACCTAGAGCCTAGGAAACTACCTAAGCAATTATAAAAAGGGTATAAGAGAAGAAAGAGGCTAATGTAAACCAATATTGCTGTAAGGTAGACTTCTATGCAGGAGATAAGGTATAGGTATTAATAAAAAACTAGAAGACCTAGAAGCCAAGCTATAAACTAGACTATTAAATAGCTGGCCCCTATAAGATCCTTAAGAAGAAAGGGTACTCTTTTAGGGCTAAACTACTAGAGTTAATAAAGATCTACTTTATCTTCTCTTTAGACTAACTATAGAAGGCCGCGGACAACCTATTGCCTGGATAGTATAACAACCCCCTACCGCCAATCTAGATTATAGACGAGAAATAGGAAGTTAAAGAGATCTTAGCAGCTAAGAAAGACTATAGTACCTTAAAATACTATATATGCTAGGTAGGTTATAATAAAGATCTAGAATAGTATCCCGCGTCTAATTTTAAGTACTCTCCTTATAAGCTACAGGATATTTACCTAGCCTACCTAGACCTCCCTAGACTACTACATAAACTAGATAGCTGGATTAAATACTAGGAAGAAGGGTTAGAAAACTATAATAATTTAAATAATAATAAAGAACTTGGATAAAGCCTAAGAGCAGGCTTTTTTAGGAGGGGGGTAATATAATGGTGCTGGAGCGCGTTACCTACTATATTGCCGTTTCCTAGGCAATTTGCCAAATTCTGCCATATTCTGCTAGTACTAGTTATAGAGCCAACTAATTAGGATTTTCTATACTCGGTATAGAAAATCGGTATTAGCTCGCTTACTACTAGCGCCTTGGCAACCATTTATATCTTATTAGTTACTAATAGTCTTTTTCTCCTTCTTCTCCTTAGCTTAGTATTCTTATATAGTAGCAATCTATAAGCTTTGGTTTAGAGGCAGTTATACAAGCCTATTATAAATAGTTACTAGCTAGTTATAATAGTTAGATAATAAGGATCTAATAGGAGGTACTAAGAATAATAAAGGTCACTAAATTAAAAACGGGAATGCTATACCTCTAATAAACGATTTAGAGATATAAGAAATCTTTTAAGGATAAAAATTAAGAGGAGGGGGATAACGTAGGTGATAGGGCTATGACGTCGGCATAGTTATGACGGTCGGCTACTAGCGCTTACGGTTTGGAACATCAAAATACTGCCCCAGAGCTCCGTGCAAAGCTCCGTGCACGTCTCCCCCTGAGCTTCGTTCGGCAGAGGTCTCGCAAAGCTCCACGGCTGCAGGCAGACGCAGAGCTTGCAACTCCATTAGGGCCTCCACAACGGCTTACAGAGGCGTGCAAGATAGATATATCGCATAACGTAGGTAATAGGGTTACGACGGTCGGCATAGTTATAACGGTTCCTCTATGCGTAGTTTTGATTTTCCAAACCGTCACAACTATGCCGACCGTCATAACCCTATCACCTAGTATTACGGACCTTATATTAGTAGTAATATAACTACTAAAAGACAATATAAATAGGTTAGTTAAAATAGTATAGAAGGCGCTAGAACTAATTGAGCTATAGGATAAAGGGTAACTAAGTTATATAGCTAGCTATGTTATAAGTTTGGAATATGAAAATGTGGGAACGTAGGAACGTGGAGGATGTACCGACGTACTAACGTACCGACGTACTTAGTACATTTCTTAGGAGTTGGATTGTATATTTAAAGGACTATAGTCCCTACCTAGATAGTTCCTCTCTTTATAGTGAATCTTAGAATATAATTAGAGTTAATCTATTGGGTAACCACTCCACTAGTTATTATGATATTGTTGACTTTTTGTTTACCTACGCACTTAGCCTATTAGTAAGTCTACCGTAGTATTTCCTATAAGGCTTTATTACACTTATTACTAACTTTATTAACTAGCTAAAAGGTAAACTATATAGTAGACTAAGTATATTATAGTTAACTACGTAATCTTATATTTTAAGCTTGTATTACCCTATACAAGGATTATACATTAGTGCTTATAGTGGGCCAGCCTCTTAGCGTGGTCCCACCGATCTGTATCCACCTATGTACAGCTATGCAATGCATTAGAGTGGAACGGTGCAACGTGGAGGTTATCGGTAGGCTTATACCCTAACCAAGTAGAGCCGGAAGCACAAAGAGCTAAGTGGAGAATTCGGAGATAGGAGTTTTAGATTGCGGTAAAATATTACCCCTAGTCAACTCGTGGCACCGTTCGCCCAGATACAGTCTAAGAGTGATGCGTTTCTGCATCGTACACTGTGTAACTTCTTATACCAATAAGGTTAGCTTTACGGGTGTGGGCGGAACCCTGGTTCAACGATAGGCAGGATATGCCTAGCGTATAACCTAAAGAAATATCGTCGGAAAACTTGAGTATCACGACTTTTTGAGGGTATTGAGAGTAATATGCTAGACACCAAAGTCTAATATTGTAAGGGCAAACCTGGAACCGTCTTTCTAAGTTGTGTTATCGGTGATTATATTTTTCTCTGGCAAGCCTAACTTAAGCGGTTTATGGTCAGTGCCGTTTTAGCTCACCCTCAGAGGATATATTTAAACCCAGAGCATACAGGAAGTCAAATTTTTAGATAGGAGTATGCTTTATTGATAGTAGGCGGAAACCAATCACGTGTTATAATAAGGCGGGGCATTAACAAGAGAGCTTAAACCAGATTATCTGACAAAAGGATAGCTAAAACCCATGCGAGCCTCAATAGTGCTAGTCTTTGTAATCCGAATGCGTGAGTGGGCTGTCGTCATATCGTGCGATGATACTGCAAGGGTTGGATTAGAGGCGAGTCGGAAAGCCGTTTTGGGTATGCGATTTGGAGTGGTTTGAATCTCATAGTTAGATTATAAGGTTGAACTAAAGTGGGATCCTATGCTGAGGACGATTCTAAGTAAATAGATTCAATCTCTTCCTACAACCATATTAGAAATATATACTGATCGTTTGTAATAAGTTCTTACGTCTCTGAGCTTGCGTGGGGCTTGGATCATCCAACGGTTATCTTTGTGCTATAAAGGTAAGCAAATGTAAGCACCGGTAACTCTATGGTCGTTTCTTACTCGGGCCTTGAAATCCCCGGCTGGAAAGAGCTTCAACAGCATGCTCGTGAGTCTCCCAGTGTCGATGTAAGCATCGTTAAGGACTTGGACAGGCCAGTCTAAATTCGTGGTAGGTCGCCGATAGCCACGCATATCCGGATAACTGTGGCCCCGTTTCTTTCAGAGGGCAAACGTAAAGATATCTCGATAGCTCTCAGAGGGAAGAAGCTGCAATTGTTGTTGAAAAGACGTGGTGGCAAATAGGCAGGTAGAGGCGAGGCAGATTTAAATTTTTCTTTGGGAACGGCGTTGCAGGCGCCGAACTTTAAACGATTCCATGCCTTAGGTCATTGAAGGAATAGCCGCTATCTATGAGCCACGTTGCTCCATTAACCGTAGGGCAATTATAACCATTTTACATGACCTAAAACTATCTATAACTAGGCAATTTAATATTTTATGTTAAAATAATATCTATTAAGTTTTAATTTATCTATATATACATTTAAAGTTATTTGCATATTTTCTCTTTATGTAACTAGAGAGATAATCGCTTAATCTGAAATTTGTAAGGCTGGATCTGCCCATACACCAGCCTGATCGCGAACGAGCCGGCCACAGTACTCTTCACAGCTCAGCCTTGTTGCCCAAATTTCAGAATATGGTGTTTTTCCGGTAAACTGGAACAGGTGCCTTGCCGATGATACGTATGAAAGCCGTGGCAGCCCGTGCATACAACATTCCAGAATCTAGCACCCACAACAATGGCAAACTCTGTCTTTCGTAGCGATGTTGGCGCTCCCGCTTTGGAAAAATTCGATAGAAGAGCTCTGAAAATATTCCAACTGGAGAGTTCCAAGGCTTGGATTGATGCTTATTCTCACTGTAAGTGATGATTGTCTTGCCGGTGAGGAATGTGGTAATTCTTCTCAGAGGCGTTGGGATAAATTTCTGGATAACTTCAAAATTGCAGCCCTCCGGAATCAAAATCTTCCCTGCTTTGATAGAACCTTAAAACTTACTCCAATTTCACCGCTGCGCGCTCGCTACCCCGATGCTCTTTTCATCTACACCACTGACTCAGTTTAGCAATGGATGATACCTGGGTAACACCTGAGGGGACACTAGGCGAGAAAAGTATACCTGCCAGCGACCGCACACGCCCAATTCGTTATCCGGAAGGCTTTACTGAGTACAAAAATCATCCACAGCCCGCATTGTCTGACTTCCCAACCCCTAGTATATTTACCCGATATTAACCCTTCCAGCTTCATCCGGTTCACCCTAAATTCGAACAGTCGGCTTTCCCCGTCTCGAGTCCTTTTCGAGGGTCTAATGGACTGTTTTTCGATTAACCCTCGTTTCAAAGAGTTTGTCATGTCGTTCGGTTACAAAAACAAAGAGTATGATTTTGCACCACCGGCGTGCCGCTTTCGTTTGTTGTATCCCTTAAGCTCAGAGGGGTGTCAAGTAAAAGGATATGGTAAGAAATCAACGAATTCGCGTCCGAACTGGCCCTGACATGTTAGAATGCGCATATGGTCTCCGTTATGTTGCCGACAATGGCAACCCCGATGGTAGAGAGAGATGGTCCATTCGACAATACGCAGTCTACCAAAAGCACGACCCCCCCTGTAATCAAGTAATTTGGGTATTCGTAGGTATACCAAAAGAATCTAGCATAGAGAAGCACGTGATGGATCATATCCGGAAGCATCCATTCACCAATTCTATGCATTCGTTTGCATTACATTTAACTCTCATCGAAGCCTCAATTGTTGCATGGAGGTGGTACTTAAATGATATGACCGAGCGGGTGCAAGACCAGGTAAGGAGATTTCGGGTTTTTCTAGCTAGAGAAGCTTACCACCAGTAGTCGGACAGAATTACGCTTGCCGATGTGGCGAAAGACAAGATTGATGGGTTGCCTGAATTCAATATTGACTTCAGGGATCGACAAAGGCTCAAGACTTTAGAAGACGCAATTTTGAACCTAGAGATCATGCTTAGCTCAACTATCGGTACCATATCATGTCTAATGGGCAGTCTGTCAAAACCCATTGGTCAACAAAATGGAGATTCATCGACAGAAGAAACCCTGTGCAATGGGTTTTCCGAAATTCTCAACGAAACTAAGCTCTATTTAACGAAAGCACAAGTTCTGGAAAAACGCATCCAAGGCGCTTCGGCTCTACTATCAGGTCTCTTAGATTACGAAAATGCATACTCTTTGAGGCTTCTAGCAGAGGAGGCTCGAAACGATAACACAGCCATGCGAAACTTAACCGAGAAGGCCACCAGGGACTCTGGCGCAATCAAAATAATTACCATAATCACGGTATTCTTCCTTCCAGCAACAGTAGTCGCTAGCTTCTTCTCGACACAGTTCGTATCGATATCGGCTCACAATCTTGTCCTTTCGACGAAATGGTGGATCTATTTCGCGATTACAGGCCCTTTAACTATTTTTACCTTGCTTGTTTGGTACATAACCTCATCAACGCATGTCCAGGATGCAGTTTTGCACCGGCTTCAGAAAGCCCGTCTGATACGAAACCTAGCTACAGATATCCCAAGGATAAACTCTGAGCGAGCTAGTAGTATCACGTCCCGAACACTTGATATACCCGGCTAACAAAGTCCGATCTTGAGAGGGCTAGAAGCAGAGTTTTCTAAGGCTCCACATCTACGAAGGGATATCTCAACTACATTGCAGAACTGCCATGAGCTACCCCAGGAGCACGGTTATCGGGATTTGCTGAAAGCAGAATGCAGTGCGAACTTCTCGGAGTTGGAGCTTGCGCAATATTGTGAAAGCAATATTTTATCTCTTTGAGCTCTGTAATGCGTCCTACGTTTTCTTTTCATAAAGAGTTATGCACGATGCACCGCCCAGGAGACTTTAGCAGGCTGCTGGAGGTTTTACATTTGCAGGTTAGCTCGACATGTCATAAGCGTCATCACTAGTTAAATGATTTTTGTGTGGTGTTCTCTCCTATACCTAAGATTATCTAGCCTTACTTTAATATGACTTGTCTAGAATGCTTCGTATAACCCTTTTGATAGCACTGAGGCGTCCCATCGAAATAGCACAATATAGCTACACCAATATACTAAACTATCTCATTGCCCCGAATTAGCCCGAGCTATTAGCACTCTAACAAATATTTCAAGAATTTAGTTACTTTCACATTGTTCTACATCTCACCTAGGCTACATCGTCTATTAGTTGGAATTCAGGGCCAGTGATCTATTTGGATCGGAGTAGGGCGGATCTGAAGGCAAATCCACTCCATCCACCAAAATAACGATTTGACGCTAGGAGCGCTGCGGAGCTCTAGTGCCGATATATGGCACGTGCACAAAGTTGGGTTGTAGTTTATCTCATAAATCAGACCCTCGCAGAAAAGGGGGGGGGGCACGTGCGTGCTGCTCCCTATACCGCCCTAAAATTTTCTGTCGAGGGTCTAAGAGCTACCAAATCACTGCCAAACCCTACCGCCTTCCCCACATCTAACCACTTTAAAAATAACACGAGGTATAAGCTCTCCGTCTTCTCTATGTACTCCACGTGGTGGCTACATTGTAGCTACGTTATATTAAAAGTTAAATATAGGTGGTCGGTCTAAAATTTATAAAGATTCCTTTTGAAATTCAACTCTCTGTCTGCGACGCTATCTTGTGTCTTAATATAATAGATATAGGGCTTTAGTATATCTAGGGAGCAAGATAATTATTTAGAGAATTTAATACATTAAACAAATCTACTATAGCTACCGTAATTGGACTATAGCCCATAAAAAGCAATAAAAATTAGGGGTTTATACAAATCCACCTTTAAAGATTCGTTTATTTTAATATCTACCTCCTATAAACAGAATCCGCCTTCTGTTAACTAAGGCTTACCTAATGCTTTTAACCCCCCTACCGCGTAGGAGGGCCGCCACCTTAAACGCACTATATACTTAGGCGCACCAAATAGTATATTCTACCTTTTACCTCCTTTTTTAGTATTAGGAGCTTACTAACACCTAGTTACTCTATCTTTAACTATTAGCTATTTAATTAACCTTAAACGCGTAACGGCTTTGCGTTATATTTAAGCGCTATAGTATTTACAAATGTATAAAAACCGGCTTAATACGCGCGTATTATATTCTAGACCTTAACCTCTTCTTTTATATAGTAGGAAAGCATAGTTATAGTTAATAATAATAGAATTACAAGTAATATAGAGTGTTGGTGCGCTTAAGAATATAGTGCATCTAAGGTGGTGGCCTCCCTACTGCGTAGGGGGGTTAAAAGCGCTAGGTAAGCCTTAGTTGGCAGGAGGCGGATTTTGTTTATAGTAGGTGGATATTAAAATAGACCAAACTTTGGAGGTGGATTGTATATAGACCCCTAAAAATTAAGTCTTAAAATATTTACTTCTTACTAAAAGCGACGCCAATAAGCTCTTAGAATTTTAGAATATAGGGAGTAGACAGACTTGCTTGGCTTGCTTAATTGGTAATTAAGCAAGCCAGCAAGCCAAAAGAGGGCCTGCTTGCTTGCTTGCTTGCCCACTTAATAAGAAATATATATATATAATTTTAGTAGAGATCTAAAGTTTGTGATAGATTTTTGGTGTTGTAGTTAATAATTTCTAAGTATGCAAATAGAGCAAATAGGACTATTTAGGTAACCACTAAGCCTAATTGACTTGTTTTCTGTGCTAAGGGTGCTGAGCTCTTAGCACGTCCATACTCTAGAAAGTCCTCCTTACTATACCCCTCAATAACATTACTAATTTACTTATTCTCTTTTATTCCTTTTATTAGTTATGCCTTAGGACCTTATTAAAGTAAATCTAAATATAATAGCCGAGCCTATACCAATAGTTATACTATTTAAAGACGTCGCGCCTAATAATAGTTCCTCTATAGATAAGATTAATAATAAGACTAATTATAACAGTATTAACTGGGACCAACTTAAAGTATACTAGCGGCTATATAAAGCTTTAGAAAGGAACCTTAGCTTTATCTATAAGTACAGATATTAGCTTTAATATTATGTTAGTAAGTAAATATATTAGGAGTGCGCGTATTATTATTAGCGCTCTATACTAGGCGGCCGATTTAATATTACTATAGCTATATCTACTTCTAAAAGACACCTTATAGAAAATAAAATAGGTTATAGATATAATATGTACGGCAAAATTATATTTGGGATAAAGAAGCGTAAGGCCATAGTTCTAGAACTTCTTTATAATAGGTATATCATTTCTTAGGGACTTATAAATGATTTTATTAGCGGTTTTAACGCAAAGCGCTTTAAGCAATTAGTAATTAAATAGATAACTATAAACAATTACCCTCTATAAGAGGTTAAAACACCTACTTTCTGTAGTATAATAGCTGCCGTAAATCCTAACGCCAAAAGTTGTATTTAGAAGAACTATTAATTAATTCGCGTCTATATAATGGCCGACTATAAAGCCTACTAACCAGCTATGTGTAATAAACTTATAAACGCCCGCTTAAAGCTTTACTTTTTATTTAATGGCTAGACTATACGCAGCGGTAAGCACTTACTTACTAGCGTCTGCGTTTATTATCTTAATCATAAGGGCAGAGTTATTAACTACTTAATCGCTCTACTAGAGCAACTTGGCCGCTATACCAGAATTAACTACGCCGCGGTAATTAGTAGTGTTTTAGCTTATTTTAAAGTTACTAAAGAGAGCCTTAGCTATTTTGTTACTAATAATACTAAAAACAATAACACTTACTTAGATTATCTGGCTGCCGTTTTTAATTTTAGAAAAAACAATTAGCGTATTGTAAGAGGCCAGTCTGACTGGAACGTATAATTATCTAATTGACAGTGTAGAATAAGAGTCTTAGGTAAGTAGAAGGTAAGTTAAAGGTAGAACGAGCTTCACGTATTGAAGGACAAATGCTTTCTAAACTCTTCTATTTAAAGACTAATCGCTAGTTCTTCTCTAGAGGAGAACCAGCTCCCTATATAATCCTTCTAAGACACTAGTAAAACCCTTTACCCCTTATCTATCTGACCATGTCTTCTTTAGAACATTAGTGGGACATTAGTAAAACCTTTATCTGTCTTATCTAATATATACCTTTTAGGAGCGCCCGTTACAATTGCCTCCCCTTTAAGAGTCTTGGTCCTCTAAGACTTTACCTCTTAATAAACTCTTATGGAGTTCTAACTAAAACCACTAGGGAAGTTCTCTAGTAGAAAGGTACTCTATAATGCGGCTTATTGCTGGTTCTTTACTAGCGTAGAACCTTACTTTATCTTCTATTCCTCCGCTCTTCTTTCACTATAGCTTTTTATAGTGCCTTTATAATGGAACCTTAATAATAATAATAAAAATTAAATGGGATTCTCCTTCCTTATTATAAGAATTTGTTATAAGCTAATCCGGAGGTTATCCCGTGTAACGCGTTAACTAGCCACTATCCCTATTTACCTAAAATAGGTCCTAATAATAACGTTTTAATATTAATTTCTTCCAGTTTATAAGCTGTTGTCTCTTACGCGTCTTTCCATTAACAACACCATTCATCTCGCCTTTTAGTAGACTGTTTTTTATTATATCTTAGCCTTTAGCTTCCGCATCTCCAGCTATTCTTTCTACTACTGCTCTATTCTCTTTTTATAACGCGTCTGTGGGTAATAGGATCCCTATTTCATCTCTTTAATAATACTAACTTCTTATAGTATTCTCTTATAATGGCTTATAATTATACTGCATGTCCCTAGACTAGCAGCGGCGTTATCCCTACTCCGTTGGCACTATAGACTACCTCTATTACTCCTACAGTGGTTTCTCTAAAGTGCTGCCGTTATTGCATTTACACGCTTATATTAGACCCGTTCTATGCCTATAAGATACCGCACTCTGGCAAAAACAGATCTAAGTATTCCCACTGTCGCAGCCGGAAAAAAACCTATATTCCGGTATTTTCCATTTTATCCTATTCTGGACTTTATTAACTATATTAGATCCCTGCTGTTTACGCGCGTAAGGCTTACTAGCTCTAACACACTATTAGGGATTTCCGTCTATATTAAAATAGTAAAAGATAGGGACAGAAGGTGTCTTCTATTACTTATAGCCTTTTTAATTTAATAAGGGTTTCTACTGCTGTGGAGACGTAGCAATCTCAGACATATAGTGTCCAGGAGCGCATGTGTAAGCTATTACGGCGCTGGTGGAAAACGGTGGATTATAGTAGACGCAGAGTCACGTGAGCTTACGTGACTTGAGGATTGTATAAGACTTTAAGCGACGCTGCCCTTCTTCTCCTTTCCTTTCTCTAGCTTTGGATCCTTGTTTATAGACTACCAATTATACAGGCTTGCGCGTCCCTCTTGCCGTGCTCGTGCCTTAATTAACTAAGTCGCTAATATTATCCAAAGCTTATTATTACTCTCTCTTCCTAAGAAGGAACTTAAATATATCTATCTATAAGACCATAAATAGGATAAGGACATAGAATAGAACCCTAAGGATATTACTAAGACTATAAGGACAGGACAGACCTAAGAACTAAAAGAATATAAACAGAACGTAAAACCTAAGAATAGGACACGCACGGACCAGAACCCCTAGAAAATAAACAAATACTAGAAATTACCTAAAACCCTTACCACTATGCCAAGAAATACAGTCGCTGGCAAAGCCTCTGTAGAACCTATAAATACCTTTAATGGTAAAACAGTTGCCGTCTTAACCCCCTAGGAAGAGCTCGCAGCAGCTAATGCTAAAATTAAATAGCTTTAAGAGCTGCTTAAAACCAGAGACACCCCTATACCTAGTAAGGAGTTATTAGACACCTAGAGACTTACTACAGTCCTTAAGGCCCTAGCCTAATATATAGCATTAGTATTATTGCGGTCCGTAAAGGTTGTAGACCCCCTATTACTTACAGACGGAACTAACCCTATATTTAATAACTGGAAGCTTTAATTACAGAATAAGCTCGAAGTTAATATAGACCACTTCCCCACTACTTAAGCTAAGATGGCCTACGTCTTTAGCCGTACCGGCGGAGACGTATAGACGTACCTATATCCGCAATACGCCCAGGACTTAGCAGATCCCTTCCTCTCTAGAGACAAGATAATTAACCACTTATCTTCTATCTATAAGGACCCCTTTAAGGTATAGAACGCCCACCTTAATTATAAAGCTCTTAATATAAAGACAATGGAGACCTTTTTAGCCTTTTAGACCCGCTTTCTATACCTAGCTGGCTAGGCCTAAATTCCCCATAAAGACCTAATGCCAGACCTCTTTAATAAGCATACCCTAGACCTATAGCGCGCCATACTGCCAGTTTTTACTACTATATAGACGCTAAAAGTACTTACGGACCACTGCCTATCTATTAACTAAGGCCTCCGTTAAATTAAGGCACGAGCTAAGCGGTATAAGGCTAGAAACTCTCCAAACTAAACTATAAGCACTATACAAATGGCCTATAATACTCTGGCATAATCTGTAACTCCTATAGTACTAGCTATACAGCCTGTTATTAATTTAGCAGCTAGTCCTGCTGCGGGTCCAGCGCATACTTAGCCTATATATAACAACCCCTATAAATAGGTCCTTAGTAATTAAGGAGCTTGCTTCTTATATAGCTAGAAAGACCACTTTGTAAAGGATTGCCAAATAAAGGCAAAAATGGGCAAGGTTCTGTTAATTTAAGAGGATAGCATAGAGCTAGAAAAAGAGGAACCCTAGAGAAAGACTCCTCTCTAGGGTTAAAAGGAATTAATATATTATATATTAATCTAAGTCGGCTAGTTAGTGGAAGAAGCTATACTATCCCCTATACTTTATTTTATAATGGATATTAAGTTTTAACCTCTGCTTTAGCTAACTCTAGAGTAAATACCTTTACCTTAATAGATACCCAGTACACTATAAAGCTAGCTAAATTTTTAAATGCGCCTTTTAAAGAACTGCCTAAACCAGTCCCTATTTACGAGTACAATGGATAAATAGGACTACCTATTATAACTATCTTACGGATCCACCTCCGTGTTAATAGACGAAGGTAGTATAATATCCCCTTTTTTATTATAGACCTAGGAAGCCACAATATAATCTTAGGAAGAAAATGGCTAGCCTACTTAGGCTTATAGCTTAATATATAGAGTAGACGGCTTATCTAGCCCAAATCTCTACCCCTAACCCCTTCCTTTATAAAAGAAATTAGTATTATAATAGAGAACCTTATACAGCCCTAGATTAATACTATTTACTAAGCTAATGCTATGCGTAGGGACCAGGCCTTTAAGAAAGATATACAGCTTAATCCATAATAGATTTATATACTACGCTGCCCCTAGACTACCTATATTACGCCACCCGTACCAGAGATTTAGGAAATTAGTAGTAACCTAGCTAAGTCCCCTATAGAGAACTTAGGCCCTATACAGCTATAGAGGAAGGCTAGGAATATTAGACGCTATACTAAACTAATAGACTAGAAGGATAACTTATAGAAAATAGAACATAAGCTAAGGAAGACTATAAACCCTATGCTGTAAAATATGGCCTGATAAAAGTCTATAAAGAAACCTATAGACCTTCCCCTAGTTAATATCTGCTGTATTAGCGCTATAGGATTCTACCAGAACTTAGTTTAACCTAATACCGTTGCCTTTACCACTAGCTTATATAAAATTAATTAAATAATTAAGGAAAAGGAAAGCGAGCTTAGCGGATAGGAAAGTGAGCTTATAGATAAGGAGCTAGTAGAATAGAAACTGCCCTATTAACACTAGAAATTCAAGAATATATTCTTTAAAACAGCGTCTAATATACTCCTACCTTACCAACTATATAACTATAAGATTAAGATTAAGCCAGACAAGGAAGACACCCTTAGTTATAGCCCCCTTTATTAGAGTCTACTGCTAAATTATAGGCTATAAAGTAGTACCTTATTAATAACCTAAATAAGGGCTTTATTAAGCCTAGTTAAGCCCCTTTTAACTCACCTATTTTCTTTACTAAAAAGCCAAATAGAGGACTTTATTTCTGCATTAACTACTACAGACTTAGTGGTATATCCCACAAGGACCGCTATCTACTACCCTTACTTAAGGAGACTTTAGCCTAAATAAGTAGAGCTAAGATCTTTACTAAGCTTAATATCTATTAGGCTTTTTACTAAATTAGGATAGACCCTAGATTAGAAAATCTTACTATATTTTAGACCTGTTACGGAATATATAAATATAAAGCACTTCCTTTTAGACTAACTAACGGACCAGCTACGTACCAGCGGTATATAAATAATATACTCTTTAACTACCTTAACGACTTCTATACAGCCTACCTAGATAATATTATAATTTACTCTAAGAACGAGCTGGAATATAAGGAGCATATCTATAAAGTCCTATAGTGGCTCCGCGAGGCTGGCCTCCAGGCCAATATTAAGAAGTTAGAATTTAGTATTAAGCGTATAAAGTACCTAGGTTTTATTATTAGTATAAACAGAGTTAAGGCTAACCTAGATAAAACGGCTATAATTAACTAGTAGACATCCCCACGGACTATAAAGGGGGTATAATTATTTTTAGGCTTCTATAACTTCTATTAACACTTTATTAAGAACTATAGTAGAATTGCCTGGCCTCTTAACCGTCTTACTAGGAAAAACCAGCCCTTCTATTTTAATGCTATATATATGCAGGCCTTTAATAAGCTTAAAAAACGGCTAGTATTAGCTCCCCTACTGGCCTACTTTGACTTAAAATAGCCCTTAATGCTAGAAACTAATACCTTAGACGGCGTAATAGCTGGTATTTTCCCCCAGAAGCAACCGGATAGAGAATAGCACCCTATTACATACTATTTAAAGACTATAATAGATGCCAAGCTAAACTACTATATCTATAATAAAGAAATGCTGGCTATTATCTCTAGCTTTTAGCACTGGCGTGTATAGCTAGAAGGGACCCCTAAGCCCATTAAGGTAGTTTCAGATTATAAGGCCTTAGAATACTTTATAATAACTAAGGCCCTTACAGCCCAGTAGGCACGCTAGGCGGATATCCTATCTTAGTTTAACTTCTTAATTATATATAGACCAGGTGCTATAAACCGTGCGGATATCCTTATAAGGCGTAAATAAGACCTAGGTAACTAGATAGCTATAAAGATCTTATTATAGACCTAGATACTACTATAACTAGAGCACCTTAACCCCTAAATATAGGCAGAACTAAGTACAGACTCCTTAAGCGCCAAGATATATCCTATTAACCCTTTAGGACTTAACTTAATCAATAAATTACTGCAGATAAACCGTACGGCCCCTTCTCTACAGAAGTACCATAAAAAGGCAAAGAATGTTACTAGCCTATAGTCCCTCAAAAATGGATTACTTAAGCATTAAAAACGGCTAGTAGTAACAGAGGAATAGAACTTATAAACTTAACTTATTACCGAAGCATATACCTAGGTCTCTATAGCCCACCCTAGAAAAAATAAGACCTATAGGATTATTAGCGACCACTACTACTAACCCAGAATGGTTATAGATATTAACCGCTATATACAAAACTATAACAACTGCCGTAGGTCTATAATTCCATAAGATAAGACCCTAGGGCTATTAAAACCACTCCTAATACCAGAACGCCCCTAGTAGTATATCTCTATAGACTTCCATAAGCTACCTACGGACCGCGACAGATATAATATGGTTATAATCCTAGTTAACCACTTTAGTAAGCGCCTATTCTTAATCCCCTATTATAAGGATATTAATGCTAAAGAGGTGGCCCGACTATATATCTATTATATCTACCAAATTTACAGACCACCAGATACTATTATATCCAATTAAGGGCTATAGTTTATATCGGCCTTCTAGAATAAGTTTACCTAGATCCTAGGTATTAGGTTAAAGCTTTCTATAGCATACCACCCCTAGACAGACGGTTAGACGGAGATTGTAAATTAATACTTAGACCAGAGACTCTGGCCCTTTATTAACTACTTCTAGGATAACTAGGGCGAACTGCTACCCCTAATAGACTACGCCCAGGCGACCCTACCCTATAACTCTACGGGATTTGCACCTATTTAGCTAGAAATAGGATATTTACCCTATACTAGCTTTAACTAGAATAGACTAGAAGGCCTATAGACCGTATATAAAAAACTATCTGATAAGGAAGCCTAGCAATACGCCAAACGCTTAGAAGAAGCCTAGGTAGTAGCCTATATAAATCTAAAAAAGGCCTAGAGATTAATAGAACAGTAAGCAAATAAGCATAGGCGTAAGCCTAACTTTACTATAGGTGATAAGGTCTAGGTTATAATAAAGAACTAGAAAACGGAACGGCCTAGCTATAAGCTAGACTATAAGATAGCAGGACCATATAAGATCCTTAATAAAGAAGGCAACTTATACAAGGTTAAGCTCCCAGACTTAATTAAAGTCCACCCTATTTTCTTACCAGATAAGCTATAGAAAGCTACAAATAACCCACTACCTAGACAAAAGAATAAGCCTCCACTACCGATTTAAGTTAATAGTAACGACGAATAGAAAGTTAATAAAATACTAGCCTATAAACTAGTACAAGGAACGCTAAAATACTATATCTAATAGAAAGGTTATAATCTAGACCCAACCTGGTACCCCGCCTAGAACTTTATAGGTTGCCCCTAAAAGCTTAAAGAATTCTATAACCAATACCCTAACAAGCTAGGACCCCTAAAGTATCTAGACAAGTGGATAAAGTGCTAGTATAGCGAAGATAATAAGCTACCTGTTAAGCATAAAGATAAGAATACCCCATAAATATAATACGGACATATAAAGCCTGAGGGCAGGCTTTTTTAGAGGGGGGGGTAATGTTACAGCGCTAGTAGAAAACGGTAGATTATAGTAGACGCAGAGTTACGTAAGCTCACGTGACTTAAGGATTGTATAAGACTTTAAGCGACACTGCCCTTCTTCTCCTTTCCTTTCTCTAGCTTTGGATCCTCGTTTATAGACTACCAATTATACAGGCTTGCGCGTCCCTCTTGCCGTGCTCATGCCTCAATTAACTAAGTCGCTAACATAAGCAGTTCGTTCTTATAAATGATAATATTTACACTCTTACGTGGGCCTTTCTAGCTAGGTAAGTCTCTTTAGTAACACATTTAGGAACTATACTAACTCTTTAGTCGTTAACTGTCTAAATAAGGTTCTGTAATATAGTAGACACAGTTGCTTATAACCAGTTGGGTTAACCACGTAAGCTAAGCGAGCTCAGGAGATCCACCAAATTCCACCTATAGAAGTAGAGGAAAGAAGAAGAAATCGATTAAAACCAAAACCCCTCCCACCGTAATTCCAACACTAATCAGTGCCGCATAGATCAGCAAGGTATAACGAAGAGAGGCACTGTCTAATTCTCTAGACCTCTCATCAAAGGCTAAGAATTAAGGTATTGCTTGCTATGCCTAAAGGCTAGTTTATGAGGTTACTTACGCTTCTAACCTACGTCTATTACGCCTTCAGAACGATTAGTTTATAAGTATTTCCACACTTCTGGTCTAACTGTCAAATCAACTGCGGAACCAAAAGATGGCTACCTCCGCAATAGATACCAAAAAATAGGAGACTAGAATCAACACGACCGTAACTGACATTAAGGAAGTTAAAGCATTCGTTAATTGGCGTTTATTAATATATAAGGAGAATGGATGGAAGGGATTCGACTTATAGGAAAGCTTTATTAATAACTTTAAGTCGTTTATAAGGGATATACTTGATAACCTTGGCAAGGATTAATTAAAGAAAATCAGGGATTACCTCTATAAAAATAGAGTATATATATGGAAGGAGGCAAGGAAGTTAATTGCAGACAGCCTTTTAGGAACTATTCACGAACCAACTCCCTTAAAATGGCCTGCCGATAACCCTACTAACGACCCTACTGACGACCCTACCGACGGTCCTGCTAACGACCCTACTAACGGCCCTACCGACGACCCTACCCTAGCTCTACCATCACTATCGACTGCCCCCGTTTAAATTATTTAGCCAACCCCAGTAACTACCCCCCTAACTTTAGTATAAATCACCCAAGCTACAGACCAGCTCGCCCTATAAGGAAGCTTTAAAAGAGAGATTATTAACTTAGCTAAGCTCTATACGGACGAAGTTAAATACTCTAGCAAATAAGATAACTTTGATTTTAAGTTTAAGGAAGTGTTCGGTTTGGGGTTCAGAAGCAATCTAAAGCCTTCAGATCAGAATTAATCTAGAGCTCCAATCTAATCTAGAGGCGAGTGTTCAGTGTATCTGGCGACTTTTTAATCTAAAGCTCCTCCAGATCAGCAAGCGCGTCAAATTCACACGCTATACCATATATAGTAGTTAAACTGAAGCTCTTGGCGTTAGATTAATAAGGAGCCCTTAGTTCCAGCTCCAGATTCCAGATTAAATCTGGAGCTCTGCTCGTGCATACGCCCAACCGTCCACCCCACCCAGTATGCCCCCACCACCCCTCCCACCAACGATATTGCTGCAGCTGCTGCAGGCTCTATACAATATCCTTCTCCTAATTCTTTTCTTCGCAATTCTCATCCAACAACCCGGCGGCGTTCATACTTAACACACTGACATGTGGCGCGGGACGGTGTGGACAACGCAGTTACTCTATAGGCATAAGCGGAGGCTCTATAACATGGCGCGGATGCGGCCAGAGGTATTTAGGAAGCTGCTTAAGTGGCTTTAAATTAATGGCGGCGTACACAATACAAGGCTTCTATCGGCGGCAGAGAAGCTACTTATATTTATATTAATATTCGGTTAGAATTAGTTATATAGGCTAGTTTATAAGGAGACGCAGCACTCATTATCAACAATTAAGGAGTAGGGAATACGTACTTTTAATAAAATCCTTTAGCAGCGCTAATTTTATATATAGAGCCGTGTATGAGGTTCTCTGTGGTCTTATTTAACTATATAAGGAAGTCGTTAAGCTACCTCCAAACTATACACTAAATAAGGTCGCAGATAATCTAAAACACTATCCATTCTTTGCTAATTATATTAGAGCGCTTAATGGTACGCATCTACCGGTGTTAATTAAGGGGGGGTATAAGAGGCAAGCTCCCTGGCATAGTAGAAAGGGCGGTTTAATACAAAACGTCCTGGCGGCCGTTAACTTTAAGATGAACTTCGTATATATCCTCACTGGATAGGAAGGCACTGCCACAACTATAGGGTAATAGATTCGGCGAAGAGGAAAGGCTTTAAAGCTCCACTAGGAAGATATTATATTGCTAACGCTAGGTACTTAAATACGCCTATAACGCTTACTCCATACCGCGGCGTTTGATATTATCTTCGTGAGCAGAGCCAGGTAAATATAAAGCCATAAAATACAAAGGAGCTCTATAATCTACGTTATTTAGTATTAAGGAATATTATTAAGCGTACCTTTAGGTTGTTTAAGAAGCGGTTTTAATATTTTAAGTTAGTAAGAGTTAACTTCCCTCTATTAACGTAGGTTCTTCTAGTATATGCACTAACAGCAGTGCATAACTTCTTAAATATACATAATCCAGACGATTTAAATGACTATGGTGTCATAGAAGATGAGGCGATTAATAAGGAGGACGCGCGGATAGTAAAGGAAGAGAGTAATATAGGTATAAATTAAAAACAAGACGAAATTGCAGAGCTTATATAGAATAGCTATTGTTAAGTAATAGGGAGGGCCCTATAATAATAAGCTATATTATTTTAGAGGGGTTTACTATAGAAAAGTATATAGATATTTATAATAGAGTACCATACTAGGCTAGAGAAGAGTAATTAAGTTAAGAGACTTCCTTTTGCACGTGTTAGATAGTAGTTACTTTTACTTTACCTAAGGACTTTATTACAGTCCTAAGGTTTAATTTGATTTATATATAGAATATATAAAAAATATATACTTAAATAGATATTAGGAAATTGGTAGAGTAGAGTAAAAGTAGTAGCTTATTTCTATATTAAACATTAATTATTACCTCTACTACTACCTTCTCTACTAGTAATATTAACCTTAACGTCTTTGTTCTTCTTTATTCTTGCTAAAACCTTATTAACTAGCTTTACTTAAATCGCCCCTAATATAACTAGAAACAATCTTGCCGTTGATTCCGTCTTAAAGGCTTATAGAATAAGCACCTGGTCATTAAGTTCCATTTCTTTAAACTCCCTTATAAACTCTTCTGAAGCTTTTTCTAGAGGCGGCTTTTAGCCAAGTAGCTCTCTTGTAGCTCTTATCTCTTGTAATATAATTGCTATAGTCTCTTCTAGCTTTTCTGCCACTTCTTTCCTTCCAGCTTGTTAACGTTTTAAAGCTTGCTTATTTAGCCAGGCAGCTTATTAAACAGCGCGTTTTCTTATAGCCAGTGACACGGCTCGAGCAGGTGTAGTTAAAGGCGTGCGATAAGGGCTTGGACTTGCTAAGAACGATAATTGCCGACTAGAAGGTATAGTAGAGTGCTCGCTTAATAAATTATTACTAGCTGAGGACTCTAACTGACGTTACTCTGTAGAAGATAGAGGTTTATCTTTAGTACTGTTTTTATTAAATACCTCTTCTTCCTTACTCCTGCCCTCTAGTACGGTAACAACACTTTCCTCCCTTAGTAACTTAGGATTAATCGGCGTCTTATTATATATTTGCTTAAGGGCTTTGTTAACTGTGATAATGTAACTACCCGTTATAACTATACCTTTAAATAGCTCCTCTAGCTCTTCTAGAAACGGTAGAGGAGTGCTTTAGAACTTAGCAGCGTCTATATTAGCTTTAAAGTATGCATCTATAACATCTTTAGTGGCAACCGGTATACCTTTCTCGTCATCCCACCCCTAGCTAGATTGGCTGTAGAGCTCCTTCCACACCTTCTAATCTTTCTTATAAGTGTCGTGCTTACTTTTAATCTGCTTTAAAGTAACTGGGTATTAAGTCGCCGCCTGTACGCCTTTTAGAGCTATCTCCCACCCCTTCTTCTTATACGAGCTATCTGCACGAAGCCCTCTACGCATGGCCCGTACGAGGCCTTGAAGCATAGCCTCTTCCATCTCAAAGGTCCAATTAATACGCGACTTCCTCGACCTCGCCCGTGTTGAATATTGGTCCGCGGGTGGGGTGCTTTCTGGCGACCGGCGACGCGTAGGCGTCCGCGTAGATCGTGTAGAGGGAGGATTGATAGCACGAGCAGGGGTGGCAGTAGTCGGCGCTATAGTAAAACACCAAAATCGGAAGCTGGCGATAGAGGTTCGCTGGTAGGTTCGTTCTAGCTATAAGTAGTAATTAATATGGGCAGAGACTTTGTTAATGTTAAGCCTCATCTAAGGCTTTCTGGAGCGCTCAACTGAACACTTGGCTTTAGATTAGATTAAGTACAACTACCAGATCAAGCGCCGCTAAATATCTACTAGTTAACGCCGGTGGAAGCATAGAGCAACCTCAGATTGAAAAAACCTCAGATTGCAACCGAACACTCCCTAAGATCTTCCAAAACTACTGCCTCTAAGCCGGCGTCCCTAAGCAAGCGTATATAATTGCTATTCCTACTATGCTCCGCGGGCTTGCTCTTAAATATTACTTTACCCACCTTAACATAGAACCCTGTCCTAGTTATTACGGCGACCCCAAGGTGGAGGCGTTTTGGACCAAATTTGTGAAGGAAGAGGGATAGACTATAGACTTATTTACTAGTTGTTGCCAGTGTCTAAATAAGGTTCTGTAATATAGTAGACACAGTTGCTTGTAACCAGTTAGGTTAACCACGCAAGCTAAGCAAGCTCAGGAGATCCACCAAATTCCACCTATAGAAGTAGAGGAAAGAAGAAGAAATCGATTGAAACTAAAACCCCCCCTACTGTGATTCTAACATTAACTTTCTAATCCCAGCCTAGATGCTAATTTGGAGCCTAGGGATGACACTAAGGATAGTAATAAAAATAAACGTTCTCCCTACCAGTCCCCTGGTTATAGTGGTCCGTCTAGTTCTTACCGCTTTAAGAAAAATGTTAGTAAGAATACTAATGCTTCTGGGGATAGGAGTGCTAATAATACTACTAGCGATAACGTTAAGATAGAGGAGGAGGCTCCTATTGCTACTTCTAGTGTTTAAGTTATTATTTTATTATTATTTTCTTTTTATAGGATAGCTTTATATAGTGCCTCTCTGGTGCCTCTAGGATGCCCTAGTACTAAGAATTAACTTTATACTTTAGGAATGCCTCTATTCTTATTTTTGGTAACAGTCTATGTAAAAGCAGTATACCGCTATAATCTCCGTATATAATGAACAGGTGGTGTTCTTATAGGTGCTTTACAATTTCTTAAAATTTCTGAGTCTTTGCTCTGTGTCTTTTTGGTCCTCTTTATATTATTAACTCTACCGCGTATCTCTAGTATTAGACCAGATACTCTCCTTTTATCCCTAGGGAACCCTTCTAAATTCCTAGGGCCCCTTCTTCTAGTACTACTGCTTATTTCTAAATAGCGTCTTCTTTAGACAGCATCCCTAGTGGTTCTTATATGGATCCCTATAGCTTTCTCTTATAGGATTCTAGGATCCTTATTATAATAGCGAAACGTTCCCATTTTTAATACCTGTGCTTAACCTTATGGTTTTAATTTATAGGGTCTTCCCTGTTATCTTATCTATGGTATATCCAGAACCGTTACTAAATTCTAATTTATAGTCTTTAGGAAAGTTTTAATTGCCATCTTACATCCTAGCTAAAGGTGCTCCTTAGGTTCCCAACTGTTATATACCTAAGAGTATCCTTCCTAATAAACCAAAAATTCGCGTTTCTTCTAACGCCATCTTTAGTCTAGAATATCTTCTACATTCTATTCTAGTTCCCTATTAATTTTGCTAGGTGGGGGTAGATCTATTGTAACCGACTACCCATACACCGCCAGAATGCCAATCTGACTCGCCTGCATATTGACTCGCTTACCGACTCGGTCACTGACTCGGTCAAATAACTCAATCAATTACCCCTTATTGTCTACACCTTTTATGTATATATACCACCT
>Ga0307507_10004285_pt1 | contig 25679 bp, 24 predicted proteins | sample 7_EM_MG_FD_207223 | JGI IMG/M metagenome (GOLD analysis project Ga0307507, IMG submission 207223) | Populus trichocarpa ectomycorrhiza microbial communities from riparian zone in the Pacific Northwest, United States - 7_EM | ecosystem: Host-associated > Plants > Roots > Unclassified | place...
ACACCACAAACACAGAACTTTACGCATGTACATAGTATCAACTATCACAGAGGTCTCATGTCTCCGGTGCCTTCAGTTCTCGCTAGTGGTATTTCCTAACACTATGATACCGTAAAATCTCATGAAATCCACTATCTCTGCCAGCAGTGTAACCTCCGGATTCAGACAAAGGCTTCTAGCACAGTATAAAACTAGCCATGTTAGATCTCATTAACTAGTATCCGCAATTCTCTTAACTTGTCAGACCAAACCCAGCCTGTGCTGACGGGTTAGTTTCCGCTGATAGTCTGATAGTGGATCTCATGAGATTCTATAGCACCGTATTCCTCAGGCTCACCCTATCAACATACCGGCACTTCTATATACTAGAGTCGATCCCTTCCCGAGCGGAGTGCGCTTACTTACTTACCCACTTACTTATTTACTTACAAGGCAAGGTACTCGGGTACTATAACCTAATGAACAGTACTCGCACAAGTAGAGTAGTTCAAGAATGTGCATAAGCGCGTACTACCCACGTGCTTACAATGTGGTGACATTTGTAAAACGGCCCGCTATTTCGTACAGCAAAAAATTGGCCAGAGCCTTAGAATTTTGGTGGTGCAACAGTGGTCCGTTTTACAAAAGGGCACGACATTACGGATTATTGTGCGTACTCGAGTACATATGCACGATAGATAGATGAGCCATCTTCTCTTGCAAATACTTTGCCTGCCTCATCAGGCAGTAGTAGTACTGTACCAATACAATGGACTCGTATTCGGAGTTTCCGCATTCGGCGGGGCCACTGCGGAATCTGGGAGATCCTCCGATCATATATCTACTGTAGAGAACCATTGTGCTTATAGTATTCATTCTACTCCAATCCATCATCCATGCGTCTGTCTATCTGGGGGGACTTCTCTGTCTCGGGCTTCTCGAGACCTTTGGGTGCAAGAGTATATCTTCCGCGTCAGATGCTACCACTTACCTACATGGCTTACCGCACAGGCCATATATAGTACTAGTATAGGCTGCTTAGCATGAATGTGCGGCGGTAACTGTCCTCATATGCGCACCTCACTGCTACGACACTGCACAGTGAGAACTTGTGAAATCCACCATCAGATGATCGACGGGAATAAGCCCGTCAGCCCAACATTAGTTGGTTTGACAGGTTAGGAGAATTTCGAATACCAGCTAATGAAGTCTAACACATCTAGCCGGCCGATCTTATATCTGCGTCAGGAAAACACTGATCCTTTTCAGGAGCTTTTGTCGCCGAATCCGGGGATGGGGGGCGGCTGAGGTAGTGGATTTTACCAGTTTTTACGGAACCGTAGCGTGCTTGGGATATAAGTCCGATTCTTACTTGTCCTAAGTGAGAGTAGAGCTAAGAGAAAGTGCCCGAAAATGGGTATCAAAGAGGTACGAGTATGGTACAAGTACACCAAATATAAAGTTATTGAGCGGTTAGTTTAGGTTAACCAGCAAGGTAATCCCCATCCCGTACGAAAACACCTCCCCCAGTGCTTGCATGTATTTGGTCAAAAAGAATAACCCATGCGTATATACAAGATAGGCATATAGAACCTGAACACAGGGATAATAATTTTGTATGGCAAATTGTCTGTGCGTATCTGACCGCTCATACAAAATTCGGACTCAAATGTTCGGGTTCTAAATGCCTGTAACTTGTAGAGCCAATATAAAATACCATTCCCGTTTTCTGGAATTTTCATAGCCAAGACGGGTACTCTACTTTTACAAGGCACAGGGGGATGCTTTCGCACAAGACAGGGATTGCTCCCCGAGTTAACCTAAATTAATTGTTCGATCTTCCAGCGGGTATGATACTTGAGCTTACATACTTTATAATACGACACAAGTTAGCCGAGGACCACGATAACATATCATATGAAGAAACAACACCACGAAACAAGGCAGTCGGGCAATCAGGTACTACCATAATCTAATTCTCATGTGCAGCCGTTTGAAACACCTTCCTACCTAATTGCATCAACTACGAGCTGGGAAACTGCTCCGTCTCGGAGATCTACCTCTCCGGATTTCCCCCAGACTCAGGTCTGGCGTCATCCGCGCTTTCAGAACCATATAATCTCCCTGACTTGTATCATACAGTACGAGTTATGGCAGAGCATGCGGAGTTTGATACTGATACAATACTCGGGTACAAGGTATAGGTAGGAAATACCCGAATATATGGATTAGAAAAAATATGTGGCTAATTATCTGTGGCATCTGAGTGCCCCATACAATTTCACGACTCCCGTGTTTTCGGGTACTTTCTTGCGTGCTGCGAGTGCCAGTGGATGAAACGAATATTGAGATAGCTCCAACTGAGCGACCAGCCAACAAAACTTACAAGTATGATACTTGTCCAGTGCAAGGGATAAATTTGTGGTACGCAAGGCAAGGCCGCCACGGTCGCACTATGAAGATAAGATCCAAGGGCTATGTACCGGTACGCATCTACCGCAATGTATTTCGAGCCCAGCATCGGAAACTCACGAAAAGTCGCCAAATTCGCCGTTGGTAGCCGTGAGCCCCTTCTCTCCCTTCCTTCTTTCCTTCTTTCCTTCTTTCTCCCCTGACTCGACTTCGGAGCTTGGGCCGCGGAAGAGCTAGCGAGCAGCGACATGCTGCATGGATACACGTTGTGTTTAAACTTAACGAACGAAATACTTATCTTTACAATTCGCAATTATTGATGGATACCGTAGACTGCCGGTACGGTTAAGGGGGGATTCTCGGCACGGCCCCCCCATAACAAAGAACTCAAACCTAGTCTCTCAGTTGAGTAAGCGAAGCAACACGGCAACCCCCTGCTTGCTACAAGCACCCCGGTGCCTCACCGGAATTGTACCTAGGGTCGATGGAAACCTCCTAGGTACGATGCAGTTGACATGAAGCTCGACCCACTGCAGAATCCCTCCCCCGCCATGCTGCGACCCCCTGAATTGCGAGGGAGCAGTCGTCGAATTGACTCTGTCTTGTGTGTGATCTGCACTCGAGTACTCAGTATGCGGGTACTGCCGCTTGATTTCATTTCTTCCTGTCCGTCTGTTCGTGGCACAGTAGGACTGAACGAGGCGCAAATGAACCGAGAATCATCATCTTGGCCGAAATTGCCTGTTAAGTTTAGCCTACCGAACTATCCCTTCGTTCGTATTGGCGGAACCACGGTCGAGGCCGCCTTCTACGGTACCCGAATGAATAATAACGCCACCTACTCGAGTATTCGAGCATTCAGGTACAAGTAGGTTCTCCGCAGATCCTCGAGGTTCAAAACGTTTATTGGCCGAGTCACCTTTGGGAGACCTCGGCATACCCTGAAACTCGGCATAGGGGTACGAGCGAAGAGATACTGCGCTAGTGCTCGGGCACTAGCACAGTACGGTGGGGGAGTGCCCGCCCCCAGCTCCCGCCGCCCTGCATGAAATTTTTTCTTCTCAAGAGTGTATCGTTGGAGCACTTGCCCGCCTTCACATATGATAATCCACCCACAAGTAAGAAAGGAAGCTGAGCGAGCGTTGAACCTCGGGATAAGTAAACGTGGCATGAATTACGCAATCTCAATATTGACAGTCTAGCCCCCTCCACTACAGCGATGGAAAGGGAAAGGGGGAAGGAAGAAAGGAAGCATCGACTAGCTCTTTTACTATACATACCGGTATCGGGGGAGCACTGTACAGTATGTACCTACAGTAGCGAAGGCTTACGGTGCTAGCCCCCCCAACCTCAATACCGGTACCGTAGTCCAATGACCGACGAGCAAAATCAGCACCGGATAACATCGCAAACCAGCCAGGCAAACAAAAAAAAACGGCCACTATCTCAATTTCAACCTCAATCGGCCCCTTCGACCACTAGCAATAATTCTCAAAAAGTCCGAACGGCAATATGCCACCCTCCCCTGCCCGGCGACACAGAAGCCCACGATTGCGAGCCCTCCCTCACCCCGCTTCCTCACCTAAGCGAAGCTCCATCATACCAGCTCACTCGGTTCCCCCCTGCCCTCCATAGTTAACTTACCCTCCTTCTTCAGGTCATTATGATATGTATCATACATGTCTACCATAAACAGGCAAAAAAGAAAAGCAACCGCCCCCCCTCTCCACCGAACGATCGTGCGTGCAGCGACGTTGGAATATACTCGCATGATGCGCACCAGGGGCTCGGGGAGTTACGTAAAAGACTCGCTCGGATGAATTGCGCTGTTAAATTTGACCATGCACCCGTACCAGTACTAGTGTTCCAGCCATGATACAAGTACTTGTACCGTAACTGTAAGGGGGAGAGGTTGTACAGAAGTTGTTACCTGGACCTGGAAGTTTTCCTTTTTGCCTGATTGGTTGGTCGGTTGGGAGTGCGGGGGTGTGGGGGGAGAGGGTGCGGGCTTGCAGTGATTGGTCTAGTCGTGGTGTGTCACTCTATTTTATATTTTTTATATTTTATGAGCTTCGAGTATCGTCTCATACCACAGATTTACTATCAGAGCTAATTCTTTTGCGGCTCACGGAATATCACTTGTTTCAACAGCATCTCACTCGCTCGAGGTTAGAGCAGTTATGTATGATGCTATCATAGTATTTGTATCATAACCCTTCTACAGTATTAAGTAAACCTCTTCCGCCACGAGTAAACCATCCGCTTCTCCGCTTTTTTTTTTGAAAGTCAGCATCCCGACATCTTATCCTACTTGCGATGCGGTGATGTTTGTGAGCACAGTGCTATTACATTATGTCCAAGCCTAAGCAGGAAAAAAAAAGCTGAAATTTCGCGGTATGTGATAACTTAGAGGTGGTGTTTATGCCGGTGAGCATATAGTCGCTGTGAGTACTGTACTGCCTGCAGCGTTGAGAATACCCTGAGATATCTTTAGATATACCCGTCTATCTAACAATGATGCTTTACGATACCATGCTTGCATCGTACAGCACCATAGTAGCTAAACGGGATCCATAAACTCGCTTTGCTCGGATTCCTCCTCCGATAGTAACTTGACTACCACAACGCATCCTCGTAAGCAGCGAATCTAAGCTGCGATGGCATTACGAAGATTTCACAAATAAGTCCTCCGTCAGTCGACCTCCTTAGCTTCGCCAAGCCTGCTTTGGGTTCTTCTGTGGAGGGAGAATGTGATGCGCGGTAGGGTGTCTTTAGTCAACCAATTCCCCGCACGAAAAGGAAGGAAAGAAGGAAAGAAGGAAAGAGGCTTGGGAGGTGCTGTGGTGGTGTTGTCTACTATAAGTATGGGCATGTAACGGCGGGCGTGGATGTGTGGGGCTAATGTACTTTATGATAGCGTGAGCAAAGCTTGATATTGCCCAGGCTAGGTCCCGCACAGGTTTCTCAAGACAAAATAGTCACCGTATGTACCTGTCAGGCTTCACCACGGCTGTCGCTAAAATTGGGAATCACCGCGGTGTTGGTTCAGCCCTCGTATCGTGGGGTCTGGAAGGTAGAATATCGTAGGAGAGTAGCAAGCCCAACTCACCAGTAACCTAGATTCTATGATAGAAAGACATGTTCTCTATTAAATTTTTAGGGTATTTCCCTTCCAGGTTTGCACGGATTGCTTGATATCATGCGATAGCTTTCTAGCCTAGGCGCTTTTTCTGGTTCTTGGTATGCACTGACCCTCCTCCTACTCTATCGCTGCGTATAGGAAAGAAGGGAGGAAGGAAGGAAAGGAGGAGTATAATACGCTATTGTCACCCCCCAGAGAGCTATCCTCAAGACATCACCGGAGCGGATTGTAGAGTGACACCGTGTTCACTGATGGTGTATCCACTCACCAACTCAACTTTCCTGCACTTATCGAATATTCCCTTCAGCCTCCATAGCTATCCCACCCGCAGCCCGAAGTCCGACGCCTCCAAGTATTTACTACCTGTGCCTGAACAGAAGGGGAAGAAGCATGCGGCTGATTCTAGTGTTTTGTGATTTCATGTATAGTCATTTACGTCGCTGGAAGGGACCTAGGGTAGGAATATTAGGTCAGAAAACTAGTGAGAGCCTGGGTGTAGGTATGATAGAAGATCATTGTGAATAGGGCTCAAGAAATGCGGGCGGTGTCACAAATGAAATAGGGGTGATAAAGGAGTTTTGGCATTCGATGCTCGTGAGAGTAGGCACGAGTGCTTTGGTGGATTTTTGGAGAAGTCTTGCTAGGCCGAAGATATCGAGTGATACTCTGTGTATTTTTTCTCATTTTAAAGATGCAACCATTGAACAGTGGAGCGCTATTTAGTGCGCCCTATTGCTAAAGGGCTAGGGGAATATCCAAAATCTGCTTTTTTGCCGGAAATTACAAAGAGTATATCGAATGTAAGTTAGTTACTACTCGTCCAAGTAAATAAATAGCTTTAGCTCAAAAATCCTTGTGCAAACCATGAATGTCCACTTTCAAAACAAGCTCATCAGATCACTTAATCCCGGCCAATATCGTATGTTGAAAGTGCCGACAGGAGCTGTAAACAGGTCGGTAAGGATCGGGAATGTCCTGTTAAAGTACTCGAGTACGATAGTAGAATCGATTGTACCGTATAGTGGGAATGGACGTTGCGTAGTGTGGTAGCGTGAAATGTAGCTTTACATGCCCGAGTTTGTCAATATTGTAGCTCTTTGCCATGTTGTCCGCACCAAGAAGAAATGATTGCCTTGACCTAGTGCCGAGGGGGCACTACTTTTACCTGAATTCATCTTACCAAATATACCAACTAGTGCCTATCCGGATGGTCTGAGAGATGGTCTAAGTTGCAGTTTATCCATGCAGCCAATATCTTTGCAGTCGATCAGACAACTTGTCTAATGGAAGAGGTGCTGGCTACAGAAGGCCTCCGGCACCCCTTGTAGTGCCGCTGCTTGTGGCCGAGGATTTCAGGTTGGTTTATATTCTCCTGGGGACATTGGAGCAGATAGCATGAATGAGTCATATGTGAAATAGAAACTTAAGCGAAGAAGTTTAATCTCTCCGAGCAGGAGACAGGCTGGGAAGAAGGGGGATTACTATAACCTCCCTGGGGATAGTAATATTTCTTGGAATTTTTACTGAGGTGTTGTTATTCCAACCGTAAATAAGTAGAAACCCTAATATAGAGTATGAACCTACTATTGAAGTATGCAGGAGCCGAATTCTGAGTAAAATGACCTAATAGAGGGGACAAAAGGAGGATGCCAAAATGTTTTTTTTTTAAAGAGGAGAATGGCTTCTGGATCCGACAGAGTGATTTAGGAAGAGGTGTAGTTAGAGTAATTGAGGACATGATTTGGGAGGAGTGAAATTGCGTTTTGTAATGTTCTGACGGGTGTGCTATAGAGGGGGGGAGCATGGCTATGAATGATGGCAGTAATGAAAAAGCTGTGCTCCGGTTTGCCTAGATAGCCCCAGTGCATTTGATACTGCTGCTGACGTAGCCAGGCTCTACCATGGACCGGATTGCCATGCTAGGCAATGTGATGCTTGTAGTGTGCTGATGGCTCCCTAAGATTGATCCGTTCTGATTGATATCATGGAGATGTGTGCTAATAGTGCTGGTGCCCTGGTATAATCATTGCCCTTCTGGCGTCCGCTGTGCTCACAAAGAACCTAGCATCGCAGAGCTCGAAATTATCGGAGAAAAGGAAATGCGTAGATAGGCCCATTGCTTTATGTCTAAACCACATCACCAAATATCACTCTATTTTAGCCGAGGCGAGGGTGATCCCGACACCATGAATCTTTCTTCTGGTTAGGCATCAGCCACCTGACATCTGTTGAGAATTGAGCATTCGGTTGCGACGCCACACTCAAAGGGTCTGTGGCACTTGAAGAAGCAAATCTTAGTGTAGTCTTCAACTCTCCTCCTCCTCTCCCTCTCTCGTCGAAGCTCGGGGTCAATTAAATTCTAAGCCCCCTTGAGAGCGCTTCTTCTCTCAACTGTCCACTTTCTAACCTTTTGTTCGTCCTTTTTCTGGGGTAAAAATGCGGCTCGCTGTCACCGACGTGTCTACCGGCTACCGGTGCTAGACCTCTCGTTTCACTTCAGTCCTTTTCTGGCCGACACCTATTGGGTTGCACCGCACAACACCCCTTCCTTTACCCACGAGCCTATAACCTCACCTAATTGCCCTGAGGGTCTTACAGTTTACTGAAGAAATATCATACGAGGGCACTACTATTCCGTTTATCCACCGCCGGTTTCATCGCATGGCTACTTCATCCGTTAGGAAATTGGACCCGGACCAGTTCTCTGTACAAAGAGGTGTCCATTTTATTTCTAACGACTTCCCTTCTGATGTTCATCGGCTTAGCGCATCTCTGGATGGCGTAGCGCGTCCATCGCATCAAGACGATTCCACTTCTTCCGACGACTCTCAACGTTCCGGTCGACAAATGTCTGTGTATGATGAGTTGGATTTGGATGTCGACGAGGAGGCGCTGGTGGCTAGGGATGATATTACCCCGATTCACAATGGAAGTTATTCCTCTTGGGCTGGGTCGGGGGGGATGGGAAATGGCGTCCGCTCCTTACCCTATCCTCTTTCCGAACCTTCTGGAAGAATGTCACCGGAAGGCGTAGTTGATCGGTCGTCACTGCAAAGGCCCTCTGCCCCCATTCGAGTACCATCGCATACTTATGCTCCCGGATTACATCGTCACCCGATAAATATGACAAACGAGCGCTCGAGGCATAGGTCTTCATCAGCTACCCGGTCCCGCCGTGATCCCGGCGCGCTCTACCGGTCTCAGGAAAAAGCCTACGTACAGCGGTTGCGCCAGGATCCGAATAGCGATTATTTCAGCTCTGGTTCTGGCCTTTTGGGCTCTTATCAGCATGAGTTTGAGATGGAGGATGAGTCTCCTTCCGAGGTTCACTTTGGGGAGGATATGTATGATGGGGATACGCTGTTGCTTTACGGTCACGATGAGATGGAGCCATCGGCGGAGGAACTCAAGATTCCCGAAAACAGGGAGCGCCTAGAGTGGCATTCTATGCTTGCATCGGTTTTGATGGGGGATGTGGTTAAACAAGAGAAGAAGCGGTTGATCGGTAATACGGAAGGGAAAGAAGGTGTGACCATGAAGGCTGAGCTCTTCATCGGCCTAAGGGCGAAAGTGTGTGGCCGATCAATTCCGGCACAGAAGAGGATCCTGGAGGAGGGTAGGGCAAAAGTGGATACGCTTATTGGTGATATTATACGGTTTGAAATACAAGGGAAGGATAAAACGGAAAAGAGCCCAAGAGAACAAGTCCAGGACATCATTTTGAGATGGGAGAAATGCGAGCAACTATGGCCCACCCGGGCAGCATTGATCAATGCTAAGCCAGATTGCGCCTCCTCATCCTTCACAGCAAGTTGGGACGCGCTCGTCGCCTGGAACAATATCACCGAACTGATCAATACAGAGCTCAAAATCCTTCAAAATTGGGTTGGAAATGATGACTTGAATTTTGCTCGACGGAATGTTAATTCCGCGAGTGATGTCTCTAGCATTGATCGGGAGTCGTCGTTCTTGGATCGGATTTTGAAGGAGGATAACCTGAAGTCGCTGATCGGGGAGAGCAACATGCTACTTGGCTTGAGCAATGTGATTGGTAAGGCAAAGAAGACTCTAATTGAGTATGCTGAGGCCTTTAGGAAGCGTCATCTACCACCATATGTCGAGGAGCTGCTCGTTCTTATTGGATTTCCAACAAGGCTCATTGAGGAGGTTATCGGCATGCGCCTCAAGTATGCTGAGAATATGAGGGAACCAATGGCAATGATGACGGACCAGTTGATCATGCAATTCCAATCTGTCCTCCAACTTGCTGTGAAGATTAAGCAGGAATACATGGTGATTTCGGAGCCGGAGCCTGGCTGGGATCTTCCTCCCTGCATGGACGAAAACTTCGAACAAGTAGTGTTACACGGTTTAAGGTATTACTTCAAGCTTATTGGCTGGAGGATCGGGTCCAACAAGAATACCTTTAAGGAGGCCGAAATCCTTGAGACGGAATGGCATTTCTCCAACGATATTGGTCGGTATATCGAGGGGGGTGATGTTGAGGTCGCCGAGCAGTTTAGGTACGCCGGGTAGACTACAGAGGAATTGGTGCAACTAACTGACACAGTGCAGTTCCTTAACGAGCAGATTACTTAGCAGATTGATGGGTCATTTCGAGAAGGAGTTACAGAAACCTCCGGAGACCAGAGGAGAGGATATCAGCAAGCGGTATAAACAAATCTTAGACTCCGTTCGTGTACGGCAGCGTAAATTGTTCCGTTTTTCAAGGTAGAGCCCCTCGTTTTCTCTTTAAGAGGTGACTAATCTTGTCCCCCTCCCTTCAAGACTTTTAAGCCAGCGTTTCGAGAACGCGAGCGAATACAGCGTTGAAAAGCATAAACTTAGAGATTTGGTCGATTCCTTAATAGAGTCGGGTCACTTCTTAGTCTACACTGCTAGTGTAGAACATGAGGGAGTATATTTGGTGGCGGATCCGTCTTTATATGACCGCCCGCATCAGATCCAATCGATCCTCCGGACATGTTTCCACGACGATGTCGTCCGAGAGGACCCATCTTGCCCATATGTTCTGGTCATCTGTCCCCAAGACCAGCTAACCTGGGATGGGCTCATTTCGAATATTGACATGAAGGAGCCGATTGTGGATATCAAGCCCGGAAGACTACGTCTCGTAGCAGACGGCTCCCAAACAAGACTAGCAAATGCTCGGGCGTCATTCTCTCACTCGACAAAACACAGCCTTGACATCTTGATTGAACAAAGGGCTAATCTCCCACGGGTCAACCAGGAGTTGATGAAGATCAAAAAGACCACCTACAAACTGTCGAACACTATTATGGATAGTGTTGAAAGGATCCGGAGGCAGACCGCAGGACTAGGTTGCCAGGAGCTTATCCAGACTTGTTTTGCCTTTGCAACAGAATTTGGACAGCGTTCAGTGCTTTATATGGACAATAATCGAAAGGCGATGAACAATCTCAAGCTCACTCGCCTTGCCATCGATTGGGTCAGCTTCGTATGCGACGACTGTGTTGCTTCCAACCGTATGACCTTTCGATGGGCTGTGAAAGCGCTTGAATTTGCTATGGTCATGACCCGTGGCCAGAACATCCTCTCCTTCAACGAGGTAGAGTACGAGCGGCTAAGGTCCAAAGTCGCCGGCTGCATGTCACTCTTGATCTCGCACTTCGACATCATGGGCGCTCGTTCAACACTCGCGGCGCAAGCCGAGAAGCAAAGAATGGAGATACTCGCCGGCCAGGCCAAGAAAATGGACATGGGTAAATTCCTTGAAGATAACGACGCCGCCAACCACGTACGAGAAGAATGGCTCCGCCAACTGGCCGAAATCGACAACGCCCGCAAGAGCCTCCTCAGCGAGCGACAAGCCCTCGGCCGAGTATTAGACGACAGCAACCAAACCGACCGATCTCTAACCTCCTTATCAAGGTCCTCCTTCTCGAACGTCTCCCTTCGCTGGCAACAAGGCCCATTCGTCGGCGGTGGGACCTTCGGCACGGTATACGCAGCAATGAACCTAGACTCGGGCTACTTGATGGCAGTCAAAGAAATCCGCCTCCAGGACCCTCAAGTAATCCCGCAAATTGCGAACGCCATCCGCGATGAAATGCAAGTGTTAGAACTCCTCGACCATCCCAACATCGTCCAATACTTCGGCATAGAAGTGCATCGCGACAAAGTCTGCCTCTTCATGGAGTACTGCTCCGGCGGCTCCCTAGCCGGCCTCCTTGAGCACGGCCGCATCGAGGATGAGACCGTCGTTATGATCTACACCCTGCAAATGTTGGAAGGCCTCGCCTACCTACACGAGTCAAACATCGTGCACCGCGACATAAAACCGGAAAACATCCTCCTGGACCACAACGGCATAATCAAATACGTCGACTTCGGCGCCGCCAAGGTGATAGCACGCCAGGGAAAAACCCGCGGCGGCGGCGCAACCAGCGCGGTCCGCACAAACCTTAACTCCATGACTGGAACACCCATGTACATGTCCCCTGAAGTGATCACGGGTTCGGGCGGGGGCCGCCACGGCAGCATCGATATATGGTCCCTGGGTTGTGTGGTGTTGGAAATGGCGACCGGACGAAGGCCATGGGCGAATCTAGACAACGAGTGGGCTATCATGTGGAATATCGCTGCGGGGCATCCACCGCAATTACCTGCCCCAGATCAGTTGGGTCAGAGTGGGGTCGACTTCTTGAAGAAGTGCTTTGAGAGGGATCCGGGGATTAGGCCTACTGCTGCGGAGCTGTTGCAGCATGAGTGGGTGCGTTTTGTCCCCTTTCCTTTCCTTTCTTTTGCTCGCTTTCTTGGCGGGGGAGGGGGGCTAATAGTGGGGGGTATAGATCTTAACCATCAGAAACCAAGTCATCGAACCATCCATCCCTGCAAGCGAGACCTCGAGCGGAGCTAGCAGTCGGTGATGTTATAAATAAGTGTAACCTTTTTCTCCTCTTGCTTTCCTCCCTTGTTCCTCTTTTTATTTTTTTATTCTAACACTACCCTTTTTCTTTTTCGTCTTTGAATATGGGTGTTTTGTGTTTGATTGGCCAATTGGGGGTTTTTTGAATATTGTATCGGGGGTTCCTGGCTTGTACGTTTTCCGCCTCGAATTTGCTGGCTTGGCTCTGTCTCTCTTTATCGTACATGAATTGGCATGAGAGAACACGAGGAATTTTATGGATTGTATTGTGGTGATTAGTTGGAGTTGGATGTGATTACCATGTTTGTTGATTTGGGATGGGAGGGTGGCTTACAACAAGGTTGGAATGGGCAGGTGGTAAATACTGCATTGGATCTTTATGTTCATGGTTAGTCACTCGGTGAAGCCATTGCCCGATACCGGTAAGTGAGATGGGATCCTCGTGGCGTTCGATTTGCTTGTCTGACCCAATGCCCTGGATGCCACAACCGGTAGCCCCAGCTAGATAACCGTAAGTCATAACCAATGTCAAAACGACAAAAACTTCATTCAAATAACATACGTTCCAAAAAACTACCACATAGTTGGCGTAGGAAACTTGTACATAGGAAACCGGGAACAAACAAAAAACAAGGTAACAGGGGGTAGAAAGTGTGGGATAAATAGATAGACTAGCTTGGATGATTAGGTATAGCAGGAGTCAAAAGCCATACGGCATGGGATGGCACTCGGGTATAGTTTCTTGGACGTACTGTACTTGTACAGTACAGTACAGTACCTGGCCCACCATCGGCCATCCCGCTATGGAGTAGCTAATGTAGAAGAAAGAAGAGCTTGGAAATCTAATTCGGGCTTCTAGGGTTTACGCAATATCATAGTCACCAATAACAGCGTCCATCTTATGAGGGAAGTACTCATGCTTTATTTCGAAAGAAAAAAAAAAACTCCGATTCCGGGGGTTATATAGTAAGTACAGTACAGTACCTTCGTCATACATGTTGGTTTTCTAAAACTACGGATGTTATTAATCTTGACATGCTCGTTACTATAGACGGGTATTTCATAGTCCAGTTGGAGTGGAAAATAGTAATCGACTTGATCAATCAATCAATCAATTAATCAATTAAAATACCTTCTGGAAATATTTGTTTTGTTGTAAACCTGTGGCCACAGTAGGAGTACTAGTGCAGTATAGCACGGTACGAAAAGAAGTACCTTTTTTTTTGGGGGGGGGAGAGAGGGGGGTGATAAGTTCCATACGAGTGGAGGCGCTGTCCGATAGGTTGGTAGGAAGCCGGGGGGGGGGGGGGGGGGCAAAGAGGTGGATCTGGGTTGGAATCACGAACGATCAACGACCGGTATAATAACGTATTTGCAAGCCAGCCACCTTCCCTTTTCGTTGGGTTTCAAAAGGGATGAGGCACCGGGAATTCGCTATAAAGACGCAGTGGAGGTCTACACAGAGGAACTCTGAAATGAGTTGCTTCACTTGAGGGGCCCCCTCCGGCGCATTCCTTACAGTATCGAACGGAATCCTCCTTATCCGATAAGATATTATACTTTCGGCTCCTTTTTTGGGAAAAATGAAGTACTTCCATTCATCTCGTTCAGAGCATAGAGAGAGAAGAAGACAGAAGATATCTACTACGACAAATGGAACATAAAATACATTTACATCATTACCCCGCATCCGCCTTCACTTCCTCTACAATATTAATATGATATCAAGAGCTACAGCCGCTCGTCGAACACAATTCCCACAAGCTCGTCCAGAATCGTATACACAATCGATGAACTAAACCCCCCCCGCGCATACGTCAGTCCAACCCACCTTATCAAGGGAAAAAAAGGGAGGGACGCACTTCAACCTCCCATTATTCAGCCCAGCAAACAACCTCCTCCCGGCAGCTCTAGCATTTTCCCTCCCAACAACACTCCCGGCAAGATCCGGCATGAGCGTAGCAAGTATAATCTTAGCCTCATTCCTTGCCCTGGCCTTCTCCTTCGCACTCCTCCCTGCCTGCTGTTGTTGCTGCCCCGCAGCTACCGTCTCCTCCGGCCAGAGCGCCGCCTTCAGCATGTCCAAATACCGGATAACCCCTTCCTCATCCGCCAACCCGCGCACCTGCTCACGTACCTTCCGCTCTATCGTGCCGCCAAGCAACTGCTGTAACACGACTACTACGGCGCGGCCACGGAGCCAATTGCTTCCCCGATTTAGCTGGAATACTTCTAAGAAGATGTCGCAGATGGGCTTTACGAAGGGTGTTGATTCGCGGTTTTCAAAGGCGGAGAGTTCGGCTTCCGCTTCTGCTGCATCGATGGTTTCGCCCGGGATTATGCTTGGAGGATTGTACTCGTGCTGGATCTGGGGGAGGGGGGGGAAAGGGATGGAGGGGGGAGGGTTTTGTTGGGATAATTGGTCTAGTAGTGGGATTGTTCCTAGGACGTCTTCCACCCCATCTGCTATCGAGTTGTAGAGTCGGGACATTATGTCGCGGCGGTAGTCCGCTGCTGTTAATATGGCCGGGTCGGAGGAGGCAGAAGGTGTGGGCGCGATGTGACTTTGTGAGAGAAAGGAACGGAAGGTTCGGCTTCTGCAGACGTCTGGCAAAAGAAGGAGGGAGTGGAGGTAGGCTTCTAGTGAGACTCGACGTTTTTCTAGAAAATCTTTTTGGAACTTCATTACTACCCGGCGTCGGGGGAAGCCCAACGGCTTGACGCTCGGGAAGGTGCTGCGGAGGGTTTGGTGCAGGTTTAGAAATTCGCTGTAGCGGCGGGGAACGGTCCAGGTTGCTGGTGGCATTTGGTCACCGGCGGGGCGGTGGACTTCTATCACATCTGTGCAAAGTTAGATCGATGGTGGTAAGGGGGTGACAAGGGATAAGTTACAGAGAGCGTATTCTTGGCCGTTCTCCTTGCCGACTCTGATGGATTTGATCCTTATTGTTGCGCGGCCCTAGGCACTTAGTTAGCAATAATATATCAAACCCAATAGCGTAATTAGAAAAGACTCACATAAAGACTATTGTCACTCTCCTGAACAATATACTGCTGCCTCTGAAGCTCCTTCCTCCGAATTTCACGATGCAAGCTAGCCTTACTCTTCCGTAGAATCCTCAGCTCGACAGTGTTATTCGTCAACTCTGCCTTCCGGTAAAGGCTGTCGACAACCGCCTCCTGAGTAGACAACTTTTCGATATCAAATGTCAGGGCGGCGATCGCCTCCGCCAGCCCAAGATCGCCGGGAGCAGCCTGCCGAATCTCGTCATCAGATCCACTACCCCCAACGATATCATCCTTGTCCTCGGCCTCCTCGCCAGAAGAGTGATAGCCGACCACAGCCGCCTCGTCAGGGAAGAGCTCGTCGTCAGCGAATACGCCACCGCTAGAACTCGTACCGACGAGGCCGAGGGAAGAAATACTCGGCGGCTTCGGCTTCGCTTTATCTTTGACCGCAGATGCCACAGTGAGCTTCTGTCCATTCCCGTTCCCGTTCCCGTTGCCAGTCCCATTACCGTTATCCCGGGATACGTCGATCGAACTCCGCGGTGAATTGGGTCCCGTTAGAATAGGACTGTTCTGGAATGGTGAGCTTCTGCTCTCGTCGAGGCTTGGGCGGTCTTCGATAATGTCGTTCAGCGCTGCTTCCATTGCTTCCACAATGCCATTTTCCGGACTATGTCTTCTTGGTTCTTGTTGGGGTTGGCTGAGATATTGCGAGTATTGAGGCGGTTCCTCGTCAAGACTTTGTCGGGAGTTTGACAGCGGACCAAAGTCCCAATCCTCCAGAGACCTTTCTACGGGCCTAGCTCCGTCCAGAGAATGCCTCGACGATATCATAGGATCCGATGTCTCCGGGGGATGCGTGGCATTGGCCCATGAAGAGCTCCGGACCATTTCCGAGCTCGTCCGGCCAGATATAGGCCTTACTTGTGCTGCGGCAGTCTCATCAGAGGCCAAATACTTGTAGAATAAATCACTAGCCCTGAACTCGGGAAAGTCCTTCTGCTGCATCTCCTCAAGTACCACCGTCTGAGCTCTTAGCATAGCCGCCCTTGCCCGTATGTATTGTTCCTGTGTTGCATTACTCCCCGCTTTGAGAAATTCTTTAACTGCGAGCTTGGTATTCTCCCGTATTTGATGCTCCGCCATTGATAAATATGCTTCATGGATCTGAGCAAGGTCAGCTCGATCCGACGATGTCCAAGCTGCATGAGTGGTAGAGGTGGATGTTTCTTGCTCGTCGCCAGATGATGATACATCCTCTTCTAATGGATTACGAAGGCCATCAACAACAAGCCAGAACTGTACTAAAGGCAAGCGTCTACGTCGATCCATATGCTCCTGGGGGTCGATCAGCAAAACAGTTCTTATACCGTAGAAACTACCTACAAACCATGAAGTAAGACAATCCAGATGAATCCCGAAGAACTTGCTGCAGAGTTGCAAACTCCAAGTGACTAGTTGTAGCTTGCTTAGGAGCGAACATCTCCGAATGCGTCCTTACAGGTCCACCGCCTGGCCCCCCAACACCAGTCGATAATTGAGCAACCCTTTTATCAACCTCTCGCTTGCCAACCTCTAGCCTACGTAGGTATACACTCCATCCCTCCTTTGGTTCAACCCTTTCATCCCTCTTCAATTGAGCACTGACCTCATTCCTCAATCTCCTGGCGTCGGAGAGGTTGTTGCAAAGTCTAATTGACCGAATAAACCGCTCAAAAGTGCGTTCGTCGTCTTTAGCAGAAAGCCGGATGAATGGCTGACTTGGCGCGAGTTCCACCTGAGAGTAATTCCTCGAGTGGCCAAGGGAGTTTGGGTGTCGAGGAGTAGCGTGTTGATCCAGGGCAGCTCTGAGCTTTCGAACGGTTTTACGATCTTGGAGAGTTGACCGACCCTAGAGAGAGAGACAATGGTTAGCAACGCTGCACAGCGGGCTTCGTATTGGAGAAAGGAAATTTTGCGGCAGGTACAATAGCTTCAATAAATTGATTCCAAGTATCTGGGTCACTCAAAATCCCCATAACCGGAAACAAAATCCCACAAGCCACAATCTCCTTCACAATCGCTACAACGGCCCTGCTCTTTCTTTCCCTCTCAGGCAATAGCACAGGCAATATTTTATCCACTAGAAGCCTCAAATGGTCCTGCTGCGCAAGCTTCGTATCCGAGAATTTCAAGCTAGCCGCAGGGTGAAGCTTCCCCTCGCGGTACTTGCCAGCAATCGCCAAATCCAGCTCCTCCGACTCCGTAAGATCTTTATTAAGATGCTTCCCCCTGACAGCTCTCTCGGCGGCGGAAAAATCGTGTAAGTGAGCCGTCAGCAGTGGGACAATCTTTCCGATGATAACTTCCACAAGGTCCAACGTCTGTATTCGATCCCGCAAGACCTCTAGTGCATGGCGAATTGTCCGATCGACCTGAATAGTGAACGATGGGTCGGAGGATATCTTCGAGTACCAGGAGTTTACGAAGTCCCGAAGGACGTTCGATAGAATCGCATCGATAGAATCCGAGAGGACGAACGACGGCGGGTATAAGGGTAGTCTGTGGAAGGAGTCTTCCAACGCTATCGCTTCGACTTCCTTGGACCAGAGGGTTGGTGATGCGAAAGCAAGGGGTTTAATGGTCTTGAGGACATTATTGTCGCTTGGGCGACGGTGGACGGTGAAGAGTCCCAAGACTAGGAATAGGATTAAGGATGCGGCGCTGCCTGTGAAGAAGGCCCAGATGATTAGGCGGAGGGAGGGGAAGTATTGAGCCGCTGTGTTAAGGAGTAGAAGCAGGATCACAGTGGTGAGAGCGAGAGAACGGCGATGCATCGAGGTCTACATGTGCGGGTTAAAGTGTTAGTCTTGAGTGATGTGGTCAGTGGGCGATTGGCAGTGGAGGCGGAGAGGAAATTTGTCTCTCGGCGAAAGTAAGCTTGGGTGTTGAGTTGTAACTTGGCTGAAGGTATGATATAATATGTTGGCGTTGGGCCAAGCTTTCGCTGGAGCTGCAGGTGCTCCCGCGAGCCTATGATATAATACCGTACCACATCCGCAACCAGGGCTGATCAAGGCGGCAGGCCTCGGGCAGTTTCACAAACACCAACCCTCACAATCTATCAAACGGCAGACACCAGAAGGTAATATTATATCACAACCACACTCTCTCACAATATAACACTGAAGCATTAATTTTCCGATTTTCACACCTAAAGAAATGCAAAAAGAAAAACCCAATCTATGCTCACTTTCCAAACTATGAACTCGGGCCCCATCTAAACCCCAGCCTACGCATTGTCATGTAACACATGGAACAGTTTGATGTTACTAACTACAGACCCTAGACCACGGGCCACCGTGACCGTTATACGCCAAATGCTAGCTTCTAATCCCAATCCTAACCGCGCAGAGTATTCGAAATACATGAAGAGTAAGAGAGCAAGAATTAAAGGACACCCCTCCCCACACACACATCCCACATAAGAAAAACCTAATAAAAACTCACATGTCCTCCTAAGAATTCTGGAGATGGGACATTAATTACACGGGGAATTCGTACTTCTCCGTCCATTCTATTCTCTGGGTCATTGCTAGGTCTAGTAGCCAGTCCGCTCTGTAAACCACCCCTCCTTTTTCTTTAGTCCTAGCCATTTTGAGGAAAGGACTCCAGAACTTCTTATCAGCAGCATCGTCTCCGCTCAGGAGAACTAACATGTCACTATCGGGTATGTTGGTGGCTCGCTTTGCGGGGCCACGGAATAAAAGGCAGACGCCTCCGTTAGCTTCTATAATCTTACGATAGGTTTCGAAGCCTCCGTGAACCCCCGGAGTAACATAAATAAGCTGGCCTTGTAACAGTTGACTCTTATTCTTCCTTGCACGCTCCAGGGATTGTGAAAGATCCATGGAAAGTCTCTTTTCGCCGTCAGAGTCGCGGAGGAGGTAGGGTTCAGTGTCCATGATCTTCTCCTCTTTGAGGCATGCTCTCGGCCATTCCGTGGAAACGATGATTGGCGCTTTTGCTAGAGCACAGCAAAACTTTTCAGTTCGCACGATATGAGGTGCTGCGAGGTGTGTGCATGTCGCGGGGTCGTTGACGCATTGAATACCCAGATCGGCAAGCGCTTTCTGTAAATTGTCAGTAACGCTCTTGATCCCAAGAGAACGCTCCATATTTACCCTATCAGCCTCTTCTCTGTGTGGTTGATTAACCCAATCACGGTATGCCGTCATAAGCAGATAGACAGTAGGCCGTGGGCGCTTCTTTTGTTTTTTGATACCAGCTTTGGAGTCCTCGTCGGTACTGTCGGCACCCATTGATACTGTTCGCTTTCTTGTCCTCCCATCAACTGGGCTCTTACTCCTGCGCGCACGTCCTCCACCTAGAACCCCTCCCTTTCTCTTCTGTTCTCTCTCATACTGCATCACATCAGGCATTATCTGGTCATGAAGCCTTGCGACAGCTTGCTCCTTCGCTTTTCGCCCACTTCCGGAGATAGATGGAGATGGGCCAGACAATTCATCATTGGACCACCTTGAAGGAGTCGATGTATTGTTACGCGAGGTGCGTCTATTAATAGCCTTTAATCGTGGAGTGGATTTGGGCCGTTTTCCGTTGGCAGCAGATCCACTGCCTTCGTCCATGCTCACCAGATCATCATCATCTCTCTTGTAAAACTGTTCAAGCGCTTTCACGTCCATTGGGGTTTGACCAACAACCTCCATGAGGTTGGTACGAGCTGGGAAGTGTGTATATCTTGGGTTCGTTACGCTTTGAACTTCCCACTTAGCGTAGGATTCCTCGAGCCATAAATGATTAACCATGTCAATATTCCACTCTCTCGCTGCCTGGCATTTTTCACTATGGCTCCTATTGCCGCTCACCATTAGACACTAGCGCTCCTGATTAGTTTAGAGAGGTAAGGATAGAAACCTGGCTGTAATAAGATGCGTATTCTCAGTCTTCATCGATTTCGTAAACTTGGCACCGCAGGCTTCGACCAGATTCTCTAAATAGAGCCGGGCATCCCCGCCATAATTGGACACAGTTATCTTCTGCATTTGCTCTTCTATCAGTAAAGTTACAATTCGCGGAGATATGGACTCTACTCACAAGTTTCTCCATCCCAGGCAGCCCGCCTCTAACAAGTGGATAATGAAGCAACTTGGCCAGAGGAGAAGCCCATCTCCCATGCGCACAAATCCAATATAGCCAGGTTAAGCTGCCGACATGAATACCTACACGGCTCGCTTCTAGATATTCGTCTCCATCCCGGAATTGACCAACATATATATCGGCATCCTCCATCTTGTCCACAACCTCACCCTTCATTTGAACAATAACAGTAGCTATAACTGATTTTAGTCGAGGGCTTAATTCCAAGTCTTCGCCCAACCGAACCTTCTTGCGTTCAAAGACTGACGAGCTGCGCTTAGGGGATGGAGGGTCAAGAGCCATTGCGCCTCCATCATGGGCATGACTATAAGTTAGGTCAGGTCCCTTTGGTAAAGGGACTGGTTCAAAGTTGGCAACTCGTTCGATTTCAGGATTGGGGAGGAGATAGGGCGCCTCATCAATACGACGCCCGAGCTTGAGACAATCATCGAACCAATGTGGCAAAACAATTTTGACTAACATCCTCTTGGCCACAGCTTGTCTACATTTCTCCTACAAAAGTGATAAAGTTAGAGTCACTTTGATCTCTCAAACCGGAGAAAGCCGCCCTAGACCTACATTATCCATATTCAATGCGACTATGTGAGTGGTAAACTTTGTCAAGCTGCTGCCATACTGCCCACCCATAGCAATTATCCCTCCGCAAATTGCCTCCTTGTCCCCAACCGGTAGCTCCGCAATTGTAGCAGTGATTCCGCAAAGGAAAAATCTAGGGTCGGGGGTGTATGGGCGCACATGGGCGATACGGCTCTTCTGTATTGAAAAGTCGACCCATTCCGGTTTAACCACTGGAATCATAAGACCCTCAACCTCGGAGTAGTCAGGAAAATCAATTGTAGAGGATATGATATGAGTAATCTCTTGTAAGTCTAGTTGCATCGTAGAGCCTGCTCCAAGAGGCTTAGACTCCATGGCACCATTTTCAATGAGCTTCCGGGCGATCTGCTAGTTTGTCAGCAAAAAAAAACCAAAACCTATTGCAATCTGCAACAGCTCTGAAACCATACCTCTCGGGCAGCCTCGTGGGCAAGTTCCGGGCTCTCAACTATGTAGAAGGTAACCTCATTGAACAGCGCGGGGGTCCCGCCATCGTCGGCGAGAGCAGGTGCCGGTGTCGGACCGAGATCCATTTTGTCGTCAGCCATGTTGAACAGACAGACTTAAGTGGAGGAATGGGATGGCAGTGGCGAAATTCGGGGGGGTGATTAGCTCAACAACACGCAAAACCAAGGGAGGCGAAAGGTTAACGCGTCGAGGCACGAGAAACACTCTGTAGTCTTGGCGACGTTGCTTCGTCAGCCGTCGTCTTACCCAGGCGTTGTGACTATCATACTTGGATATTTAAAAAGTCTCCGGACGCTTTGAATTTATTAGTACCTATCTTGGCACACAAGCGTCCGGAGAATTTTGAAATGGCCAAGCAGTCACAGCTATGACGACTTGGCCAATCATCCTTAGAATTCAGTACCAGCAATGCGCATGCTATCGAGACTCAGTCCAGTCAAGCCATTGGTATTCTGCTAGTTGATCCCTATCATCTCAACAATTATTGGCAACAGCTACCGTATTTATGGCAACCCAAGTTGAGGAAGTAGCCTAGGTTTTAGCAACTAATTTTGCAGCACCTCTAGCACATGTGTCCCAGCCGTGGGCCACTATCTCCTGCACCGGCAAGACGCTGAAAAGTTGGTTATGAACCTCCTGAAACACTTACAGGGGGGCACGAAATTTTCAGTGTCCTGCCAGTCTAGGAGATTGCTACCAGTATGGACATGGGGAGCCTAAGTTTCCCTCTATTTGTGTCGGCGAATAATAGTATCCAAGGCTTCTGGGGGAATATGGAAGTTATATAGCAGAGAGACCACCGCTCTGCTTTCCTCAATTTGCCGTGGTTGATTATCTCTGGGCGATGGCTTCTGTACGACAGGCAGTACCGCTACTCGAGTGCCAGCAGAGCACCTGGAGACCCAGGCAGACATAAAGTACGATATGTCACAATCGGGAAAAGTAACTTCGAAACCAAGCGGTAATGTCGGGCATGCTAGTGCGATTTGCCCAGCCATGTAGCGTTCAGACATGCCGGAAGCTCGGAGATGTGGCACTGGTATTGGATTAGGGACTTGCAATTGGTAGAAACTTTGGCCTCACCCACACCGAGATACAGTACTTGTACTTCCACTGTTGAAAACATATTTTTTTCCGCCCTTTTTAAATAATTACTGGATAGTGGGGAAATAAAAAATTATATATAAAAATAAAATAACAGGAAACCTTCAAAAGACAGTCTTAATTATTTTAATTTTTAACACTTGCAAAATTTAATATTACTTTTGAGTAGTCTTTGCTATCAGAACTAAGAAGTGCAAGGGAGACAAAAACATAATTATGACCCAAGTTATCCTAGCATTCCTAATTGGGAACCCTATCGAGTCCCAAGATACCGGTGTAGGGGAGTTTGCAGATATGAGAGTGTGGTCCTGTAACCGCTAGGGTTTTACCCTGCAAAGTTTTCATATGGAAGAGAGGGCTCTTGGCGTGCATATCTTTACTATATAAGGCACTGCTCCTTCCTTTCTTAGTATTATAGATAACAAGAAGTAGCTAGACAACAACACAATAAACAATACTGACACACATACTCTCTCTCTACTACTATCGTTGTTTAGATGGTTGATTGAGCTTTCGTCATTGGCCTTTTGTCTACGGTTGAGTGCCTTTGGGCGGTTCAATTGTTTGCTATTGGGCGATTTTGTTATTTGCCTTTAGGTGGTTTGGTTGTTTGCCTTTGAGCAATTTTGTTGGTGGATCTCTGGGCCCTGATTTATGGGGGAATTTCGTTTTAATGGATCTCTAACAATAGTTTGCAGGACGTTGGCTTGTCCTGTTACTCGTACTGTTTATGCCGCTCCCAACAGAGATTATTCTAATATGGAGGTTACTCATGTTGCTGTATGTCCTCACACTGCCCCACACCACAACACGGTTGTTTATGATCTTGTTCCCCAGATTGGCTATTGTGACTTTAGCTTGGTGGAAGCGGCCACCAATACTATTCTCCTCACTTGGGGATGCTCTCTTGACTGTCGCTTTGATTGCCGCATTATTCTTGGCCTTTTTGCTCATAACCATTTGGAGGATTCCTCCTTTGCTTCCAGCTCTACCTTCCAGCTCAATAGTTCGGGAGTGCTCTTCCCTTACTCACTTCAGAACCCATGGCCCCCTCGCCCTCCTGGCCTTGACTGGCACCCCTGTCAGCTCCTTCACCTACACCCTCCCCAGTTCGCTTGCCAGTGGTCCCTTTCTCTGGAGCTCCTTTACTATTATCAACCAATTACAGTTCGCCCTCCCCCTCTCTCTTCCTGCATACATTGTTATCCAGTGGGCAGTGCCTATATAGTTCCGGATTCCGACTAGACCCTTCTTCTGACTCCGACTATCGATCTTCTGGTAACATGTCATCTCCCTCCTCTCACACTGCAGTGCCTCCTTCAATCTAGGCCACCCTTCTGCTGTTACTTGTACCACTACTTCTGGCTTCGCTGGCTCTGGCTTTACTCTCTTGTCACCCCCCTCCATTGAGTAGCGGCCCACTCCTCAGCTCCTCAAACCTCTAGTGCCCATCTCTCAAAGACATGTGCAATTTGCTGGTGTTGTTGAGGTACCTTCCCAACCCCTCCCAGATCAGGCCTATTGCCAATATGACAGCTACCCCTTCCCCTTTCCATCTTATGCCCTGTTCACTTGAGACTTTGGTTCTTCCAATGAGTCTCAGTAATGGGAAGAATACTGATGCCTCAGGGCTGGGGACAGCATCCATGCGGACTGTGTCTCAGGGTCCTCCCACCTCTTCTTGTTTGCCTTCCTTCTCCATAGGGCCTTCTCTTTCACTGTTGATATGATGGAGGCTCTGGATGATATCGCGACTAGGCGCTTCTTCCCCCTGCCTGACTTCTAGACATCCTTGATTGAGAACATACCTACCTGGCACATTGCTTTTGAAGGGGCCTGTGACTATACCAACTTCCTTCAGGTTGCCAGAAATATCCAGTTCCTTGAGGAGGGGGGTCATCAGGAAAATGTCGGAGCGTGGTCCAAGGTGGTCCTGAACGCTCCTGGTCCGCCAAGGGGGGTCGTGGTTCCCGTGGTCCACCTGATCCACTCCGATCCATTCTGATCCACACTTTTTCAAATTTTAACAAAAATGTGGACCAGGGTGGATCAGGGTGGACCAGGAGGACCAGGGGGACCATAACACCCCTTGGTAGACCAGGACTGGTTTTACATTTTGCTGATGGAGGTCTATAATAAAATGTTGAATGTGTTAAGCCTAATGGCTAGCAATGTCATTGTCCTTACAAACCTTTGTTAGTGTCTGTGTGACGAATGGTGACTAAGCAAGGCAGATTCTCACATGACTAATAGTTATTAGTCATTGGTTTATTATCTTTCACACTATGAGATCAGTTGACTCATAGGTTTCCGCATGACGACGCAATAGTGTGTCATTGGTTTATTGTTATTGGTTGATATTTGACATGACACACGATTGTGGTTATGTGGTTTATGTATTTCGCACATGACTCATAGTTATGAGTCATAGGTTTCACGCATGTGACCCCGTTAGGGCACATGACTTGTTTTATGAGTTTTGATTGGTTGTGAGGTATGGCGCAGCTGACACGGGTGGGTCAGCAGATAGATTTCACACTATGACTCACTATGAGTCATGAGTCGCGTGACGCGAGGGTATGAGTCACACAGGGTTAGGGTTGAGGGAAGAACCCCTATATAAGGGCACCCTCGGGGCATGGGATTTGGGTCACGAACCATCTCCCTTACACACCCGGCGATTGAAATCTCAACACCATGAGAATTCATCGTCAATACCCACCAACACCGCACTCTCAGTGAGCTGCACCCGCACTCTCCGTGAGTTGCACCCCCCCCCTCCCGCCTTACTTCCCTCATCATGTCCTTGGGCCCTGGCGTCCTTGTTTCTAGGGGTCGTTTGGCTCTTCTCCATCCTCTCTCCGCTCGCGCTTCGCTGCCTCGCTTAGCGCTCGCACG
>Ga0307507_10004286_pt1 | contig 25674 bp, 22 predicted proteins | sample 7_EM_MG_FD_207223 | JGI IMG/M metagenome (GOLD analysis project Ga0307507, IMG submission 207223) | Populus trichocarpa ectomycorrhiza microbial communities from riparian zone in the Pacific Northwest, United States - 7_EM | ecosystem: Host-associated > Plants > Roots > Unclassified | place...
GGACGGGGCCTGGGGGGGGTAATGAAAAAAAAAAGGCCCCACCCCGGGCCGTTGAGCGGGGCGGGGCGGGGAATTTGGCCGGGGGCCCGGAGGTTTCGGGGCTCCGTCGGCCCCGTAACGAACACTAGGCTTAGAATCCCTTTATACCAAAACTATACCACTAAAAATCCTGTTAGCAGTTAGTCAGAGAACTGGCACAACAGAGGGTATGGGAATTCCTAGGAGGGAAGTAAAGACCAGGGGTAGTGGGCTGCCCGATAACCAAAGGAAAAAGATGTTTTAAGTTTGTCTGAGGAGACCTCAAGGGTAGAAACTATGCGGGCATAGTAACAAACCCCTGTTACAGACACCCAAAAAACACGATGAACGACAAACGAAAAGGCAAAGACACAATGCCGTTTGGCAAATGACTCAGGACTCAGGTCCCAAAACCCTTATACGACGAATGCCCAGAAGGGCCCCCATGTATTGAAGCAGCCGGAAAGCAAATACGCATCCGAGTACTGCTTGACTCAGGATCAAACATCCTTTTGATCAATAAGGACTTAGTCGAACACTTTGACATACCTTACGAGACTCACCACAAAGCACTAAACATCCTAGCTTTCAACGGCGAGATTACTTCATCAGGAGGAAAACACTTCACAAATCCCCTCCTTCTCGAACTTGGAAATAATGGTCACCGCACAAGCATTTCGTGTGAAGTAACCGGAGCAGGAACATGCGACCACATCATTCCATTCAGATGGTGGCACAAGGAGCACCCTATGTCAAGGGTAGCCGGTAAGGTAACTTATGATACCGGGCTAGGCCGTATGCTCGAGTGGTTCAATAGATGGAGAATCTTGTCTAGGAAGGCTTGTAGTGAAATGTAACTAAGTTACTCGCGTAGTGTAAGATTTTAAAGCTAGGAATAAAAAATGTTTTAACTTTTTATATTGATAAGATCTCTTCTCCGGTGCTTGATGATTCTGTTTAAACGAGGGAGGCACTTCGATATGTATATTCCGCGTCCGGGTGTTCGCGGGCTACATGTTCTAACCATACTAACTAAGTATCGACCGAACTAAGTTCCCTGAATTCGTAAGTGCGAACACCTCTTGACCCTGAAAACTGTTCGATTCCATACTCACATTATGAAGACGTAGACTACCATATTATCGTGAGGGTGTGTCAGTCCCTTGAATAATAGGTTAGTCTAGAGTACGCGCAGCCGACTAATGCCAAGTGATAATATCTCTTCACTGAACCATATATGAAGCGGCCAACTCCAAAATGCGTCAGACCATTCAAAGGGGGAGGGTCTGGGACCTTCTGCGCATCAGGTTTCCGAACTGACTTGTGGCCGCAATCGCTCGAATAGCAGTTTGCGCTCACTATCTTATGTTCGTACTGACTGGTTCTGAGCGGATACCGAGGTCTCCGCTATGTGTCTTCTGGTATCGTCATACGATATTTTTACTTAAGTCTTTATTCTGATTCCGTCAGTAATCGTAGAGAACTCTTGTTCCTACCCTATGGGCATCCCAAAACAGGAACTCACACTTAAATCTCTCAGACGTCTTTGCGCTATCATCGCCGTCATTATATAACTTGTTGCATAATTATATTTTAACTAAATAATAACTATGACGTGGCTGTGAATCGAACACGTGACCTTATAGTCGGAGGCACGTGACTGTCATCTTAAGCTAGACCGAGATGTCTCTTTTGTAGTTTGGACTTGACTGATTGTTACGCAGTGGTCTGTGCGTGAGCCTTATGGGTCGGCTTTCTTGGTATTCCTAACACCCTATAGCTAACAGCGACGAACCCCGAAAATGGACATTCAGTGAACAATGCTGTGTGGAAAACATCGATGACGAAGGTATAGGAGGAATGATTGAATGGGATGAGACAGTGGCTTTTGACGAAGAAGGTCAGTACATGGGCAGAATATGTCAGCAAGAGGACTCAAACCAAGTATTGCTGGATAAGATACCACAATACTACAAGGACTACCAGAAACTATTACTTACAGAAACGGGAAAGAAGTTGTCAGAGTGAAGGACATGCGATCACGCAATAGACCTCAAGCCAGGTGCAGAACCTTCCTGGGGACCAATCTACCTGATGTTGGGATATCAGCTAGATACACTAGATAAATATCTAAATGAAATGCTGAAACAAGGAAAGGTTGTCCAGAGTCAATCACCCACAATAACACCAATCCTATTCGTCCCAAAACCAGATGGAAAGTTACGGCCCTGCGTCTATTACCGAAACCTAAATAAACTCACCATTGTAAAGAAATACCCACTGCCATTAATGGGGGAATTAAAAGACCGGGTAGCAGGAGCTAAGATATTCATGAAGTTAGACTTAAAAGACGGATACCACCTCCTAAGGATAGGGGAAGGAGACGAATGGAAAACTGCATTCCGGACCCGATACAGTGATTTCGAATACAAAGTCATGCCTTTCAGACTCGTCAACGGGCCTGCAACATTCCAAGCAATAATGAACAAAATCCTACCAGAATTTCTCAACCACGGAGTAGTCGTCTACCTAGACGATATCCTGATATACTCGGAAAGCAAGGAAGAACATATCGAATTGGTCAAAAGGTCCAGGCGAAGCTGGAGGAACACCAGCTCGCTGTATTGGTGACGAAATCGCTTTTTCATGTTGAATCGGTCAAGTTTCTAGGATACATAGTGGGGATTGACGGAGTCACAATGAGCGAGAGAAAAGTCGAGTCGGTAATGAATTGGAGAGCACCGCGCTGCGTAAAGGAAGTACAGATCTTTATTGGTTTTTCCAAATTTTTACCGACGGTTCATCAAAGACTGCTCTAAAATATGCACACTCATAACCGAGACACTAAAAGGGGATAAAGCCAAATTTCACTGGGGCCCGAAGCAGGACGAAGCAGGCACAGAACTCAAGAGCCGATTTGTCACGGCCCCTATTTTGGAACACTTCTACCCTGATAGGGAAACGGTGGTGGAGACAGACGCGAGTGCCTTCGCACTTGGATGCGTACTATCCTAATTTAAGGACAAAAGCCTGCACCCTGTAGCTTTCTACTCCAGAAAGCTGAATCCCGCAGAAAGAAACTATAAGATTTACGACAAGGAACTACTTGCAATCCTGGAAGCTTTTAAGGAATGAAACCCCTCCCTGGTAGGAGCTGATAAACCCATGACGGTATACACCGACCACCAGACTCTGCAAAATTTCCTTACAACAAAGGTTTGGAATCAGAGGCAAATCAGGTGGGCACAGAGATTGGCAGATTAGCATTTCCAGATCGTATACGGCCTGGGGAAAAGAGGAGGGAAACCAGATGCACTGAGCCAACGGCCAGAGTACTGTCTTGAGGAGGGAGCTAAGCCTAGCGAACAGTCGATATTGAAATCTGAACACTTCCAAATATCACTCAACCACGAGGATGACGAGGATTAAGGTTACATCTCCGTGCCTGGACCCACGATGAGAAACGGAATCAGAGTTAAGCAACTGTCAAGCAAAGCCAGACTACCAACCAAAGGATCAAGGCTAGGGGCAGGACACGATATCTACGCAATAAGCGAGTTCACGATTCCAGCACAAGAACAAGTCCTAACAGAAACGGTAATAGCCATTAGACTACCAAAAGGAACATATGCCCGGATTGCCCCACGAAGTGGCCTAGCAAGCAAGAACGTCATAGCAATCAACTGGGGGGTCATCGACCCAGACCACACTGGCGAAATAAGGGTTATCAGGATTGACCACGGCAAAACAGATTGCAGAATTCAGGAAGGGGACCCAATCGCCCAACTCAGAATTGAAAAAATCAACAAATCCGACATAATGGAAGTGAACGGGGTGGAATTGACGGAACGAGCGAACCGAGGTTTTGGGAGCCCAGACATCTCTCCAAAAGGTACGATGTCAGTCACAAACGCCCAGCCTATGATATGCTTTCCGCAAGCTGACTCCAGTGAAAACAAATACTTCGACAGGGAAGATATCAGCAACCATCCAAGACTAAGAGAAGAGCACGTCTTAATGGCAAACGCGTTCATTTCACAAGTAGAAATGGAGGTATTTGAGGCCGACTTTATGTCAAAGGTAGCAATGGTAACCGAAAAGGACCAAGAATGGATAGTGAGGGAGAAAGAGCTCGATAGTCTGGAACACGAAAAGCAGGAGTTCCCAAAGAACTGGATGAGTAGAGACGGACTACTATACTATAAGAATCGGGTATACATCCCAAACGACAAAGGGTTACAAACAATCATCGCAACAGGATGCCACAATTCGCAAGTGGCAGGACATTTCGCAGAGGAAAAAACGGTGGAAATTGTCACCAGAGACTTTTACTGGAAGGGACTCACAGCATGGATAAATTATTATGTGAGATCCTGCGATGAATGTCAACACAATAAATCACCAAGGCATGCGCGATATGGATTACTACAACCACTACAAATCCCCTTTGCGGCATGGACGTCCATCTCGACAGACTTCATAACCCAGCTACAGGAATCACAAGGTCACACACAGATCTGGTGGTTGTAGATCGGTTCCCAAAGATGGCACACTTTATCGTTTTAAATGAAAAACGCGAGGGCAAAAGATGTGGCCTACACATTCTTGCAGGAAGTCTGGAACCTTGACGGTCTACCCACCGAAATTATTTCCGATATGGATGCCAAGTTTTCGGGGGAATTCTGGGAGTCGTTATGCAAATTGCTAGGTATAAAACAAAAAATGTCTACTGCATATCACCCCCAAAAGGATGGCCAGACGGAGAGGACCAACCAAACGCTGGAATGATACCTACGCAATTTTGTCAATTACTACCAAAACAACTGGTATCAGCTACTACCACTAGCCGAACACGTGTAAAATGACTATACCACCAACGCACATGGAATGTCACCTCTCTACGCCAATTACAGGTTCCATCCACAGACAGAGTGGATGAAGGAATGAGAAGCTCAAAACGCTGGAGCAGGACTAGACCCGCACTGGATGCAGGTAACCCACCAACACGCCAGGAAAGTGCTAGAACAAACTCCAGAAGAAATGAGCAAATACTACGATCGGAAAGCCCGTCAACAAGTGGACATCAAGGTTGGAGATTTGGTAATGTTAAATGCACAAAACATTCGTACCAAGCGACCAACGAAAAAATTAAGTCCAGAATGCACGGCCAATGCAAAGTATTGCACGTCAAGAAAGGAGAGCGCGCATTCAAACTAGAAATATCGTCGAAGTGGAAAATTCACCCAATATTTCATGTTTCGTTGTTGGAACCTTACTAAGCATCAGTACGGGAAGGAAGAGAACAACCTCCACGAGTTCCAGAAGATATTGAAGGAGACCTCGAATGGGAGGTAGAAAAAATCCTGAAGAGTCAAGTTATTACTTACACAAGGAAGGTTGAAAGATGTAACAAAGAGTTCAAGGAACTCCGTTACTTCATTAAATGGAAAGGTTGCGCGGAGGACGAGAACTCCTTGGAACCGCCGGAAGGCCTAGGGAATGCTCCTGAGCTGGTAGAAGAGTTCCATAGGCAAAATCCGGATATGCTCGGACTAGCGGCGGTCGAATGAAGAGGAAAGGTTTTCCTCATGTGGCCAAGCAAACACATGAGGCTTTTCACCCTACTACTTCGAGTTCGAAAAGGGATAGCACAATTGAGGTATTCAGGGACGAAACCTAGTAGGAGGGAGCTTGTGTTAGGCATACCGAGAAAGGGAACCCATAAGGCTCAGGCACAGACCCCTGCGTACCAATCAGTCAAAATGACAAAGATATATCTCGGTCTAGCTTAAGATGGTAGTCATGTGCCTCCGACTATAAGATCACGTGTTCCATTCAGAGCCGCGTTATAGTTATTATTCATTAAAATAGAATTATGCGACAAGTCATAAATGACGGCTATAATAGCGCAAAGGCGTCGGAGAGATTTAAGTGTGCGTTCCCGTTATAGGATGCCCATAGGGTAGGAATGAGAGTTCCCTAAGATGACTGACGGAATCAGAATAACCACTGAAGTAAAATATCGTAAGACGATACCAGAAGACACATAGCTGAGATCTCCGGGCCCGCTCAGAACCAGTCAGTACGAACATAAGATAGTGAGCGCAAACTAGTATTCGAGCAATTGCTGCCACAAGTCAGTTCGGAAACCTGATGTGTAGACAGTGACAGAATCTCGCGCATTGAATGGTCTGACACCTTTGAAGTTGGCCCCTTCATAATACGGTTCGGTGAAGAGACATTATTACGTTAGCATTAGTTGGCTACGTGTACTCTAGATTAGCCTATTATCGGCGGGACTGACACACCCTCACGATATTATGGTAATCTACGTCTTCATAATGTGAGCATGGAGTCGAACAGTTGTCAGGGTCAAGAGGTCTTCGCACTTAGGAGTTTAGAGAACTTTGTTCCGTCGATACTTAATTAGTATGGTTAAAGACATATAGCCCGCGAACACCCAGATGCGGAATATAAATATTGAAGTGCCTCCCTCGCTTAAACAGAATCATCAAGCATCGGAGAAGAGATCTTATTAATATAATAAGTTGAAAACTAATATTTCCTTATTATTTTTATACTACGCGAGTAACTTAGTTACACTTTACTACAAGCCTTCCTAGATAAGATTCTCCATCTATAGAACCACTCGATCATAAGGCCTAGTCCGGTATCAGACATTACCACACCGGCCACCCCTAACAGAGAGTTTGAACATGTAATTATTATTTTATAATAAGAAATTATTTGTCTTGTATAATCATTTTAAGACTAATTATTTAAAATAATTTTCCAATTATTCTAAGTATTATAAAATTGAAAAATATAAAAAGAGTATCTTGATTGATGGATGGAGGGATTGTGTAAGTCTTACCTGACCAAAGTTAGCTTTTTTTTACTTTGATTTATAGCTAGTTTTCATAATTATATTAACTAATAGCAAGTAGAAAATAGTATACAAATTCAATCAACTTGATACTATGATTTCTGCTCCTTGAGTAGACTAATTAATTCAATTCTTTGCAAGTAGGGTTGCACTTATTATTCAAAGAATCTAGCCAAGTTTTAAGTTAGATAGATGAAATCCTCATTTTCTGTGCTTTAATTATTATATGGAGTAGCATATCATCTAATAATAATTGACAAATGTGAGAACTTCAGAAGCAAGTATCCAATAGGCATAATATCTATTCCTTAAGGTTGTTAGCATTAGATAAACTTAGGATTTTGAATGTTACTGTCTCAGATTAAAGTAACTACATCTACTTTCCCTTAATTCTGTGAAAAATGAGAAGTTATTCAGCATATACAACATGAGAAACATATATGTGACATAATTTGAACATATAAGATAATTTAAGACAATTCCAGAAACTGTCTAGATGTTAGGGGTAGCGGGTAAAGTAACTGATGATAACGGACTAGGCCTTTATGTTCGAGTGGTTCTATAGATGGAGAATCTTGTCTTGGAAGGCTTGTAGTAAAGTGTAACTAAGTTACTCGCGTGGTATGAGAAATAATGACGAAAATAGTAGTTGTAACTTATTATATTGATAAGATCTCCTCTCCAGTGCTTGATGATTCTTTTTAAGCGAGGGAGGCACTTGGATATTTATATTCCGCGTATGAGTGTTCGCGGACTACATGTCCTAACCATACTAACTAAGTATCGACCGAACTAAGTTCTCTCAACTTGTAAGTGCGAACACCTCTGGACCCTGACAACTCTTCGACTCCATGCTCACATTATGAGGACCTAGACTACCTTAATATCGTGAGGGTGTGTCAGTCCCGTAGATAATAGGCTAGTCTAGAGTGCACGTAGCTGACTAATGCCAACGTAATAATATCCCTTCATCCAATCGTATATGAAGCGGCCAACTTCAAAGGTGTCAGACTATTCAATGCGCGAGAGTCTTATCTAGTCTGCGCATCAGGTTTCCGAACCGACTTGTGGCCGCAATCGCCCGAATAGCAATTTGTGCTCACTATCTCATGTTCGTACGGACTGGTTCTGAGCGGGCCCGGAGGTCTCCGCTATGTGTCTTCTGGTATCATCATATGATGTTTTACTTAAGTGTTTATTCTGATTCCGTCCGTCATCTTAGAGAACTCTTGTTCCTACCCTATGGGCATCCTAAAATGGGAACGCACACTTAAATCTCTCAGACGTCTTTGCCCTATTATCGCCGTCATTTTTGTGACTTCTGGTACAATTATATTTTAACTAATAATAACTAAGACGCGGCAGTGAATCGAACACATGACCTTATAGTCGAAGGCACGTGACTATCATCTTAAGCTAGACCAAGATATATCTTTTGTACTTTGTATTTTGACTGATTGGTACACAATGGTCTGTGCGTGAGCTTTATGGGTTGGCATTCTTGGTATACCTAATACTAGCTCCCTCCTCCTAGTATTTGTCCCTGAATACCCAATTTTGCTTTTTTCCTTTTCGAACTCGAAGTAGTCGGGTGAAAAACCTCATGCATCTTGCTTGGTTACATGAGAAAAACCTTTCCTCTTCATTCGACCGCCGCTAGTCCGGGCATTCCCGGATTTTTTCTGTGGAACTCTTCTACTAGTTCCCGAGCCTTTGCTGGCCCTTGCAGTGGTTCCCAGGTGTTTTAATCCTCTGCGCAACCTTTTCATTTAAGGAAGTAACGAAGTTCCTTGAACCCTTTGTTACGTCTTCCCACCTTCCTCGTGTAAGTGATAACTTCACTCTTGACGACTCTTTCTACCTCCCATTCAAGGTCTCCTTCGATATCTTCCGGAACTCGTGGAGGTTATTCTCTTACTTCCTGCCCTAATGCCTGGTAAGGTTCCAATAATGAGACATGGAATATTGGGTGGATTTTCCACCGCGGCGATATTTCTAGTTTGAAAGCCGGCTCTCCTTTCTTGACTTCTAATACCTTGAACGGCCCGTGCATCCTTGGACTTAATTTTTTCGTCGGTTGTTTGGTGCGGATGTTTTTTGCATTCAACATTACCAAGTCTCAGACCTTAATGTCCAGTTGTTGACGGGCTTTCCGATTGTAGTATTTACTCATTTCTTCAGGAGTTTGTTCTAGCGCTTTTCTGTCGTGTCGGCGGTGAGTTACCTGCATCCAGTGGGCGTATAGTCCTGCTCCGGGGTTTTGAGCTTGTCGTTCTTTCATCCACTCTATCTGTAGGTGGAACCCTTAGTTGGTGTAGAACGGTGACATTCCATCTGCATTGATGGTGGAGTTATTGTACCCGTGTTCGACTAATAATAATAGCTGATACCAATCATCCTAATTGTAATTGACGAAATTGCGTAGGTATCCTTCCAGTGTTTAATTTATTCTTTCTATCTGGCCATCTATTTGGAGGTGGTATCCAGTAGACATTTTTCTTTTTATGCCTAGCGACTTGCATAACGACTCCCAGAATTCTCCTGAAAACTTACCATTCATATCCGAAATAATTTCGGTAGGTAGACCGTGAAGCTTCCAGACTTCCTGTAAGAATGTGTCGGCCACATCTTTTGCAGTCGCATTGTCATTTAGACCGATAAAGTGTCGCACTTTTGTGAACCGATCCACAACCACCATGATCTGTGTGTGACCTTCTGATTCTGGTAGATGGGTTATGAAGTCCATCGAGATTGAAGTCCATGCCGCAAAGGAGATTTGTAGTGGTTGTAGTAATCTGTATCGCGCATGCCTTGGTGATTTATTGTGTTAACTTTCGTTGCAGGATCGTACGTAATCGTTTATCCATGCCATGAGTCCCTTCCAATAAAAGTCCCTGGTGATGATTTCAAACGCTTTTTTCCTGTCCGAAATGTCCTGCTACTTGTCAATCGTGACAACCCTTGGCGATGGTTGTTTTCAGTCCTTCGTTGTCTGGGATGTATAGTCGATTCTTATAGTGGAGCAGTCCGTCCTTACTCTTGCAGTTTTTTGAGAACTCCTTTCCTTCGTTTTCTAGTCTGTGAGTCCCTTCTTTCTCACCGTCCATTCCTGGTCCATTTCGCTTGCCGCTACCCCGGCTGCTATGAAGTCAACCTCGAATGTTTTCATTTCTACCTGTGAAATGATGGCGCTCGACATCAAGACATGCTTTTGTCTTAGGCTAGTGTGGTTACTGATATCTTCGGTGTCGAAGTATTCGTTGCTACTGGAGTCTGCTTGCAGAACGCATATCATAGGTTGGGCGTCTGTGACTGATATTGTACGTTTTGGAGACATCTCCGTCCTCCCAAAACTACTGTTCGCTCGTTCTGTTAACTCCAACTCGTCCACTTCCATTATGTCGGATGTGTTGATTTTTTCAATAAGGAGTTGGGCGATTTGGTCCCCTTCCTGGATTCTGCAATCTGTTTTGCTGTGGTCAATCATAATAACCCTTATTTCGCCAGTGTAGTCGTCGTCGATGATGCCTCGTTGAGTTCTATGCCTTTCATCCTTGCTAGGCCACTTCGTGGGGCAATTCAAACATACGCTCCTTTTGGTAGTCCAATGGCTATTCCTGTTTCAGCTAGGACTTGTCCTTGTGCTGGAATAGTGAACTCGCTTATTGCGTAGATTTCGTGTCCTGCCGCTAACCTTGACCCTTTCGTTGGTACTATAGCTTGGCTTAACAGTCCCTTAACCCTTATTCCGTTTCTCATCATGGGTTCAGGTTCTGAGATGTAACCTTCGTCCTTGTCATCTTCGTGGATGAGTGATATTTGGAAGTGTTCAGGTTTCAATATTGACTGTTCGCTAAGCTTAGCTCCCTCCTCCGGACGGTACTCCGGCCATCGGCTCGGTGCATCTGATTTTCCTCCTCTTTTCCCAGGGGGGTATACGATCTTGAAATGGTAATCTGCCAATCTCTGAACCCACCTGATTTGCCTCTGATTCCAAACTTTTGTTGTCAGCCAATTTTGCAGATTCTGGTGGTCAGTGTATACCGTGACAGGTTTATCTACTCCTACCAGATAGTGTTTCCATTCCTTAAAAGCTTCTAGGATTGCAAGTAGTTCCTTGTGTGAATCTCGTAGTTTCTTTTCGCGGGATTCCGCTTTCTGGAGTGAAAAGCTACTGGGTGCCGCCTTTTGTCCTTGAATTGAGATAGTACGCATCCGAGTGCGAAGTTGCTTACGGCTGTCTCCATCACCGTTTCTCTATCAGGGTAGAAGTGTTCCAAAATAGGGGTTGTGACAAATCGCCTCTTGAGTTCTGTGAACGCTTCATCCTGCTTCGGGCCCCAATGAAAATTCGGCTTTGTCCTCCTTTAGTGTCTCGGTTATCTGTGTGCATATTTTAGAAAAGTCTTTTATGAACTGTCGGTAAAAATATGCAAAACCAATAAAAATCTGTACTTCTTTTACGGATTGCGGGGCTCTCCAATTCATTACCGACTCGACTTTTCTCTCGCTCATTGTAACTCTGTCACATCCCACTATATATCCCAGAAACTCGACCAATTCAACATGAAAAACCAATTTAGTCACCAATACTGCGAGCCAGTGTTCCTCCAGCTTCGCCAGGACCTTTTTGACCAATTCGATATGCTCTTCCTTGATTACCGAGTATATCACAATATCGTCTAGGTAGACGACTACTCCATAGTCTAGAAATTCTCGCAGGATTTTGTTCATCATGGCTTGAAATGTTGCAGCAGCGTTGACAAGTCCGAAAGGCATGACTTTGGATTCGAAATGACCGTATCAGGTCCTGAATGTGGTTTTCCCTTCGTCCCCCTCTCGTATTCTTAGTAGGTGGTATCTCTCTTTCAACTCTAACTTGCTGAATATCATAGCTCCTGCTACTCGGTCTTTTAATTCCCCCATTAATGGCACTGGGTATTTGTTCAGAATGGTGAGTTGATTTAGGTTTCGGTAATCGACGCATAGCCGTAACTTTCCATCTGGTTTTAGGACGAATAGGATTGGTGCCCCTGCGGGTGATTGACTGTGGACGATCTTTCCTTGTTTCAGCATTTCTTCTAGATATTTGTCTATTGTATCTAGCTGATATGCCGACATTGGGTAGATTGGTCCCCAGGGGGTTCAGCACCTGGCTTAAGGTCTATCGCGTGATCGAATGTCCTTCGCTCTGCTAATTTCTCTGACTTTGCTGTAAGAAATAGTTTGTGATAGTCCTCGTAGTATTGTGGTATTTTATCCAGTAATACTTGGTTTGCGTCTTCTTGTCAACATTTCCTGCCAACATACTGAGCTTCCTTGTCAAAAGCTACCGTTTCGTCCAATTCAAACATTCCTCCTACTCCTTCATCTTCTACGTGTCCCAGACAGCACTGCTCGGTGAATGTCCAATTTTGGGATTTCTCGATATTAGCTATGGGGTGTTCCTTCTGCCACCATCCCAATGGGATGATAAGTTCATACTTGCCTGCCGTGGCTACCTCGCAACATATGTGCGTGTGATGGCTACTTTTTTCCAATTTTGAGGAGGATAGGATGTGTGAAGTGCCCTCCTCCCGATGAGTTAACTTCACTGTCAAAAGCTAGGATGTTTACCGCTTTTTTGGCGAGTCTCGTAAGGTATGTCGAAGTGTTTGACTAATTCTTTATTGATTTAAAAGATGTTTGATCCTGAGTCATGCAGTACTCGGATGCGTATTCGCTTTCCCACTGCTTCAATAAATGCGGGCCTTTCAGGGCATTCGTAATGTGAAGGTTTTGGGACCTGAGTCCTGAGTTGTTTGCCAACCGGCAGCATGCTATTGCGTTTTCGTTTGTTGTTTATCGTGTTTGTTAGGTGTAGTTAACAGGGGTTTGTTACTACGCCCGCGTAGTTTCGACCCTTGAGGTCTCCTCAGACAAAGTAAAAATGTCTTTTCATTTGGTTATCAGGCAGCCCACTACGAGTGGTCTTTACTTCCTGCCGAGGAATTCCCATAACCTCTGGTGTACCAGGTCTCTGACTAGCTGCTAGCAAGGTTTCTAGCCGCATAGTTCAGGTATAAGGGGATTCTAAGCCAGATCCGCAAACTTAAACTCATCTTTCAGCCGGAGCTTGTATTCGTTGGATAGCGTAGAGGTACTTCGACGTACGTGCCCTATCACTCAGGTCATTGGTCCAGGTGTAAGATTCCCGGGGCCTGCTCCCGAAGAGCGATTCCTTGTTCTGCTACTCGCCGCTAGTTTGAACCTTTCCTTAGGGTCCTCATTGGACTAGTCATACTAAGTTTCTTTTGCTTATTGCCATCCTAACTCTTTTTCTTCATCTGGGTACCGGATGATACTTTCCCCAGTTCGCTCTGCTTTGTTCTCTTTGGCCTTCAGGATGACGCCCGATCTACTTGTCGTAGTCTCTCACTTTTTTGATTTTGATTATGAAGGGAGGGCATTCTCCGAGTACCCGAGTGCCGTCGCCATCGGTGCCGAGAGTAACCTACGTTAACTCCATCTCGCTAAAATCTCATGCCAAGTGTCTCTCAATTTGATTGACACGGGTGTCCCTTCAGGTGACTTTTGTCTGGTCACCGTCGAGGTTTGGGGTCATCGAAAGGGGTTTATAGGGCTAGCTTTCCATTGCCGGGAAGTAGGGTGCCGTGGTCTTTGACCAAAATGTTTCCTAGGTTGGGTACCGATCGTAGATACTTGGATTGTTTTCCTACAGTTTGCCCATTGGTGGTTACTCATTCCACAACGGGTAGACTGTTGTGCTCTTTTCCGATCTTGGACTACTTGGTTCTTAATCCCTTCATGGGCTTTCTTCCAGTCCGTATGTTCTCCTTTTCCCTGTGTTGGTGCTGGGCCCTTTCCTTTCCTTTCGGCTTACATTTTTATTTTGTAGGCTGCCTTTTCTTCAGCCGAATATTGCTTTCTCTGTTTCCTAGTCATTGTGACACCCTTTTCTTCCCTGTTCCTTTTGCCTCCTGAGTCTTTTCGGGGGCCACTGTGCTGTAAGGCGAGTTGTTCTATGAATATTTCCTCTCTTCTGCAGACTGTTCTTAGTGCTGTAATCCAGGCACTGTCTGTTGCGTATTCCTCAGTTGATAGTCAGCGTCGTGCGTCCTTCGGGATATGCCGTTCTATCATTTGTCGCCATGCGACTCTACTCATTCCCACATGGGTGTTGTGGTTTTCCATTTCGAGGAGGGAGCGGTCAATATTACCTCTATAGGTAACTTTGTCATTAATGCTAGGGATCTTCCTCCCTCATGCATGAGTGCAAATTGTAGGATACACTGTCCTCTGAATGCCTCCCAGAATTCGTAACCTTCGATCTTTAGATGGCCTAATTCTCCGGTCATCTTGGTTCGATAGGTAAATGCAAATGCCGACACATCTTCTCCTTCCATTCTCCCCAGCGCATATTTGATTTGGTCCTGATTTGATCTCCACTAGTTAGGGTTCCTTTTGAAGTAGTCCTCGCATTGAAGTAATCAAAGTTTAACGTTCTGGTCCTTTCGGTTCTTGAACCGAAGTGGGGCGTCAGCCTGTCATGTACCACTGTTTGCGATGGCTATTCCTATCGCTTGAGCCATCGTCGCGACTTGTGGGTCGATAGGGTCTCCTCTGTCTGGCCGCCATCCTGGGTTGCCCCCTCCTCCTCCTCCACCACCCTGGTCTGATCCATCGTCGCTAGGATTGGGGTTATTGTATTGTGGAGGGGGAGGGGGACCTTGGTTTCCACCTCCCTGGTTTCCCGCCCTTGATGGTTCTCCTTCCCGCTGTTTTCCTTTGTCTTGCCTTCTTTCTTTTCTTGCATTTTGCCCTTATCCCTCTTGCGCCCATTGTTGTATTCGATCAGGGTTGGTAGCGCCTTGTGGGGCTGCAGGGACTTGCGTTGGCAGTGGAGCCGGGGTAGTAGTGGTCGGGGCTGGTTGGAAACTGGCCAATTTTTGCATTATAATGGTCATCTGGGCGGATAACCCTTCTGTTACTCGTTCTTGAGTTCCAGCGTGTCTGTTCACCACTCGCTAAAGGGTGGCAACGTCTGCTGCGTATTGAGCCTTTAATTTCATCACTTCTTGCTCTAGGGCATTTGCCCTATTTGCTGAAGTCTCGCCCCGTCCCATTATGTTAGCATGTAGTTGGGAACTTACTACTTCATGACGACTTTGTCGTTCATTTGCCTCTTGTTGCTGCTTACTCGCATGATCTAACTCAAGGGCTAGTCTGCTTATTTCCTCCTGTCGGGTTTGGGTGGCATTTTCGACCGCAATGATTATTCCCTCGAAGACTATCAGTCTTTCAGCGTCGAGTTGTTTGCCGTCCTTGACCTCTTGCCGGGTGTCCTGGATTTCATGTACGAGTCCTTGTACTCGTTCGTCCAAATCCCCAAGTTTTACTTGGTTTGTGGCTATTTTCTCGTTGAGGTGCCTCATTGCAAGTCCCGCTCTTGCCGCTAGGGCATTTAGGAAGGCAGTATCGTCTCTCGGCTGTGGTGAACCCCGTCTTCTGCCAGATCCCGAGTGTTTCATCCTCGCACCAATTCCTCGTGGCAATCCTGGTGGGTATGGGGAGCCAGTTGTCCTTGGTACTTTGTCCGAATGGATTGGTCCCTTATTGCTAGACATCACTGAGGCCTTGGTAATTTGTTCCAATGTGTCTGCCCGTTCACCGCCGGATCTGTCCATTGGGTCTCCACTAGTGATTCGGAGAAACAGAGACATTGGATATGTCTTCCGGGCTGATTGTTTTGGGATGTCGAACTCCTAGATGTCTTGCTCATAGACTTCGTTAAGCCACTGATTGTCTTCAAAGGTGTGAAAAGTTTCTTTCACGAAAGAAATAGTTTCCAGCATGCCTTCGTCTGTTTGCCGTATCTCAAAGGCAGCGGTCAGGGCTGGGTAGAGTGGAATTGTCTTGGTTTGGACAATTCGTCTGACTATATGTCCAAATAGCTGGTACCTCGTAGTGATATTTGGATTTCGAAGGTGGGGATTGAGTATTCCACTCTTCGCCTGCGTCTTCCTCGGTTTTCTCATAAGCTTCAAGAAATGCCCGAATGAACTCTGTGAAGGCTGGTGCTATAAGACCATAGTCTATATAGCAAGGGAGGTATTGTGGTGTCCGGTGAATCTGGATCTTGTCTAGTTCTTGATCGATAGTAACCCGGTAGGGTATGACAGGTGAGTAGAGGGGATGATCGCTACGCGATAGTGGTTCGAGATGTCTTCGTAGGGTCCGATTCTGGAAAAGGTCTTGCCTAACTGTCTGATGTATATTATCCGTTATATACTTTGTCGTGAGAGCTTTGTTCATGTGGGGTGAGCCTTGGCAACAAGGAGAACTATCACTATAGTGTTAGGGGTAGCCGGTAAAGTAACTGATGATACCAGACTAGGCCTTTATATTCCACTGGTTCTATAGATGGAGAATCTTGTCTAGGAAGACTCGTAGTAAAGTGTAACTAGGTTACTCGAGTGGTATGAGAAATAATGACGAAAATAGTAGTTGTAACTTATTATATTGATAAGATCTCTTCTCCGGTGCATGATGATTCTGTTTAAGCAAGGGAGGTACTTCGATATTGATATTCCGCGTCTGAGTGTTCGCGGACTACATGTCCTAACCATACGAACAAAGTATCGACCGAACTAAGTTCTCTAAACTTGTAAGTGCGAACACCTCTTGACCCTGACAACTGTTCGACTCCATGCTCACATTATGAAGACGTAGACTACCGTAATATCGTGAGGGTGTGTCAGTCCCGTAGATAATAGGCTAGTCTAGAGTCCACATAGCCGACTAATGCCAACATAATAATATCTCTTCACTGAACCTATATCAAGCGGCCAATTTCAAAGATGTCAGACTATTCAATGCGCGAGAGTCTTATCTAGTCTGCGCATCAGGTTTCCGAACCGACTTCTGGCCGCAATGGCTCGAATAGCAATTTCTGCTCACTATCTCATGTTCGTACTGACTGGTTCTGAGCGGACCCGGAGGTCTCCGCTATGTGTCTTCTGGTATCGTCATATGATATTTTACTTTAGTGTTTATTCTGATTCCGTCCGTCATCTTAGAGAACTCTTGTTCCTACCCTATGGGCATCCTAAAATGGGAACGCACACTTAAATCTCTCAGACGTCTTTGCACTATTATCGCCGTCATTTTTGTGACTTGTGGCATAATTATATTTTAACTAATAATAACTATAACGCGGCTGTAAATCGAACACGTGCCCTTAGAGTCGGAGGCACGTGACTATCATCTTAAGCTAGACCGAGATAAATCTTTTGTACTTTGTATTTTGACTGATTGGTATGCAGGGGTCTGTGCGTGACCTTTATGGGTTGACATTCTTGGTATGCCTAACACTAGATTACAATTACTTATTTACCAAATTTAATCTATATATATGTAGTATAAGTATATAGTATAAGGATAATATATTTGGAGCAAAATAATTTATTTATAATATATTGAATAAATAAATTAATATAGACATATGAGATTTTAGCTATAGTACTTAGTTTCAACAATTACTATTGAGATTTAAGTAGTAATCCAAGAATATAGAGAGTTGATTTATTATAATAATAGCTACAAGAAGTAACATCTATACTTATTCAATATTACATCCCAATATGCAGCAGATCATGCACAACTCTTTGCTAGTCAGTTATAAATCACAGATTCTATTTCACTAGTACTGTAACCGGTACAGGTTTATGTTTGGTTTCGAGTATCGTTTGATACTCAGTATGTTTTATGATTGAGTTTGATACTCATGATCTTTTATGTTTGGTTTCGAGTATCGTTTCATACTCAGTATGTTTTATGATTGAGTTTGATACTCATGATGTTTTATGTTTGGTTTCGAGTATCGTTTGATACTCAGTATATTTTTGTTATTGTGTCAAGGTATCGTGTGATACTTGATATGTTTTATGTAACGTTTCAAGGCTACCGTTTTGGGAGTCTTTATGGTTATTGTTTACAAGGCTCCGGTTAGCCTGACAAGTGTATTTAAGACCTGCTATTCTCCGGACTTAGAGAGAGCAGACTTCGACAGACAGAGTTTTCAATATACTTGGTTGAACAGTTACTTCTTTGGTTCGCTTCGAGAATCCAGTAAGACCCAAACATACTTCCCTATTAGGAACTACTTGGTAGTTGCGATATAGTAAGAAGTTTGTTACAACAACTTAGTCCAAAGCCTCCGGTACTTAGTCTCGTTACATACCGCACTTTGGTATAGAGATAATATCATTACCCAATCGATTCCCACCACCACCCAGGAGGCGGTTACAAGTACTGCAAATACTATAAAAATACATTTTAGATTCTTTAGTAGCTTTATTTGTAAAGATTACTCATAGTTTAGCTAATAAGATGTAAATTCAAATCTTGGATAAACACAAAGGTATAAAATATTTAAAACATTTATCCTTACCCTTAAAGTTTATGTAGACATTAAGATAACCATAATAAAGTATATTACAAGGAAATAGAATTATTCATTTGCATAATAACTAGATATCTCACTGCAAAGCAGATTGAATTTGTATACAGCTTTTAACAAGTTACTCGTTACTATAACACTGAAAGAGAGCTATGAATTTGAGTAAAAAAATGTTAACTTTGATTAAGTAAGACTTATACAATCCCTTCATCTATTAAACAAGATAATCTTTGTATATTTTTCAATTTTATACTACTTAGAGTAATTGGTAACTTATTTTAGATAATTAGTCTTAAAATGATTATTCAAGACAAACCCTTTCATATTATAAAATAATAATTACATATTTAAATTCTCCATACTTAAAAGTACTTACTAATTAATTTTCAATGTTGTATCTCAATCATGAATAGAGTTAGTCAAAGGTAAACCTGGTTTTCCGTGGTTGCCACAAGCGGGCGGTTACCCGGTCGTGGGCGGTTTCCCCGTGAGATACGTTACTGATCGTGCGCTTGTTTTAATGCCAAGCCTCGTTGAGGGTGCTGCCTGAGGGATCCCCCGGTCTAAACAATGAAGGCAGCTTCAATCCCTTGCACTTCTACTTCTAGAAGTTTGAATGGATTGCCACTCTCTAGCTAATGGAAAGATTTGAAGGGTTTTCATGCAAGCAGTGTTAGGAATTGTCAGTCCATTTCTCGTTAAATTTGGCGTAAAACACTGGTTGGACGAAACGCTTCGCCTCGGCATTTTATAAAGCCATTGCATCACTAACCACTCTTTCTATCCATGGGAAAAAGAAAAAGAAAGCAGAGAAAAGCGCTTGTACCGGGCAAGAAGTTATCCGAAAACAGGGATTCGCAGAATATGGCAAACAATGCGCGCGTATCACAACCTTACAACCCGCTTTTTTCGGATACTTCTTGCCCGGGAACAAGTAAGATTCTTTCTCTCAAGTCTAGACCCAATTATATAATCCACCTTTCGCTTCACTTGCTCGACCGACCGACCGACCCCGGCCTCCCCTCAGGGCCCCCGACGATTCCAAATCAACCAAATGGGGAAGTATTCGACTTTCTTGGCACTACACTGCAGGATTTGTCATGCCTCGGCGTGGTGAGTAAGTATCTTGCTCGGCGGTTTGCCTGGCGAATGTCAGCGTAGAGGTGGGGGTTAGGGCAATGCTACCTCGCGGTCGATACTATGCTTTGAGGAGGCATTCCAAATTCTCAGTTGCTCCGCGCACCGATTATTTGCAGCGTGCTCGTGTGGTTGGCATATGCGTGTGGATGGATGGATTGGGTTCCCTTGGTTGTGTGCGGATGCGTGCGGATTTTGGTGTGGTGTGATTTATTCGGCGGTTTACGTAGGTGGAGGAGAAAGGGAGGGGAGGGGAGGAGGAGGTGTATAAAAGGGAGAGGAAGGGAGGGAGAGAGGTAGGGTGGATTTTTATATTTTATTTATTTATTCATTAAATTTTATCTATTTAACCTTGAGGCTCAAGTCTAACTACCAGAATATACCAACTTAACCTACCGAACTGCTCTTTGTATCACTCACACAATTCGGTTGCCACGCCACTTGGTCGAAGTTTGATTTATTGAGCTACGTCATTTACGATAGAGATCTCCTCACGCAACGGTTCCCCCAACGGCTCCCCCAAAATAATTCATCACTCTCCAACTCCATCTCCAACTCTATCTTCAACAAACTTTTTCCCCCAATGGCGAAAGCATTCCCAGAATCGTCAATGGTTGTCCGCGCTATCTCTCCTAACATCACCACTCTGTCCGTTCCCTTCCTCCGCTTCAACAAAGTGAAGTTTGGCGGCAGGGCTACCATAGGTACATACATAGACACATCCATCCCACCACACAGCAGTAACTAACAAATAGAATAGTAAAACTCGCAACCGGGAACCTCGCCGTCTTCTCCCCCGTGGGCCTAACCGCCGAGGCAAAAACCGCCGTCGAATCCATGGGCGGGAGAGTCGGCTATATTATCGCCTCGGACTTTGAGCACCACATGAACCTAGGACCCTGGAAGCAAGAGTACGCCTCGGCAACGGTAATTGGGCCCGAGGGGCTCTACGAGAAGCGCAAGTCGCAAGGGAACGAAGACGTTCCCATCGATATCGTTTACACAAAGGAGAATAAGAGCTCTTTGAAGCTGCCGGAAGAACTGGCGAACGCCTTTGATGTGGAGTATTTCGATGGGTAAGTATACCCTCCCCCCCAGCCTCAATTCTTTTAAATAAACTTGACTAACGGCAGTGGTGGTGAATGGACACAGCCATGTGAATAAGGAAATAGTCTTCAATTACAAGCCTGAAAGAACGTTGATCCAGGCGGACCTGGTCTTTAATCTCCCCGCCCACGAGCAGTTCTCCAAGTCCGGCGTGGACGCCACCAGCGGGATTTGGACCAAACTTGCCACCCACTTTTTGAATATTCATGGGAAGGGACAGCAGAGGTTTAATTGGTATGCTGCCCCTGCGAATAAGCCCAGCTTTGCCGAATCGGTGAAGGTGGTTGCTGGATGGGAGATTGATCGCATCATCCCGTGTCATGGGGATGTTATCGAGAGTGGGGGGAGTGATGTTTTCAAGCACATTTTTCAATGGCATTTGAAGGCTTAAGTTTCTTTCTCTCTCTTTCTTCTTCTTTAGCTTAATTGTTTCTGTCGTGGGGCTGGTTGTTGGTTCGGGGTGTAGCTTAATCTCTAATAGTCCTGGTTGCCCCGGTTGCCGTTTTTACTTGCTTCTCAAATCATGTAGCTTGTGTTTGATGGCGGTGACGTTTTGTTTGTTATCAGTTGTGTCATTAAAATATCCGGGCTACTACAATCCAAGCCAGATCTCTCTCTCTCTCTATCCCTCTCCAAGAGAACCCCTAGCATCCTGATACCGGAAAATAAAAATAAGGAAATAAAAAGTGAATGCGCCAGTACTCCATTGCTACCCACCCATCCAGCCATGATCCGTCTGCTTTTCCATCGATTCATCAACTATCCTTGACCAGCAATCTCAAACCCAAGCCTAGCCCTCACCCTCTCCATTCGAGCGATTTTGTAACCTCGATTTCCCCGTCCTTAGGCCACACTGCCCCTCCCAGTGTAAATGCTCCTACCATGCCTATCCCTCCACCACATAACCCCGCTGCCTAAAGAAAGAAAAAGGAAAAATCCCTCCAATCAGCCACAACCCAACCCCCATCATCACCACAGAAGGGGAAAAAAGCAACTCACCAACAAACGTAAAAAACCACAACACCATCCCTATAGCATCCTCAATAACCCCAGCCTTCATCCTGCGGCACTTCGAATCAACACCACTACCCTTTCCGCATTCCACCTTATCAAACTTCATTCCAAAAGTGCCCAGCAAAATGACCCAAAGCAAGCTATAACATTAATCATCATCACCCACCTAGTCAGCGACAATCCAGAAATACGAGCAAGGATAGTATAGTAGAAACAAATAAATAAATGGGAGAAAAAAAAGAGAAAAGCTCACAAAACAACCCCATCCAAATAAAACGTTCTAAAACTCCTCACGAACGGCAGCATATACACGAACGCGAGTATGATGCTGATCCCGGCGACCACTTCTGCAAAGACCCAGCGCGAGTCGGCGCTCTGGTGATTCTGCGTGTTGGCGTGGAGGTCCCGGCCGTAGGTTGCAGCTACCCCTACGGATATTAGGATTTGTAGGATTCGGGCGATTAGGCGGGTGTATGTGACTTTTGCAGCGTCTGGGAGGGGGGTTCTGTGGGATTTGTTTTTCTGGACCATTTTGATTATTCTTTTTTATCTCTTTCGTTGTATTGTATTGTGCGCTGTAAAGTTGGAGTATGTTATTGTTTGTTTGTGGGGGAGGGGATATGAGTTTTTATTTTTGTTTGGAGGAGAGAGGAGGATGAGGAGGACGAGGACGAGGTTATCGTCGTGGCTTATATTATATCATGTGCTGGTATCATAAATTAGGTTGAAACACATGACGAGCAACTGACCTAGTCTAACTACGGTGATCTATGCGTGGTCTTTTTGGGGACATTTTTCTTGCTCTTGCTCCTTGCTTTGCTTTGTTAATGATGGATGATGTTGCGGATGTTTCTTGTCTTGCGGATCATTTCTTGTTCCATTACGCTAATGATATCGGTGGCTGCTATTTCCCCTTGGCGCTATCCCTTAACCTGTTTTTAAGCACTGGTGTCGTTTCCACGTCCTAACTCTAAAAGGTATAAGTGGTGGTTGATCCTCAGCTAGGGGAAGGCCAAGTTTTTTAATTGGCTAGGTCAGTCTTCCGTGAGTGAGCCTATTCCTTTAATGGGCGATATTCGAACAAATCAGGATAGTGATCTTGCCTATCACCGTGCTAAAAGTGAGTGAAATTCGGACCAGACGAAGGGATTGTGTAGGGTCCGCTTCCTTTTTCGGATGTGAAACACAGGATAAAGAAAGCTAGGCTAGATTTGATTGGTAATTTATTCTAGTTTACAAGGAGTCGGTTTCGCTAAACGCCTGCGGAAGAAAGAGGAAATAGACGATACAGAGACTGTCTGAAGGGAGTCTATGGTTACTAAATTTTACTATACTTGCGGATGGGGCTACGGTGTGATAGTCCGCGCGCTTGAATGAATGCCTTGATGATCATTCTGCTGCGCGGGTGGATTCGGATTCAGAGTCTTCTTCAAAGAGGACTAGTGCTACGCCGGCTTTTACTACGTCCTATGGTGGATTCGTTAGTATGATAGTCTGAGGATTGTTAGTCAAAACTCACCCCTTCCCCGTGCACAATTTTAGCAATTACTCCATCGTGCGGGCTTCGTATCACCTATTTGGAGCAAAAGAGGTCTTCGCATCAGCCCTACCCGCACTCAACTCACCCCCATTTCATTTCCATTCCGCGACTCAATGGACAAACTCACAGTCTCCATCTTCATACTCTCGATAACCACCAACGGCGCATCCTTAGCCACCCTATCCCCCTCCTTAACCGAGACCCTGAGCACCTTGCACGGCATGGGCGACAGCACGCTGTTCGCCACGTCCGCCACCCCAAGCGCCTTTTCGAACCATGCCGGGCGCGGGATGTCTAGCTTGTACTGCTTCCCGCGTTGGAATACTACCAGAATGTCCTCCTTCCGGACAACGGTCGTCTCGAGGCGTGTGTGTGGGTAGAAGCCTATCACTTTGGACTTTTCCAGGGGGGAGATGTGTGCTGTTACGGAGGGGTACGAGGTTTTCCCGTCGACGGTGAGGTCATAAGTATCCCGTCCGGTCTGCTTTACAGACACGGGAATGCGGGATTCTGTCTCGCCTTTTTTCTCGACGAACTCTACGATGCGCTCTTGGAAGCTGCCGACGAGGCCGACGTTGCCACCCCAGACGCTGAACGGGTCGGCGGGGGTCTGTTGGACGTTCCCGTTGAGGATTACGGACATGGCGGCCTGGGCGTAGGCTTCTGGTGGGGTGGGTTCTATGGCGAAGAGTGAGGATCTGTGTTTGTCTATAAAGCCGGTCTCCACCTCCCCTGCGATGAACGCCGGGTGTGCCGCGAGCTTTTTGAGGAATTCGATGTTAGTTGAGAGGCCAACTACCTCGTATTCCTCTAGGGCTGCACGGAGTTTCGCCAGTGCCGCCTTTCGGTCCGGGCCTTTTACGATGAGCTTTGCGATCATAGGGTCATAGTGCGGGGATATAACGTCGCCTTCGCCGAAGCCAGCGTCTATTCGCACTGTCGAGGAGGTCTTGGGCGTGCGCAGGTAGACTAGCTCTCCCGAGTCTGGGACGAAACCCATGTTTGGGTTCTCGGCGTATATTCTCGCCTCGAATGCGTGGCCTTCCATCTGCTTCTCGATCTGCTCCTGTGTGAGTGGGAGTGGGAGCCCGGCGGCTACCAGGAGCTGCCAATGAACCAAATCTGTCCCAGTAACTTCTTCGGTAACTGGGTGTTCGACCTGCAGCCTCGTGTTCATCTCCATGAAGAAAAACTCTCCAGTATCATTGTCGAAGATGAACTCTACGGTACCCGCGCCCTGGTACCCTACTGCGAGCGCCGCAGCTCTAGCTTTATTCCAGATGTCTTTCCGGAGAACAGGGTCCAAATCTGGCGCTGGCGACTCCTCAAGAATCTTCTGGTGCCGTCTCTGGACAGAGCAATCTCGCTCTCCCAATGCCACACAATTTCCGTGATTATCGGCAAATACCTGGACTTCGATATGTCGTGGGGTAGTAATGTACTTTTCGACAAGAACCACATCGTCCCCGAACGAAGACCTAGCCTCGGACTTTGCCGAATCAAGCATGTCCGGGAATTCTGCGGGGGTCTTTGCGATCCGCATTCCCTTTCCACCACCGCCCTTTACAGCTTTGACTAATACAGGGAAGCCAATTTTCGATGCTTCTTGGAGAAGGAATTCTGGGTCCTGGTTTGAGCCATGGTAACCTGGGATACAGGGAACCCCAGCTTTAAGCATAATGTTCTTAGATTGACTACCGGACTCCCATCAATAACCGCAATTGTAGATTTCTCCAAAGTATAGAAATACCTCTTATTTCCCATAGCCTCAATTGCTGTAGACGGTGGTCCAATGAATATTAAACCCTCCTCTGTAACCCGCTTTGCAAATGCCGAATTCTCACTTAACTAACCCCATCTCACTTCTATTTAGTTTTTTTTTACTCCCAAAACCCAATTCATGCAGGTAGAAATAGAGAATGAGAACATACAAATCCATACCCAGGGTGAATAGAATCACATCCCCTCTCCTTCGCCGCCTTGATAATTTTATCCACGTCAAGGTAGGCTGACGGCGGCCCCAAATTCACAGAATGCGGTGTCACCCTCGCATGTCGTGCATGTGCGTCTGGATCTGTGTATACCGTTGTTGTTCGGATGCCGTATTCACTTGCTGTGCGGTTGACTCTCCTGTGCCACTTTGTTAACAAATCACCGTACTCCACAATGGAGGGGGCAGTTTAGAATTGTGGGAGGAGGGGGTACAATGCAATCTCCCCACGATTCGCGATGAGTATACTTGTCAGTGGGCGAGCTTTGGGAATGCTACTGCTCTGCCAGCGGAGGGCGGACGGTGTTAGGCTTAGCAGGGCGCGTCGGGCGAGCTGTGGGCGGGGCATTTTGCTCAAAAAAAAAGACCCCGAGAATAAAGGTAGGAGATGCTATAAATTGTACAGTATGATACGACTATGGAAAGTTGAGGGTTTGAATTTCGGGGGTGGGAGGTGGTCATTTTGAAGTTGGAAGGAAGGGCGGTTATAAGCGGAGGAGACCTTTCAGTTAGGTTATGGG
>Ga0307507_10004287_pt1 | contig 25666 bp, 32 predicted proteins | sample 7_EM_MG_FD_207223 | JGI IMG/M metagenome (GOLD analysis project Ga0307507, IMG submission 207223) | Populus trichocarpa ectomycorrhiza microbial communities from riparian zone in the Pacific Northwest, United States - 7_EM | ecosystem: Host-associated > Plants > Roots > Unclassified | place...
CTATAATACTACCGGTAATAGTAATCGCTATACAGATAATACTTTTTTCTTCTTCTCTCTGATTATGAGAAATGTATAATGTGCGAATTGTTGTGCTTGTACAGTAGTAGTAGTAGTGTTAGACGCAAAATTTAATGATGGAGTAGTTCCTATTATACCTGCACTGATTGGCATTGTTAGCTAACTTAGACTATCGGCAGTAGGATAAAACACAAGAGGGGGTTTCAGGCGAAGCAGGAGCTGGAGGGTGGGAAGTTGTGCTCTGGTAGAGAGAAGGCGGAAATTCCGTGAAAAGGATGCTGGTGCTGGTGGCCGGAGCACCGGTACTAGTAGCATGTGTGATATCTTATGATGGTACGGTACTGTGCTGGTAGAGTGGTGTTCAACCAACGATGTCATAGTAGGAAATGTCTGTCTATAGTACTATTCTACTAGCTTAGGGAAAAGTCGATCGTTTTAGATGATCCGCGACCCAGCTAAAAGAGAGAAAGAAAGGAGCTACAGCCAACAAGAACACCAGCGCACAAGTTCCGACCCAGGAAATGAAGAATATGAGATAGAGAGGCAGTAGCGAATTAGCCGAGGAAGATCTAGTCATTCGTTAGCTCGCTGGTTATACAGCGAAAGGGATATACGGAGGGAGAACATACCGCCAGCAACACGACCGTCAGAATAATTGCCAAAATCAGCAGCAAGCAACAAGCCTTATTCCTCGCGCCCTTCTGATATCTCGCTGCTTGCGTTAATTCCTGATCTCTGCATGTCGCGTAAAAGTTAGCAACTCTTTCCCCCAACGAAAAATCCCCAGACAAGAAAGTACTCACGCAGCCTTAGTGCTAGTAGCCGTATTCCCTACATAAACCTCAATATCGTCAATCATCTCACCCTGCTGGCTGACCATAGTACCCAAATCCCTAAATATCTCATTGAGTTCCGTAATCCCTTGCTCTATCCCTCGAATCTCCTCTTCTCGCTCGACAATCAAGCTTTCCTGAAAGTCCACCTCGTTCTGCTGTGCCACCGCGAGCTGCTGCTGGATCAGTGGGACCTGGACCTGCTGCTGGCCTCCGGACTTAGAAGGGGAGTATGCTAGATCGTCGGTCGGGACATCCTCGTCATGGGTGAGCTGCTGCGCTTGGCGGGCGGCGGTGACATAATCTCGGGTCTTCTCGGCAGATAGTCGCTGGATGGTTTGGAAATCTGCAAGCATAGAAGACATCTCTCGCGAGAGTTTTTGCTGAACGAAGCGTTGGCTTGGCTATCATCACATCCAGAACTACGGTATTAGCATTGTCGTTCGGATCACCCCCCCCCCCCTTTCCCGTCAAAGGACATGATGTGCTTACAGAAACATCCGGCCAATCTTGAACCTTTTTCACCCCCTCCCCAACACTCTTGAATCCCGCCCTCGTCTCATTAAGCAACTTCTTGACCCTCTCCCTGAGGGCTTCGCTATCTCGCTTCGTGCCCACAAGACTCAACTCTCGGTTCAAGTTTGAGATGTTGCTCGTTAACGTAAACAACTGTGAGGATAGCTGCGTTGTTAGACGGTCGAACTCTGGACTGTCGGAGTAGCCTGTTGCGCGCGAGGTCGTTGGCTGGGCCTCGAGGGAGGGGAGGCGATCGAACGACATCGTTTATGGTGGTGGTGGTGGTGGAAGTTGTCTGTCCTTTGCTTTGTTTAGATTTGTGTTTGCTATTATCCCTGGATAGAAGTACCGTGAGGCAAGCGGCTTTGGTTACTCTGGAAGAGAAACGGGTGGGGCTAAGGCAGGGGCAGGGCTCAAAAATGTAAAGTGAAGATAATAAATAATAAATAATAAATAGCAGAGGAATTGATTGTTAGGAGGGAGCCATGGCTAATGCATTGGTCTTGGCGATTTGGTCTGGGAAATGTTTCGTGGTGCTGTTCCGATAATCTCAGATACGGTAGTTGAACTATGTGATGTCGTTCGGGTTGCCTCCTCTGGTACAAGTAAGGTCTGGCTTTTTCTTTTGTCTTTCGGAGGGCACCTTCTTTACTGCTCCCCGTTCTTCCGCCCCTGTGCCATGGTGGCTCACCTCCTAGGTGGTAAGGGTGTATACTCGAGTACTCTTCTCGTCTCGGATGTCCATCTCTTTACTGGAGCTCGAGTTCTGCCAAATAGGCTAGGGCACTTGGTGATACCGGTATGGTATAAACTTCAAGTTTCCAAAGCTATAATATCCACTGCTCCAGCAAACGAGGACATTATTATAGAAGGGAAAGAAAGAAAGGAAGGAACAAGCAAAGTAACCCCATGATAATTGTCATTAATTGCCCGAAACCCTTTCAAGCAAATTTTCACCTACGGCCTCCATCAATCCATCCATCAATCCACCCAGGAATTCAACCAATAAGCCAGTGAGTTAAACACATATGTGCATCCGTACCTCTCCTCTCCTCTCCTCCCCCTCCCCCTCCCCCTCCCCCTCCACCCCGACCTAAGACTTAGCTATAATACCTACCCAATCCCACAAATCAGCAAACCCCCAAACCCAAATTTCTCAAATACCCCCAAAACCGAGAGAGAACCTACATCTCCAAAGAAGCCCCATTACTAATCTCATAATCGGCCAAAGTGATGTGATCCTTGAACGTATTATACCACTTCTTGAGAACAATCTGTATCCAACCCCCCCCATCAGTCAGCACCCACCACCTCCTCCTTCCCTGTAGGAGAGAAGAACATACCTTCTCTGCCGAAGTCCCAATCTGCGCCGCTACCAACTTTTTGAAATCGCCAATTGTGTCGTCCGGATCGCATTTCACGCGCACTTTTTTGCCGAGGCGGTCGTTGCTGGATGTGTTAGTTACTAGATGCGGGGGGGGGGAGATGTAGAGGGGAGGTACCAGATTACTTCGATCATGGTGAATTTGTTTCGGTTTGCTTTGCTTTGGAGTTGTGGGATGTGGGACGGAAGGTTTAGTGGGGTTTGGTGGAGCTGGCGGATGATGAGTTTGAAGATGGCGCCAGGCCAGGGTGCAAGTTAGCTGGAATTTATGACATGTACTAGTATGACACATGCGGCTTAAAGCGGGTGACTAACGGTTTTTGGGAATCGGATTGGTGGTTTGGAAGGTGGGGTTGGTCATGGATTATCACTTTGGTGAGTAAGTACAAGTACTAGTATTTTTTTGCGGTGGGAATTTTCCTGATTGGGCTTTATGGGGTTTGGCTTTGGGAACTGGTTTTGTCTTGATTGCGAGGGAAAGTGGATAGATGCCTTTCCCGTGAGTTAGAACCTAGGCTACTGTATCTCAAGTTGTTGGCTTCATTTCGCTGGCTCCTAAAGCGATTGTTTTGGACTACAGCACCGCGAATAGCTATTATACAAGTAACTCAAGAATTAGATAGAGAAATTCTATTGGTAGGTAGGAGGTCCGGTCTAGCGTGGCGAACTTGAATGCGCGCGAATGAGCCCGGTACGCAATCACTTTAGCGAGCAACCTCCTCTCGCCCTAACAGCACATATTCCTATGCTCTCTTGGTACTATAGTATGATACGTTGACAAAATTCACCGCCCACCAAGGAACAGGAAAAACTTCGGCCATAACAGCATTCTCCTACCAACCCCACAATCATGAAAACTAAATAAAAATAAAAAAAAGAGAAAAAAAGAAAGTAAATACATAGTAGAATACATACTAGAAATTGATATTTGGTCTAAAGAAACTTCCCTAGGTGGTGTTGAAGGTGTAGGAAGAGGAGGGTTGCGTTGCTATTGATCGTTGGTGGATGGTTAATTTTGTCAACGGACAATACGTCTGTAACAAGGACGGGTTATTTGGATCCCCAGGTAGAAGCCGTACAACGGCATCATGCTCTTTCATGACAGCCCAATACAGCGGGGTCCTCCCGTCATTATCGCGGAGATCCGGAATCGTCTTCTCATGACTTAGCAATAGCTGCACTATCGCCTCATCCCCCCAGTGTCCTGCCATAATATGCAGGATTGTCTGGCCGTGGTTGTTCCGCCGATTGACATCGACCCTATCGTCGCTAAGTAGAAGCCGGACAATCCCCTCGTGGCGCTCCATCGCTGCCCACCATAATGGCGTTCGCCCGTAATCATCCTTGATATCGACCTCAACCCTTTCGTCCTCTAGCAAGGTCTGCACGATCCCCTCACTCCCTTCGCATGCTGCGATGTGCATCGGCCCCTTGCCTGCCCGTTCGGCTAAGTTAACCTTGACGCCATTGTGTTGTAATAGTAGCTGTACGACCGATTCGCGTCCTTCCATCGATGCCAAATATAACGGTGTTCGATGGTAGTTGTCCAGACTGTTGACCGACTGGTCGTTCAACAATCGACGGACAATCGAGCTGTGCCCACCACAAGCAGCGATATGTATTGGTGTCTTGCCACCATCTCCCGGGAGATCAGTCTTGATGTCCCTGTGTGCAAGCAGCAGGTCTACCACCCCCTCATGGCCCTCATCAACCGCTATGTGAAGAGGCGTCCAGCAGTTGGAGTTCATGGGATTAACATCTATCCTCTCGTCTGCTAGTAGAATTTTTACTATGATTTCGTCCCCCTCCTTCGCTGCGCTGTGTAGCGGTGTATTGGAGGCCAATTCAGTCTTAGGATTGACGTCTATTCCGGGGAGGCTTAGGAGAACCTGCACCACCTCATCGTGTTTGTTTTTGGCCGCAAGGCCAAGCGGTGACTCGCCCCGGAAATTCCCGGGCGCATTGATGTCGAAGCCCTGAGCCACAAGCAGCAACAGTTTCTCCAAACAGCCCTGTTCCGCTGCCAGCCCCAAGAGCGTCCAGTCGTCAGGGTCTATCGCGTCTATCGACATGCCGCATTCTATGAGCGTGCGTAGGGTCTTTGTGTCCCGTTCAGTTATCACCTTCCGCATAATCTTCCAAAGTGGCGTCTGAGAGTACTGAAGTATGCCCCTGTCAAGCAGTCGTCTGACCACATCTTTGTTTTCGTTCTCCGCTGCAGAGAGTAGTGCTTCTACGGCGTAAAGCTGGGGGGAAGATCGAAATATGCTGGCCCAAAGGCTGGGGGTTAGGCAGAACGCGAGACGGAGGTTGGTTCTCAGGAGCGCGCTTATATCCGGAGGTTCCTGCTCTTCTGCGATTTGTAGAATTATTTCATTTGGGAGGTCGACAAACGACATGGCGGTTTTTTAGATTGAACGGTTTGTTTTGCGAAGGTGTATGTGTGAGGGGGAATTGAATTGGCTGTTGGTATCAAAGATTCTGCCTAGGAGCTGTGGCTTTCATAGACAGAGCTAAGCCTACTTTGGATTAGAGCTCGGTTGTTACCCTCTCCTCGGGATTGGATAGAATCGTGTGACACAAATGTGACCTACCAGCAATGTCTCCATTGGCTGTGGTGTATCACTGGTTAGCACTCGGTGGAAGGTTCCATTGAGATTCCTAGACACCGCGGGAAGCCTCAGAGAGGGCTTTGCTGGAGCGAAGATGCGCAGGTTTCAAGAACGACGCGCCTGGACGCTTCCCTTGCTTTACCGCAGGGAATTACCCATAGCATACCTGCCAGGTTGGCTAATTACAATTGAGAATCTCCTAGAAGCCCACCTAAACACCCGCTCCTGTGCTTGGAGATTTAGAGGCTCTATGTGTGAAATACAATCTGCTATTTAGATAGTAATCAGGTCGCATAGAATGCACAGGGAGTGAGGGTGGCAACGCGTACGGTTAAGCGCACAAACGCTGCCTAGTGGCCAGAGAGAGAGCAAAGGGCTCTTAACTTATAGTAGGCCGCTTTTCGGTCGGTAGATGTAGTATCTGTGTCTGAGTATAAAAAAACAAAAAAAAACACGTGCACCGCGCTCCCAAATTTATTGGGATCTTTACCAGTATTCCCCTGGGGTTAGGCTTTTGGGATCACTTGGTGCACTGTCCTTACTGTCGATACACGGGTTCTTTGGTTCGTTTGGAGGATTACTCTTGGCATAGTTGCTAGCGAGCTAGCTGGTAGGTAGAGAGGTTATACACCTCCCCGAAGTTTAGGAGCTTAGCCTGCTAGTTTTGCTATATTATGGGTTGGGAGGCTTACACTTTCCTAACTGGAGGTGGCAAGATTACCGAAGATCACGAATCCTCACTCGGCAGTATTCTGGAGAATGGTGGTAAAAAAAACATATTATTATGTATGTAGCTGACTTGAGTTGAATTCCTAAAGCCAGTCTGGAAAATATACCTAACTACCAAACACAAGAAAAGGCAGGATAACTATCTCGAAACTAAACCTATAAAAGCTAGATCGGGGGACCTCATTTATACATGTAAAACGCCAAATCCGCATCCTTATTCATTTCGAGGGCTGCCAAACCATTCCCCAGGAAACTAAACCTGTTCCTGGGCTCGGAGTATTGGATGTCAAAGTCTTCACCGCGAATAGTTTCCAAGACTTCTTTGTAGTGGAGGATGCTACCGGGGTATGTTGCCGTGACTTTGCCGTCGATTTTGCCATTCTTGTACCAGGAGCGGCAACCGCTAGACCAGACGGTGCGCTTGAGGTATTCCTGGGCGTAAACGTTCCATTCTCGGACCACATCAGGTTTTACTATTACGGCTCTGGAAGCTGTTAGAATGGTCCATTTTTTGAGAGAATAAATGGGGGATGAGGGATGGGGGCCAATTACTTAATATCCTCCGAGGCCATTTTCTTGGCCCAGCGGATAATGTACTCTGTTGTCCACTCCATGACGGAGAGCAGTGAGCCGTGCCCAACGGGGCAGTTGGGTCCATTAACGATGAAGTAATTGGGCATGTTGGGGGCGAATATTCCTAAGTACCCTTCGGGGTCGCCCCGCCATTTGTCCAATGTAGAGCCGTTGAGTCCTCGAATTTTCCACTGAGGCACGAAAGAGACGTCAAAACCAGTAGCGCATACAATTGCATCCAGTTCAATTTCTCCAGCAGATGTCACGATGCCCTTCTCGGTAATGCACTCAATGGTATCCCAGGTATATTTCGTATTGGGGGCCTGCAGGGCTTCTAGATACCCTTCGCCGGGAGATAGACGACGGCAGCCAACGCGCCAACTTGGTATGAATTTTTTGATAAGCTCGGGGTCGTTACCGAGGCGTTCGGACATAATTCTTGTGTACTGCTCAGTCACAGCAGCCTGAGCAGGGGAGTCGTTGAGAAGGGCATAGAAGAATTTGTTGAAGCTGTTCTCAACTTTTTTGCGATACTCAGCTAGTAGCTTAGGATTGTTCCGAAATTCGGCCTTTTGCTCCTCTGTGTCTGGTCATCGAAAAATTAGCGAGAAGTTCTGAACAAAAGCAGTTAAACGAGTCTTACAGTAAAAGTTCTTTCCATCAGGAAGAAACTCGGCAGAGTATGTCGCACTGATCCAGGTTGGGGTACGCATGAAGTTTACCAGGTGTCCAGCGACTTTCTGAAGCTTAGGCACGATCTGGATTGCGGAAGAGCCGTTTCCAATGATACCAACTCTCTTTCCAGCAAAGTCATAGTTGTCCTCCCTAGAAAGCGTTAGCAAATCTATGTAGCACCTGAGTTCCAACAAACAGCACCTGAGCTCACCATTTCGCACTATGCACCAAATGCCCCTTGAAAGAATTTATCCCTTCAATGGATGGCCACTTCCACTTGCTTTTATTGGATTAGAAATTGCTATAGAGTCGGAAGGAGGTTGCCCACCTCAAGATCCCTGAGGCATTTATGAAGATATCACATTCGTCCCAGATAAACCGTCCCTCTTGCTCAATCTTAAGCTCCCATTTACCTCGCCCCTGGTTCCAGATGGCTTCTACAACCTTAGAATTGAAAACAACATCTCTTGCAAGGTCGTATTTCGCCGTAGTGCGCTTCATGTACTGGAAAATCTCTTCTCCGCCAACGTAGAACTCGCTCCAATCCGGATTGGGCTCCCATGAGAAGGTGTATATATGCGCAGGAACGTCGCAGGCAACCCCTAGCCGAAAAAAGCTTAGAAAGTGTCCCACTGGAAGGGTAGCGGGGTATTAATCTTGGAGATGTACCTGGATACCTGTTCTCAAGCCACGTTCCCCCAATATCGTGCTGCAGAGAGAATAATTAGACAACTGTGACGGTGATTTCAGGGGAGCTTACGTTTTTCTCATATATAACGTGATCCATAAAGTCTCTATACTTGAACTGATCTCGAATCTTGTACGTAAGCATTAATCCGGCATATCCAGCACCTACGGTAACGATTCTCAGTCGTTTCGGGGTGTGTAGGGGCTTCTCTACAACCGGAATCCAGTTTGGGGGGTGGGTGGAGCCCGAAAAATACTGGTCGTCAGCATGCGGTGGGCTCATTATGGATGGTGAGTTCGCAAATGGGGGGTCTAAGGTGAATGAAGACTGTAGGAAGACTGTAGGTTATCCTTGAGGCTGTTGCTAATGAGTGGAGGAGAGGGAGGAGAGGGACAGAGGCCTTTTATACTAGTTAGAGGCGTCCTTGGTGGCTACTCTATGTTCTTACTTAGCTAAAAGTCTACGAGAATACTACTGTGGAGGGATGGGGAATGGGAATTGTCCCACCGGCGTTCGGGCGGTGTATTGTATTGGTTGGGAGATTTTTTATCTTTGTCGTACAGGCAGAGTATGTTTGCACAGTCTGGATTGACGGGAATGAATTGATAGAGCCAGATGTCACGAGAGCCCAGAGATCTAAATATCCTAGTGACTATTGGAATCTAAGGCAGTTCGAGGCGGAGATCGTAACTTGGCAATGATAGCGATTGGGAGAATCTCAAACATGCATGGGATAAGGCATTCCCTTGGCTCTTTGGATTGAAGTCAGTTTTGTCTTTGGGAGACTATCCAGAGGGGGCTTCGTTGGGGCCCTTTATTAACCTGGGTCTCTAGACACAAATAGTGCGAGATCGCCCAGGTGTTTCTTCGTTGGACTCTCAATATGCTTACTAGAACCTGTAGGTTAGATTCCCAGCCTTTCGCCCCCACAGCCACTCCTAGCTCGAGATAAATAATATATTCAAAACCTAGCGCAGCTCGCCAGCCATAGCCCTGCTGATCAAATTTTATCTCAAGAGCAGTCGGGTACACTGCATGAACTCCGCATCCGCTGCAGATATTGGGGACCCTTCGACCGCGCCTCCGGTAGTTATACTCCAACATGGAATCTCGCGCACGATATGAGGTTCCTGGTACGATATCTCGGATCGGTGGAGCGGCCGGAATTGTCGTAAGTATCCATTATGCAAGTATGCACAAGTGCCGGGGTAAATGTCGGAATTGTGGGGTTAGGGGGAAGCAGTTGGATCTTTCTGTTTGAATCCCAGAAGCATAAGAGAGTTTGGTAGGGGGGGGTCTGACAGGGATGTCAGGACAGTTAACGCCGAAAAATCTAGAAATGAAAAGAAAAAACAATGGCAACTGTAACAACGTTCCCACCACTGTGACGACCAAGTCCAGTGGTTACTGAGTAGATGAAGTTATCAACCACACATAACTTACTGGTAGTTCGCAGCACCAACCTGCGACTTGAGTTGAGTTATTGGGAAAACGACACAATGATTGGCTACCCGCCCAAGACCTTGTGCACCAGTAGCGTAGTACTCGGAGTCGGTCCGTTCTGAGAGATGATCGTCACTAATTGCGTGGGTGGCTTGACGGACGATGGCAAGTAGTGACAGACTGCATGGGAGAGTCCTTCGTTGAGATATTCTGCCCTCCGCAGCCCACTACATTGTATTATATGTTTACTCCCCAATGCCTATTGCGACTAATCTTCCATATCATGATGCCGCTCTTAATTTCTGGTGGATCACCGCATATCCCAGCAGAGGTTTACAAGCCAAGGAGGCATCGAAGTGGGACTTCTTCCCTCGTCCCGCTCCCCGATCATCATCCATATTGCGGCCCCGTGACCAGAGAAGAAAACAAAAGGGGCTATGGGAAACCTGTGGGTGCTGTATAGAGGTTGCTTACGATGATCAAGTTGATAACTAAACTCAAGATCTTGTGCATGCTGCAACGTAGAGGCTGGGGAGTCTTTCTGCCCGAGACCATGTTTCTCTCTTTTTTTCCGAATCCGCGCGCGTGCATATTAGGTTCCGGTGCAGTTAATAAACGTGGCAATCTCGACCCTGTTTCCAACATGTTTAAGATCTCATCGCGCTGTCACTCCTTGAAGTCCCCGCATTTGGAAGATGGTACTTCTCATTCCCCACAATGCCCAAAGGTACCGCCGCGGGTTAAGGAGCCCTCGGTAACACCCCACTTATGGAGATTTCGAAAACATTTGTATTTAGACACCTGCTCGTGTGACGCAGCACGTAGCAAGAGTTGAAGAGATATAGTTAAGACTTGAAGACCATATTCCAAGCTTGCGCTAATTTCTCTCAAACAAAGGGTGGTTCTACCCCTACATATATACCCCCATACTGCCATACAAGAACACTACCCCACACTAAGGAAACATCGATAAGTCATATACGGTATCTAACTTATACTGGTAGTTATAGTATTTGAGCTATCACAAGCATGAGTTATAAGAATAGTATTAGGCTGTAGTTACCTCTGAGAATAGTAACTAACATCGGGGGGTGTTGGGAGGAAGACGTACGGGGCCCCAAGAGGATAGGCCCCAAAAGGGGAAGAGAGATGTGCCCGGAGGCAAAAGAAGAGCATAGGAAGTGCTCTATGCTGCCCTATATCCTCCTAGATAGAGGGGTGTGGGCGGGGATGTCAGCAAAAAGATTCAGTTTGCATCAGTTGTGTCCTGTGCCTCGGGGGAGCATCTGAGGATATGGTTTTTCAACGGGGTCCGGAAATACCGTTTGAGAGAAATCAAGTCACCTTATTCTCATTGTATCACTACTGCTTAGTAGCCATAGTTAAAATTTTTGAGCCAAAATAGACACCACCTACTCTAGTAGTAGTCCATTTTGTCAATACCAGCCATACTAGTCGAAGTCCGGCCATGTGACTTTGAATCCCTGCACATAGCTAAGATATCCAAGTCGATCTGATTGTAATGGGGTTGGAGCAAATAGTTTGAAATCAAGTTATTAGACTCTTGGAAAATTCTGTCTCAGGACATACTGAATGTGTTCAGGATGCGCTCAGGACTGATTATCTGGATGCAAAATGATTTTTTCTCTTGATAGAAAAGTGGTGATAGTTGTCGTGGGGTTGAGTCCCTCCCAAAGAGGAAAGAAATTTTAATCATCTAAGGCATAGAAGAGACGAAGGATAGCTAGGGGGGAAAGAAAAACATCAGGAAAAATCCGGGAATTACACTAGTAATCATCAACGATCACAAGTATATTTCTCGTGATAGAGGCATCACCTGCGGAGCCGGTTTTTGGGAATGCATTCAAGGCAAACGCAAAGGTGGGTGTCGACTGGTCCCCTTGACGGTTAACATAAAAATGGATTTAGGTTTAATCAGAAGGCATTGAAAGACTTGAGGTGGGAAATGGGCGTCGTGGAGTCTACTAAGGAGATATCATACTTAGGTTATAAAGCCATAGTTTATAACCCGCTACTCGGCGAATGCTTACTCAAAGTTAGATGTTAGTATGATAGTATAATAACTTGTAGGCTAAGATCAAAAGATGGGATGGAATGATACTCTGCGCCAAGTGTGTGTGTGTATAATACCCAATGCCCGTTAATTGATCACTCGTATACACCCAGGTTACCGTATAATCATACCCTGTGCAGAAGTTCCTGGGCTTAAGCATTGATTGCTCCACACCCCATGCAATGTTTCCTTCCATAAGGCCGCCCAGCACAACTAGCACAAGTTTAAAAAATGTTCTAAACTGTGGTTTGAAACCAACCCACAAAAGACGAGCCAATAAATGGTGGATACTCACTACGTCGGGGGCTCACATTCTAGGGAAATATTGTAGGGAAGTTTTGTTGAGGAATCCATATTAGACTATAACTTGAACTACTAGTAGACTCCTGTAGCCAGAGCAACGATTCTAGCCTCTCCGACCTTTGAATTTCCGTACAGTAGTAGCACTATGGTAACTTAGAAAAGAACAAAGGCTACATATTGTCTACACTAACTCCCGAATTGTACTCTACTTAGTAAGACTAAGATATACTCGTACCATTCTGACCTTTCTGCAATACAAGAACTAGCCACAAAAATAAGCACTATTCAGATTTGTGACTCTTGGCAAAGGGTTCCTTAAATTTGCACTTGCATTATTATTTGCGGCGCTCGGAAGTTTTAACTTCAAGGTTCTACCAGATAGGGCGATTACATAAGCTAGACATGGCGGGGGATTCTGGCATAAGTTAACGGCGTCCTCACCCCGGCGCAGCCACGAGGCATCCCTAGTAAGCGGCGCGGAATGGGAGGGAGGAAGAGAGAGAGAGGGAAGGGAGCAAGAGTAGGATCGACGGCTATCCCTAGCCTGACCGAGGGTACGGGACAAAGCCTCCTACCAGATCTCCAAATTTCCGGGAGCAGAGTGTTATTAAGCGGGGGCCCCAGACCAGCTACAAAAGGAGCAAATATAATACGGTACTGTAGTTCCAACACTCCGGAGATCTCGAGGGTCCTACGCTAGTCCCGCAGTGCTTGGGGAGTTAGTAAAAATCAGAAATCTATTTCTGTCTGTCCCATACTAATCTCTATGGAGATAGGGGTTGTGTTTTCTAATTTTCAATGACTCCCCCGAGCGCCGTACTTCTAGATTGAATCCCACTTCGCAATCCCTCTACGGTACCGCAGTAGGAAAACAAAAAACAGTTCTACTCTATATGGCAACATGTCGAATGCAACAAGCTTCAATCTCTAGCCTAGTTGCCATGTGCCTCTTACAGTAGGTGTATCGGTGGTATATTAAGTCAAAATGGTATTATTATTATTATTATAAATTATCTTTTATCTATCGAAACGGGGTTCGGGGCAACAGTGGAAGCCGAAGAATCTTCGCCTTAACTCTTCCCAAGGCGAGAAAAAGCAGATTCGGACGATATTGCGGTGGTTAGGAGTAACGAATGGTACTTATAGCAGAGCGAGAGGTGAGAACAGGGGATTCGTAGGCCTTGGCTGGAGGTTGCGTGGCGGGGCATATGACGCATGTGTTGATTCAGGTACCGTCAACGTTTTTTCTTTTTTCCTTTTCTTCGTTTCTTCACACCGCCTCCCCCAAACACTTTTTTTCTTTGGTAATGTCCGCCGCATCCATGACTTTCGCCCGTGCTACCAGGTTCGCCCGTTTGTGGGCGGCTACAAAGGCCAAGGCCCAGAACGGTTACAGTGAGCTTTCGTCCCCCCCCCCCCTGATATCACCGTAGTGATTGAGGTGATTAACCGAGCCTCGTGCTCCTAGATTGGAGCCTCCAAAACCAGATCATTGTCGCCGGAAGTTTGGGGGTCGCTGGACCAATTGGGGCGGCTGTGATTATTGTTCACGATAATAGAAAAGGGCATCGTGACGCAAAACAGGACGCTGATCAAAAGCGTCAGGAATTGAACCGCTTTTTCGATGAAAAGTTTTCGGTTCTCCAAGAGGCGAATTTGAATACCCAAAGGCTTATCCTTGCTTGTGCCTCGGGCACCCTGAAAGGCTTCCAAGGCGACATGACCGAGATCGAAAGCTTTGTGAAGAGTTTCGAAGTTTTCGAAAAGGCCATGGGATGTGCTAAGGTGGATGGACGTGGTGAACAATGATAAGTAAGTCATAGGGTCCGACTTCAAGTGGCGTATATACTATACTAACCATAATTGAGTTTTTAATATTATAGGTGGGGGGCGGGGGCGGGCAATAAATATTTTTTTTGGGAAACTAATGGGCGGGTGGAGGGTTTTTTTGTCCCTAAATTTAATTGAAGTTGTTAATGGTTTGACTATCTCCGCGTGGGGTTCCGATCTCCGCACGAGGGGGCCATGGCCTCCTCCTGCGGGGATCCGGGCCTTGCCCGGAGATAGTCAATATGGCGAGAAAATACGGTGAATCAAAAAAAAAAAAAAATCTTCGCAGTGACTCCAAGTAGGAAGAAGCCTATTCTATCCCATGGATGGATGAATGAGACACGCAAATTCTCGACCTTCCAAATCCAGTATCTACACCCATTGCCAATACAGTGACCAATCAGCAAAATCTGACCTCAACTCGACGTAATTGGAGGATATATAGTGAAGGTCACCCTGAAGAGGTATTCCACATTCCATTAACTGCAGGTCGGGAATCTGCATGTCTCATCCGTCCATGGGATAGGTATGGATGCCGGGGGTATACTGCCAAGGGAATTATAGGAATTGAGAACGCATCATGTCTTGCTAAGGGCCTAAGTGTGTATTCCTTTAACCTCATTAAATGGGTAGTATTCCAGCAATCGATTCGACCTAATCCTTCACATTTCCATTGAGCGCAGCAAGGCTCCAACACTGATATCGGTGCCATAAGAGCTTGAATACAGGTACCGATAATTGAACCTCGCGCTAAGGCGTCCTAAATTCCCTCTCTTGGGTAGGGGAGTGGAAGCACTACGAAAACTGACCGCCTCAGTCCCAGCTTAAAATCACGGGGCTCACCCCCGGGATCATTGTGGACCCTGAGGGGTTCAACGTGCTCCATCCGCACCTGTGTCCTTGGGCATTAGGTGCGCGGGGTGGGACAATCGTGGTGTGCTTGCGGGGTCGAGATGTTAAGGAATGCTGTCCCGCGGCATACGAAGAGGGGCGTGTGTGACAGAGGGGGAACCATTCCCGGATAGGCGGTTGGCACGCCTCTTCTGAGCGGTGGCGTGTGGGTGTTTGCGGTGGCTGGTAGTGGATTTCTTTTGTTGGGTTGCGGGACCGGTCTGTCGGAGATGGCTTTAGCAGGGCTGCGCTGTTGCCCATGGCTAGTGCCTGTTGGTTGGGGAGGTATGTTTCCTTTCTTGGATTACGGAAGAGCATGCAGTAGCGGCCAGTTAATTTGATTTGGGATTGCCGTGTTCTGGCCGTAGATTTCTACTCTTCGTGGCTTTATGCCTGGGATGACCTTGCTGACTCGAGCTTTGGCGGTGACCGTCACGGTGGTAGGGTACTGTACTTTCCAGATGCACTGCAGGATAGGCGGAAGTGCGGGGTTGGCTTACCTCTTGGACGCAATGCTGTAAGGCATCTATCTAGACCAGTGGTAGTCCCCTACTTAAGAATAAACTATTGAAAACTAAGACAAAAAACAAAAAAGAGTGGCAGACCTTACTAGCAAAGGCAATTCCAACGTCCTAGCGCGAGGTTCAATTCTTACGGCACTGTACTGATCCAACTACTCGAGTACTCTTCCACTTTAGAGCCAAGTTGAGTATAGCAGGACTCATGTGCCCGACACCGGTAGCCAATTTTCATGTGACTTATTAACTAGATGCTGTTTATTGTCGCGAGTGTTAACGAAATGACAACATGGATACGACACAGGATACCGGTAATACCACAGGATTCACCGGAATCCTGTAGGTCAGTTAAGTAATCGAACCTTTTTCAAATACGGATTCCTTATCTGCTACATTCTCTGTGCCGTTGGCTCACAGCCGGCCGCGCGTACTTGTAGGTGTCAGCTTGAAGTTGCGAAATAAAGCTTATAAATTCACCATTGAACCGCTGCCATTGATCGTTGATAAGCTACGATACCTGCCCTGTTGAAGTGCCCCCTTGTATTCATCTCTGATCATCGCAGTTGCCCCGCACGCATTTCCCAATAGCCTTTCGCACCCCAATTGCTAAAAATGTCTTCACTTCCGAAAACCCAACGATCAGTGCAAATTAATGCTCATGGAGGATTAGATGTTATCAAGATTGTCACGGATGCGCCCGTGCCGATCCCTGAGGATAATCAAATTTTGGTCAAGAATGCGTTTGCAGGATTGAATTTTATCGATACTGTTTGTCCCTTCTCCCTTCCCGTCTCTGCTTTAACGAGTGAGGCCACAAGCTAATTAGTAGAGTAGTACGCCCGCACGGGTCTCTATCCGGCACCGTCATTCCCGTTTACCCTTGGACGTGAAGCTGAGGGCACAATTGCTGCTGTCGGAAAGTCTATTCAGGACTTCAAGGTTGGCGACAAGGTAGCATATTTAGGAGTTGGTGCACTACAAGAATATACCGCTCTTGATCCGCTCCATGTTGCGCATGTTCCCACTGCTATCCCGGAAGGTGTTGCGGCAGCCGGTATTCTTCAAGGTCTCACGGCTCTGTCGTTCGCCCGTGAGAGCTACGAAATCAAGACGGGAGACTATGTTCTCATTCATGCTGCGGCTGGTGGCTTCGGGTTGTGGCTTGTTCAGGTTGCAAAGGCTCTTGGCGCACATATCATTGCGACTGCTTCGAGTGACGCAAAGCTTGCAATAGCTCAAGAGCATGGTGCGGAGTTTTTGATTAACTACTCAACTCAGGATTGGGTTGCCGAGGTCAAGAAGATCACAAAGGATGCTGGTGGTGGGGTTGCTGCTGTGTTTGACGGTGTCGGAAAGGATACTTTTGATGGTGACCTAGAAGCTGTGAGGAGGAAGGGAACAGTAGTTTCTCTGGGGAATGCTAGTGGGGCTGTTCCACCATTCGCAATTTCAAGGCTAGGGGCCAAGAACATTAAACTTGTGAGACCACAATTGTTTGCCTATATCGGTTGGTAGCCACTCTGAAGTTTAGGGCAATGGATTGCTGTTAATGGTGCACAGCCGAGAGAGAGGAATTCGAAACTTATGCTAAGGAGGTTTTCGATTGGATCATTGGAGGCAAGGTTAAAGTGAACATTCACAAGACTTATCCGCTTGAAGATATCGTGCAGGCGCAAAAGGTAATCCACTCATTCGCCTTACGGGGGGCTTGGCTAATAGGGGGGTCACTACCTAGGACCTTGAGTCCCGCACCACTACCGGGAAATTGGTTATAAAGATTTGAGATAGGAGTCCCATCTTAGAGCTGTGGGTGGGTACGGATATTCGATATTCGGAGTTGAGCAATGGATCGTGTAACTAGTGACATCCTAGCTCGAATGCAGTGAGCAGCTTAACCAGCACAAGAGCAGAAAGTGAGACGAGTGAAAACAAGATGTGAGCTCTTGCAGATTATAGGAGCTATCTCCTTTATTAAATCCCTTGCAGCTCTCGGGGCGAACTCGGGTGGAGTGCAAGGCTAATCACATAAGCTACTCCGATGTTCTCTCTAGACTATAGTACGTGGCGTGTTAGAAAAGGTCAAGTAAACATAAGATCATAACCCGGGCAATCAAATAACGGATTCGTCTAAAACCTAAAAACACTAATACGGCCTAGTAATCATTTAACCAACTCCGCAAGCAACCTCTCAGTACTCCTAACCCCCTGTAGAGCATTTTCGTCGGGTCCCTTGCCCCTAGTCCAATTGGCATGAGCAAAGTCGATTAACTTGAGCTCCTCAACCTTCTTAACCTTCTCATCTTCTTCGCTATCATCATCCTCATCTTTCGGTGGCTTCTTAGCATTCGCCTCCTCCTCTTTCAATGCGGTCTCAAGAGCCTTTCCATCACCCTCATACGCAAAGAGAAGAGAAGCAGAATACATCCTGCTCTCTTGTCCCTCAAGCACCTCGCGGATTTCTGTAACCTTCTTCAGGAACCTCTCAGCAATCAACTTCTTCTGCTCCTCGCTAATATCCGCAGAAAAGTACTCCTTGACAGCCTCTAGACAGTTATCGGCGGTGAAAGTGCGCCCGTAGTGTTTGTCGAAGACTTTATACCCGCCAGCAGCCTCGCCCTTCCACACCTTCATCCCGGCAATGCGCAGACCGAGCGAGCGGGAAGTGGTGCCGTTCGAAACGGCGTCTAGACGATCGCGCTTCTCCTGTGGTGCCTCGTCGTCCCAGAGCTGGGCTCCCAGTTTGATGTCCAGGACACAAGCTTTGTCGAAGCCGTAGGTAAGGTTCTGCAATACGATAGAGGTATTACGATTATGCGTGGCGGGCCCCGCAGTCGGCTCGGGACCGGAGAGCTCGAGAGTTCCGAAGAAGGTTGGCATCCATTTTTGAAACCTGGGGTGTTCGGCGGCGGAGGTGTAGAAGGCTACTTCGCGGGCCGTGCAGGGTTTTATAACCAGTGCTCCAGATTCATCTGAGAGGACGCCATCGCTGGCCATTGTCAGCTCACAGGCCTAAGTTTGGAGTTTTGTTTGTATGGGTAACGAGTGAGTGGAAGTGGTTAAAAGAGAGAAAAAAAGGGCGACGGAGGGTTGTTAGATCAAACTTACTGTCCGGCAGCCGCAAGGTCGTACGCGCGGAGGTCTGACTTTTTAAGTTTGGATGATGCCATTTCGCGATTTTTGAGTATCCAAGGTATACTAGTATAGCGTGTGCCGTTGATATCGAGGCTGAAGAACAGTGGGGATAGAGATAGTTTTATAACTTTATTCGCGTTCAGCAGGAGGGAGGCCACAGCCCTACGGTACTCAAGGAGACAACAGGGTTCATACAGTCTCTCGCAATCGCGGGGTAATACCGGTGAGACTTTGCGGTGGGTGTGTCTAGGCACCCTAGGCGCCAAGAAACAGGGGATTTGGAGCCAGATGTCAATGTGATTTTTTTACTTTGAGCCCAAAATCCAGCGCTGTCAAGCTTCATAAAGTCTCCCAAACGAATAGCTCACTTGACTTGATAACATCGTCACGCCAGCTTTGAACTCTAATCTCTTGATAGACCTAACGCCTCTGCATCCCCAGCTTCAGTGACAGAAGAAGAAAAATCCAAAAAGAACCCCTGTTAAAAACTCTATTGGATAGAAGTTGCAGAGGTCAAATTTGTCGAAATTATTCTCATGGCAAGTCAAACCGCTACCTGAGAGCAAGATAAGACAGCTGGAAAAAACCCTGGCACTTCGAATGTGGCTCACCCCCTAAGCTATGTCTCGCAAAAGGTGTTGAAATGGGGGGCTTATCGTAAGATCATTCGGGCTTGGGGTGTCAGCAGTTCTAATCATTATTTGATCTTGAGATCCCGGATTGGGAAGTTCCTGTATTTGACATCATTCACCTGAGAGAGACATTTGGTCTTCCGGACGGGGACTCCGGTCATAAGCGTAGCTGCATTTAACATGAGGTGGGTGAGTGAGGTCTTAAAATGTAGCCTAAAGTAGTAGAGGTAGAGGACATGTGCAGTAGTACAGTATGATACAAATAGTATGATGCCGCAATAACACAAAACAAGACTCTGAGCAAACCATCAAGTCCGGTTCCCCATGATTTATTAACACTATTGTGTTGCCATGTGTCCTAAGACTGCTACAATTTGTCAGTGTGATAACTAGCCCACGATGATATAAACCTCCCCGATTGTTTGTGATATGCGATGCAGTGAGTTGAGCCAGAATGCACAATTACTGCGGGATATCAAAGGAACTCACGATCCAGCCAACGGGCAGCCAGTCCAGAGCCGCATGGATAGTGTGAGGGCATGCTAGAAAAAACGTTAGGCCACCAGTCACAACCACCACCTCCCCGCTCAACACGATTCGGAGCGGCGCGTGTTTGATGAATTTCTGACCTTCGTTTCCCTTAATTTTTCACTCCTCCCAACCAAACATCGAACTTTAGAGAAACGCCTTGGTGGGGTCGTCAACACCAGCAACGAACAACCACCCCATCCAACTGAATACAACCTGGAACCACACAACACCAACGACAAGACAGGCGACAGTGAGACACGGGAAAAACAAAGTGAGAATAAAGAAATGGCTGAGCCTGCTGAAGCTTCTCTTTCTGAGGCTATTGAGAAACTCGAGATTAGTGGTGCCGGCGAGGAACATGAGGACGAAGATGTGGCTAAGTTTGGAGACCTAAAGATAACTAAACTTGAAGAGAAGCAAGCGCCTAAGAAGAAAAAGAAGAAAAGAAATAAGCCAAAGAATGTATGATTTCCCATCCAGCCTTCTTTTTCATTTCTTTTTTTCACTGTCCCTTTAGTGAATTTTGACTAACAAGGATATCGGATAAAACAGCCTAGACCTTCGGGATTTGAAGGTAAGATATAATTCTTGTGTTAGAACTTTAACTAATTAACGATCTAGAGCACCATGTCGAAGGCCCAATGACCCCTGAAGCAGCCCAAGAGGAGCAGTCGCTCTATCATCCGTAGGCTATCTCTACCTCATTTCACAAACAACTACTAACATTGCCTAGGACTAAGCCGTTTTCTGAGTATGTATATACTTTTTATGGTCCGCCCTAACATACGAATTGTCACTAACTTCCCCTCCAGACGGATTGAGCTATGCATTCAACGCTACAAGTCCAAGCGTAAATTCGATGCTCTCCGTTCTCAAATATTCACTACCTACTTGACTCTCGGTGGTATCTCTACAGGCCCCAAGCAATTTTCCGGGGGCCTGGACTACAAACAAAATGACCACTTGGACAAAGAGCAGCTAGAAACCATGGCAGCGACAGACTTTGTCTCAACTAGCTTGGATGAAGACGATGAGTGGGAGGTTGATTTTCCATTTGTTGTCCGCGGGTTCTTGTCCCATAGAGTCCCCTACGTTCTCGGGTATACCGAAATTGCACACTTAGAACTTGCTGCGCAAGTTGTTCGTAATTTCCTCAACTATGTGAGTTTAGTTTTTCCCTTTCTCCCCTCTCCCTACCCGCAAATTTTTTTAACACGCGACAGATCATATACCACAACGTGGCGCCTGAGTATGCGGACAGTATCAACGAGGCTATTCGGATCTGTGACATGGCTGAGAAGGAACTGGCTCTTTGTCGCCATACCTCCCATCGCCTTCCAGGTAATTTCAACATGGCTTGCTCGACTCTTTTCGGTGGTCACTACGCTGGCATGAAGGATGAGACCCAGACTTGGGACACTCTCACCCCCCCTATCGGCTTAACTATTAAGGAAGCTACCGATATCTTCAATGTCTGTGTCCAAGCCCGCGGAACTCCTGAGCAGAAAGAGGCGGGTCTCAACGTGGAAATTACCAAAGCAGAGTACATGGGTATGGAAGTCATTGGTATCATCTTCCCAAACCTTGAGAGGAAGAGGGGTAAAGATGAAGCGAAAGCAGAGGAACCAGAAGGAAGCAAGGCCAATGCCAACGAGAATGATAATCCTACCGCGAAGCCGTACGAAGCAACTGGGCTCAAAGCTCTTGGTAGACTACTCGTCAAGCCATGGACTCCAGATGACGAATTGCCACCCGAGACCGACCTCGTTGAGTTTGACATCTGGCTTGAGTTGGAAGTGCTCCAATTCTGCTTCACTGGAATGCACCTCGAAGCTAAAGTTCATAGACTTAGCTCTGGAATTTTCTGGATTGACAGTGTTACTGTATGATACCCTCTCACTTTTATCTCATTTGTCATTGATTAATGGTTCAACAGGCCGTCCAATGTTCATTCTACATCCAACTCGACCCACCCGACAAAGCCGGTGACAACGCCAGCGACGATGAGTTCGACTAGTTTTATTATAACTGCGGTAGATGATCACTGGGGGCCGGCGTTTCTTATGTCTCTTTTTTCTCTCTTCTCTCAATGATATCCTCATACCTCTAATACCCTTGTCACAGTCCGCTCGAGAACAAGCCCCAAAAAACGGCTTCTCGCTTGAAATTAGGTGTTAAGTGGTATCAAAAAGTGGGGGACATGATTGTGATGTAGAAAAATTTAATTCTCTGTGGGATCTCACCATCTCCGAGTAACCAACCTAAACTCATTCCTTTTCCCAACAAAAGTTGCTGAAATTATCTTATCCAATAAGGATCGTTTCACGTGAGATTGTTAAAAACGCTGAAGGGATCAGTCTGCTGCCTTTGTCCCCACGACTTCTCCCCCTAATCCCCTGTCTAGTTTTGCCACAGTACCAATATCGTACCTCCGCAGCACACACACAAAAGGTCTTAACACTGCTGCATCACTATTTGCCTATCCTTATTCCCATTTAGAGGGAGGAGTGGGTAGCTAATCTGTCGATTAGCACCAAGAATATAGAGAGAACATATCACCCATTAATAAGAACGAATTGTAGCACTAACTTAGCAGGAATAGAAAGAGAGAACGAAACATCAGCATGGGGCGCTATTCCAGAGAAATCCTCAGTTTACCTTCTAGTCCTCGCGCAGGGCCTGCCTGCACACATTAATTCCCGGACGACATCTAGCTGAGTAGGAGGAAGTAGAGAGAAGTATAATAGGATGAACTGTAAGTATGTACAGTAATCCATCGTATCATGGTAAATTTACCCACTTTGATTTCTTCAAGTGATCTTCGTAGGGATACATGTGAGCAATTAAGTACCTGCCTGCCTCCTGCATACTTATATCATGCGCTGGGTTATGTTCAGTTCACAACTAACTTATACCTAAAAATAAAAATAAAAAGTGAAAAAGATTGTGGAGAATTCCTTAACTTAATTCTTCTGCAACAGGGTGAATTGATTAATTGCATTGATAATTGACAAGAATGAATAATGAATGAATAAATAAATGAGCGAGTGAGACTTTACTAACTACACACGGCACGGTTTAACATACTGTAGACATCCATCCGCTCAGTGCTAGCTAATAACTAATTTAACTAATAACTTGGGCACTGTGGAAAGTGTTATATGATATCATAGGAGTGGGAATGCATGCTCTGAAGAAGAGACGTTCTGAGGATTGACTATCGTATCGTACCCACTACTACCAACGAGACTACCGCCCCCCCCCCCGTTCAGGAAACGACGATGGTCGGGGCGCTAGCGGTGTGTGGGGAAAAGAAGCGAAGGGTTTGGTGGTGTTAGTAGTAGTAAGTAGGGTCGATCATCGAATTGACGAGCTAACATAACGCCCGCCGGCATAATACATGAATGAGTGTACGTATCATACCATGCCATGATGCAAAGTTCATGATTTATTGGAGTCTCTTTGGGGCATTGTGTCCGAACCTCTCTCTAGATTGGACGCTGTGGGTCTATCCATGATACAATACGGTACAATACAAACGTGTAAACTCTAAAGACTAAAGTGGTACAATGGCGCATCGAGTGAGCATTGATGATCGCAGACTTTTTCTCCTAGAAAACTAACTATTTTGCTGACAAAACGCCCTCTTATCTAGGAACAGAATGATATAATACCAATGTGGTGACAGAACAACAAAGGAATCGTAAATACAGGTGTTGGTGCATGAATGGAAGAGAGATTGAGTAAGCCGGGACGTCTATTTTATTTATTATTTGTAGGGGAGAAATAAAATGGGCGTGACGATCTTTCAAAACGAAAAATGAAAGGAAAAAGAAGAAAAGAAAAAAAAACGATAATATCACCGTCATCAACTGTGCGCCGTCCGTCTTGTCCTACACCAAAGCAAACTGCCAATAGAAGGGAGGGAAGTGAAACGCGAGAAGACCTTTCATTTACCCCCAGAACACCCCGCAGAAAAGAAGAAAAAAAAGTAATATTATTGACAATAAAAGATTGATGATACTAAGTGAACAATTAAGGGTGTTGTACAAACATTTAGAAGTAGCTCACTATCCTTCCAACCTAGTAGCGATGATCTTATCCCCGACCATTGTGGGAGACATTAACCCCATTTCGGTGACGAAACTGGTGATGTATTTCGGATCAACGTAGTCGACAAAAGTCAACTCCTCCTGGGACATGGCACCTTCAACTCCCTCGGGGTTGAAAACAATCACGTTTTGCTTGACCGGGATCATGTACTGATCCACAGGGAACATGTCGACAAATTTGTGAGTCTCCGTAGCCACGTAGAATGGGCGGTCGATGTTTCTTGCTGCAAGAGCGACGTTTTGAGTCCCCATCTATGGTAAATAAAGAAATTCCGCATTAGATCCCAATCTATTCCTAGTATAAGCGTAGCTAGATAGGGGATTGATATATACCACGTTGATAATACTCGCGTCAGTGAGAGTTCCCTCAGCACCGACAAGGGCAAAACTGGCTTTGTTCATGGCGTATGTGACTGCATTATCGTCGATCACAGCAACCGAGATCCCAGCGGCCCTGAGTTCCCTCGCAGTTCGCAAGCCCTGACAGCTAGGACGTGTCTCGGTACAGATAACTTTAAACTTCCTTCCTTTTTCTCTAGCGTTGAGAAGAATAGCCATGACACACCGACTGTATCCATGGACAAATATGACCGAGTTATTCATAACCATCTTGAGCCCATTCTCAGCGACTATGGATCGAGCCTTGCGAGCACGCTGGGCAAATAAATGCCCATTCGACTGAAGTTTCCTCTTGAATGTGTCAAAATCTCGAGGGTCGTCATGGGAATGACGTGTAATGAACTTTGTGAATAGATCGCATCCAGCTGTTAAGGAGATTGCATTTGGTACTGCCTCCTTGAGAGAGTCCGAGCCGAGTTGGATGGTTGATAGGAGCTCGTGAATAGTATTGGCTTCAATACCATCACAGAGAGCACAGAGAGACTCGATTGCCGCGATCGGCATGCTCTTGGAAGGGTCTTCTTCGAGGAGACGAGAGTAATGGCCGAGGATATCGAATTCGCCCATTTCAGAATATACAATTCCGGGTTTAGAACCGGAAGGTTTATCATTTGGATGTAGGATGGCCGAGCCTTCAAGGAAAGTTGTAGAGTTAGTGATGATTCAATCACAAGCCGATGAGAGGAGTGAGGGTGAAGAAGTGGAGAGAGGGGAAGAGGCGGTGAGGCGGTGAGGCGGTACGGGAGTTACAATCAATAGAGGCTCTTACGTGACATCCTGCCTAATTGCGAGTGTGAATATAGGTTGCGCGGCTAGCAACAGCTAAAAATCAATTGAAGTAGAAAAATCTCTATGGATACACTGGATAGACTGGTAGAGGGGGCCAGTCAAGGTAAAAGCTAGAAATAGTGTGTGTGTGAAGCTGAGGTATAATGTATATCGTGGATAGAGATGGGGATAAAAGGAGATGTCAGATAGGCGAATTATGGTGGGAGCGATGGAATGATTTTCCGTTTGGCGTCGAGCCTAGATGAGATGGAGCCTAGATGGTTGCTGCCCCTCCATTTACCCCACCAACGACCACCAAGTTCTAAACCTATTCTGGAAGATGACAAACGGTCTCCCAGCCATGCAGAAGGCTTATTTGTCAGTAGGAGAAAATCGCTGGGCCTGTGAGCTTCGCATCACGTTAGTAATCCGTCCGTCAGGCACCATCCTTGGGGCCTTTTGAAGGCGAGGCAAGGTATTTTCCGCAGGACTCAGCTGTGGTGGTAAAAGCCTTGACATTGTGGGAGGAATGATCTTGGAATGGGAAGTAAAAGCTTGAGGTAAGGAGGAGGAGTGATGTCTGAAGGCAAAGTTTGATACCGTATTAGTAGGTATAGGATACGCTGCGAGGAAGGAAGGAAAGAAGAGTACGATAAGATCCTTCATAATATTGTCATAATACTATCACACCAGCCAGGCCTCACAGACAAGGGCAAAATTACCAACAACCCCACCACAACAAAGATAGTCTCTCCACTACTCGAGTACTCGTACATCAAACTATCAGTAAAGCAAAACGCGTGAAACTGCGAAAAGAAGGCCCCTACCATAGGTTGTACTCGTACTAGTACATACTGGATAGTAGATAGGTGCTTTACTACATTTAATCGATTTAAATAATAATAATAATAATATTATTATTATTATTATTATTATCTAACTATTATTTCCCGTGAATTTTATATCATATCGTACAAGTACCCGGGATGCCATCCAACCTCA
>Ga0307507_10004288_pt1 | contig 25648 bp, 9 predicted proteins | sample 7_EM_MG_FD_207223 | JGI IMG/M metagenome (GOLD analysis project Ga0307507, IMG submission 207223) | Populus trichocarpa ectomycorrhiza microbial communities from riparian zone in the Pacific Northwest, United States - 7_EM | ecosystem: Host-associated > Plants > Roots > Unclassified | place...
AATATATCGGCAATATAATATTGCCAATATTGGGTAAAAAATAAAAATAACTAGCTTTACGCAGCCTTATATTATAAAAGAGCCTTACTACTTTATAAAAAAGCTTTTTTATAAGGTAAGATATAGATAGGGAGTTTAATTAATAGAAAAATAGGGTATCTTATAAGAATAGACGAATCCTTAAGGAAAAGGAGGTATCCGACTATGAGCGCACGTGCCTTATATGCGAGTCGCCGAGGTTTTAAGCCTCTTTTGGCGGGTCTAGGGGCATAGACCGCCCAAAATCTCGTTGCCTAGGCGATAGAGCCCCCAAAACTTTGGCGTCCTTACGGAGGTCAGTAACCAAAGTGGTTGCACTTTCCTAATTAGGCAGTTATATTACTATCTACTAGAAAACTCCCCACAGAGCCTTAAAAATACTATAATGTTTTATAAAATCTATCCAGGTATTAAGTAGATACTAAGAATATTAGAAATTAAGGTTATAGAAGCTTCTGCTAAAGTATAAAGGAACGTACTTTACGGTCGCACAGTTTTTGGACGCCTCGGCCACCCAATCGTAAAGAAACCCTATTAACTTCTAAAGCAGTAGCTTCTAGGCCTTAATTTGCTTATTTTTTATACCTAAATAACAGTTAGATAGATTTTATAAAATATTCTAGCATTTTTAAGGCTCTGTGGGGAGTTTTTTTAGTAGAGAGTAATATAACTGCCTAATTAGGAAGGTGCAAAAACTTTGGTTACCGACCTCCGTATAGGGGCTCTATTGCCTAAGTAACGAGATTTTAGGCGGTCTATGCCCCTAAAAGAGGCCCAAAACCTTAGTTGCCTATCCCCTCTTCCCCCCATACCCCCCATATCCTCCCCCCTACTAATAATATTAAAAATAAGAGATAATTTAAGTTTTAGAAGATATATTATATAATATTATATAGATAGAAGATAACCTTTAGGTATAATATAAAATTTTGGTATGCCAAGCAATATTGCAATATTATCCGAATATTGGCAATATTGGCAATACCGATATTTTATTGGTTCGTATTGGATAAGATTTTATCGGTGCCAGCACTGCTAATAAACGTAAACTAGCGCTCTGACCACTCCACCACCAAATCCACACCAAATAAATCACTGAGTTATCATATCCAACTCATAAGAACTCTAAGATATGTATTATCGCGACATCACTACAGCCACTCTAAAATATACCAAAAATCCAAGAGCATCAGAACAATGGCCCCCCAATGGCTCTCATATTAAACATCAATCGTCCTCAGCGGCTGAACAACACTTTTGGTGTATGACAGCTGCAATTTTATCCCAATATCAGGGGTGCTTTGCTCATCGGCTTCCTGGATATCAAACCCTTCGTGACCTCGGATACATTGCAATACGGCTTCGTGGTACTTTTTCCCGACCATCTCAAGGACAGTCCTCATGAAATCCGGTTCATTAAGGAGCCGTGCCCGAATCTGCTTAGAATTCGTGAGAATCAATTTGGACGGGTCGCCTAGGGACATAACCCGGTAGAGAGGCTGCCAATGGCAGATCTCGAGCAATATTAGGCCAAGGCTGTAGATGTCATACGTTTTACGCGAATGCCGCTCTTTGGGTGCTGCACGCTGAATGGATGGCCATCGATACATGTCCCATTCTGGCTTAGGGTTTGACCACTCTGAGGTGTTGTTGCCACCGTCAGGACGGGAGTATTCGAAGCCAGACAAAATTGGTTTTTCCATATCATATTGGTCATCTGTGAAAAGGAAAAGTACATTCTCGCTGCGAAGTGCTTTATGGATCCAGTTCACGGAATGTAGAAATAGGAGACTCGCTGCTAGTTTAGATGCTAAAGCTGCGCGCTCCGTTAAAGATGGTTTAGAGATATTTGTAAACATCCAGAGGAGAGATTTTGGTTCCGTTTTCTCTGTGGCGCCTTTGGGCATCTCGAACACCCAGCCAAAACGTTGCTCATCTGAAATCTCGCCGTGATCGAAGAAGCCCAGACAGTGTGGTGCGCAAAAGTCATTCGGTTTTGGCGATGTCAACAGAGCGGCTAATTCAGCAGTACGTTTAATAGTGTTCGGATGAATTTTCGGTCCTGCAGATGGATCTTCTGGCTGGATTTCTAAGGAGTAGGACTTCCACTCAATCCAGACGAACTTCTCAGGCTGCCCTGCCTTCATGAATATCGCTCTTGACCACGTCTTAGTAGCCTCACCAGCGCGAATCTTAATGTCTTTCGAAGCCGAAAGCTTAACGGCACTAAATTCTCCTATGCTCTGAACATCTTGTGCTGATGTATTCAACTGCTTCATTCTTGCCAGCTCTTCCAGTACCTGGTCACTTCGATGGTCGGCCTCGTGTCCAGACGTATTGTTTCCAGGTAGTAAGGAGACTGCCACAACTATACGCTTTAGATCTTCAATTGAGCCACGCATCTGCACCATCTCCATGTAAGTTTGCGCAGTGGTCTCTTTGATCTTTTTGAGACGATAGTCACCCATAAGTTGGTGTAACCGAGTGGTTAGCACGCGGAGCTGCTCGATCAAGGACTGAAAAGAATCTTTGTCCACCGCTGTCCAGCGGATGCGCGTGATTGGATGCCTGGCTACCTGTTCAACTCCTTTGAAAGCCTTAATCAGGTGATTTGTACCAAGCATGTGCTGCCTTTTTTCTTTCGTTTTCTCGTATTGGAGGGCCAGGTTAGAGACTTCTTGCTGCAAATTCACGGACGTAGGATCTTTCCTGGCTTTCTCCTCTAGTTCTCCCTTGCCAGGTGTCTTAGAGGGATCCAGCTCCTTGTACCTTCCATTGAGCTCAGCAAACTCCTCGAGAAGAGCCCGAATCTTTGCGAGGATGGCGGCCAGCTCCAGTGGGTCTGCACCAAGGCCAATTGCTATTTCCGCCTTCTCCTCAGTTTCTATCAAACCGGCAATTTTGCCCCAAGCGAGGAGTCGATTATACTCCATGATCAGCCTAAGCCGATACTCCTCACAGGTTTGAGGCATCTCTACAGTAGCGACCAAGAATTTGAATCCTGTTTTCTTAATCGAAGGGAAACTAGAGTTAAAGAAAAATGTGCCTACCTTTGATGCTGTTATCGAAAAGCTGAAATGCTAGTGACATCCCACCCAGAGCAATGCCTCCTACAGTGAAAGCGTCGGGCATAGTTCACAATTCTGTCGAATGTGTTTTGCTTAAAAACCGCACTAAACACTCATAAAAACAATACAAACAAGTCAAATTGAATAAGAAATTCAAAAATATGCCTACATTAACTATATACTAGGATGCAGAAATTTTGATGCTGGGAGCCTGCGATAACTTGGATGCTGTCAGGCCGACTACTTATAGCGAATCTTTATGGCAAGGGCTTGCCGGGAAAGCACTCCCATCCAATCACTGTGTGCATAAACGTGTAGGCTAAACTTCAGATCGCCCCACTTTTGTTGAGCCTGAGCATTCTGCTTAGGCAGCAGGCTCATTCTAAGAACTTTTTAACAGTCTTGCTACCAAGCCAGGTGTCATACCCGCATTTGGTCACCGCAAGAACCTTGCATATCACACGTACTAAAATGGAGTCTGTGCGGGATCTGCAGCTCACTGTGATATCAGGGTTATATTTTGTGGGTGGGTCGCAAGCAGCCAGGAGGCCTTGCCAAAGCCCCACAATTTATTACACCAATTAACTACCTGGTCTCTATGTAATTAATATATCTTTATTACACATCTTCGGCTAAATCTCTTTAATCTTTACTAACAATCATTAATTACAAAGCCCCTGTCTGCACCTATGTTACCGCCCCGCCCACAAAATATAACCCTGATACCATAGTATGACGATGAAAACGTCGCATGATACGTTTTCTCCATCTTTTATTCGTCAGATGCGTAACGATGCGCAGCTACTCTACGTACAAGTTCTGATCCGGATGCCTGTCCCGTCCCGTCGGGTGTCATAGGTAAAACACAAAATAACAGGCACCCCTGTAGGGTGCACTAGACCAACATCGCGATAAACAGGTGAATGAGGTAATAGGTGTTGTCTCCATCGCTTCCGTGATGTATAACAACCCCCGTTTTCGCTTTACACTGCTGTGGCCACTGTTTGTGGTGGATTTACGCCTTCTTTTTTCCTTCCGACGCCCCAGAACTATTTTAGACAGGGGCAAAGCCACATAGCGGTATGACCCAGATCCCCCGGGCGGCTGAGTCCTCTCCCAAAAGTCAGCCCTCCGCCTAAGACTCAGGCCCAGGTTGAAGTACAGCCGTCTCACTTTATTTCAAGGGCGTTCAACTTGTACCCGATAAATTTGTTTAGCTTTCGTGGCCATGGCAAATGTTTTGTTAAATGTCCGCTCCCCTGAAGGACCCATGAAAACCCCTCAACAATCCGTATCGTCGCGGAGTGCGCCAGCACGCATGGCCTCCCTAGACCCACAACAGTTTCAACGCTCAAGATCACCCGGTTCTCTTCCTCAGCCCTTTCTTCATAGAGGGCACAGCGATAAAGTCTCGAGCGATGAACCAAGATACGTTAAGTCCGCGGAAGATATCGAACCACAGGAGCAAGACTTGAATCCATGGAGCAAGAAACTCATTCTTACAATTGGTATGTGGGCTCTTTGTCGCACAATGATAATCCTACTGACTATCAATAGATGGGGGAGGAATTCTTGGTTACTCATCTCTCATCGTCCTCCGAAAGTTGACGAAGCATATTCGCGATATCGAGCAAGACACGAAACCCCCAGCAAAGTCGAGCGCCGATGCACCTTTTCTGGAGCAGTATCGAGATAAGATAAAATTGGAAGGAGCCGAAATGTTCAAGGGCTATCTGCCTTGCCATTATTTCGATTATATTGGAGGCACGAGTACCGGCGGGTATGTATATCTATACAAACCTAGGACTGGACATTGACTGAATGTTTAGGTTAATATCGATTATGCTTGGACGACTTAGAATGGACGTGGAGCAATGTATAAGGGAATTCCGGAATCTTTCCGACTTGTTTGACAAAGATCCGGTCACTACAACTCCTAGGAGTCTCCTTCCATATCGGAGGAATCGGACTTGGCCAAGTGGAGGATACGAAAAGGCTTTTCATGGTCTCTTTCAAGAGCACGTAGCAACCGCTACAAGTGCTTCTTCTCTGAAGAAACTCCAGCGCGATTTCAACTCAGATCCAGGAAGGTGCAAAACGTATGTCTTCCAGTTGCTCTTTACGAGGTTGAGTTGAAGTATGTTGATAATATTAACAAATTACAGGATGGCGTTTTCTCTACAGATACGTGAAGGATCCGGTGTACCATATGTGTTTCGCTCATATCGCCGTACTAGCCAAAGCCCCGGTTCTTTGGAAACGAACTCAGATACACAAGATTATTTTACAGTTGATGAAGTAGCAAAAGCGATAACATCGCCACCCATATTTTTCAAACCGTTCGAATTAAAGAAAGCTGGTTATATAGACGGTAGCTTATCCATCCGAAACCCAGCCATGGAAGTCTTCAGAGAAATCACTACATTACAGAGAAGAGGTAAATTCGCTGTAGATATGCTTCTCAGCCTTGGTACTCCCGATCACCGGTCATCCTGGACAGATGTCCTTTGGAAATTTGGGTTGTCGTCAATTGACCATCGCATTCTAAAGGCGGTCAGCACATCGCCCGGACGAGTCCATGATGAAATGTTAAAATTGAACCAGTCGAGCAAGCTTTTCCAGTACCACCGCTTCGAGGTTCCGGATATTTTTAAGGATGGACGGAAACGGAAACATGTCCTGAAGCAGATTGAGGATGCTACCGAGAAGTACCTCGCAGATGAAAAGGTAACTAAAGAGCTGAAGACCCTTGCTAACAGCCTTGTCCAAAAGCGAAGGGCTCGGGCCGTGACTAGCCCCTGGGAAGGATTTGCATTGGGTACTCGATATGTATGCCACCTAAAGCCATGCCCCAAGGAAAGGGTTGAGTTCCGTGATCGAGATGAATTTCTGGACCATCTTCAAGCCGACCATGATTACCCATCCCCGGACTTGTCCAGACTGGGCGAGATCGAAGATGAGCTAGATCAGGGTCGCGTAGACAATTGCAATGAATAATCTCGATCTGTTCCTTACAACCTTGGGCTTGTAGAGGCGAGGAGCTTTGGCGAGGGTGATCATCATTGCGGCCCTTCTTAGCTTTGATCTTTCGCTTCTTCAAGTTCGCTCTGAGTTGTGCCAAGGACATAAAGATGCTTGTCTCTTCTCAAAAAGACACGCCAGAATACCCCCCAACCGTATTTACGGAGTTGCATTTCGAAGATGTTATTATCGACATTGACTGAAACAACGGAACTGAAACGTTTGGTTCGAATACGGGCCGGTCGGACATCTGCTGACATTCTGTCAAAATGGAACTTCGGCAGGTGGTCAATGAACTTACCTCGCATGCGTACATCATCATTAGGTATAACGAACACTCGTGCACCATTCGGGTTCCCAACATCAAAATAGATGATATCCTTCTTCCTTCGAGATGAAGTGGGTTCTGTGCTAATACTTTCACACGAGGAATCTATTATCTCGTTTTCTCGCGGTGGTTTTGATTCTCGGCCTGGCTTCGGGGGGGGCTGTTGTGGAGTGGTAAGGGCTTCTTCCAATGGTATTTTTGGTGTTGTAGTCCCGTTTGGGGGCAGAACGTTCGAGGGCTCGCCTGTGGGGGTTGCTAAATCGACAGACCCCTGACTGGGTTGCAGCTGAGCTACAGGCCAGGGAACCATATCCTGTTGGCTGCTTTGCACACGTTTGCTGTGCTGTTCCTCACAGGGAACGCACAGATCCTGGAGATATAGGCATTTGAAGTTATCCCATAGTTGATAGGCTTGGGGTCGTTCATTTTGATCTTCTCGCATCATATCCTTAATTACAGACAATACTTTAGTCGGCTCGGTCCGGAGTTTTTCGGAGAAGCTAGCCCTATTTATATGATCAGGTAGCTGTAATCGTGAGCTATCGATATAAGAATTAGTTGCCGAGCTTAGATTGCCAATCCACACGTCAGTTTCCTTGATCGTTTCCGAATAGCAACGTTCGGAGCTCTGGTCCGCACCGCACCGATGGCTGTGGAGGGATACAAGAGATTTCCCTAAAATGATTGTAATCATTTCGAGGTTGACACACCCCAGCGAGAATACGTCCGATCGAAAGCCTCGTGCCGTTTCGTTCATTGCCTCCGGACAAGCGTACTGCTTTGTTTTTGCGGTCCATTGTTCTGTAACTTCTGACTTGTCCGATGCATATTTCTTTGCAATACCGAAGTCTGTCAGGATAGGTGAACCAAAATCATCGATGACGATATTTTCAGGCTTGATGTCTTTATGTTTGATGCGAATAGATGGGTCCTGTAGATAGCTGACTGCTTGGGCGATGCAGCCAAAAAATCTGTATAACGTATAGGTTCTTATCTGCGCCCATAGCTCCAGCTCGTTAGATGTCCCATTCTCTATTTTGAGGAGCTCATCGGATATTTCTTGGAGGTACTGTGCTAGGTTGCATGAGGCAGGAGGGTACATGACTATTCCGAGGAAGCGTTTCGTCACAGGGTGTTCGAAAGCTTGGCTCGTTATCTTTTCCATCTCATATGAGGCCATGTATGCCACAATATGAGGATGTACAACATCCTTCATAATTTCCACTTCTTCACGAGCCTCTTTTAGGGTCAAAACACGACCACCTGCCTTGCAATCTAAAACTTTTAATGCCAGCGGCCGTCTGTATATGTTAGGTCTATAGAGGTGGTCGGGCGGTACCACTTTGTGAACTATAGCTCTGTTTGAGTGACCAAGAGACTCTCGCTCAATCAACGGTTTATATATTCCCCCCCTAATGTTGAAGCGCTTGTGTTTCTGATTTGCTGTAGGCATATTATCGTTGCTGAGGTTACATTTTGGGGCGTTGTTTTCTGGGGGATCCCAACTGAAGGCGTGCCTCTCATTTTTGCGTATGAATTCGTCCATACTGATCATGCCCCAGTCATTTCTAGGATCGTTTTCCATTGGGGAGGCCGTAAGTGAACGACGCGTTCAATATGAAGAGACTGGGATAATGTTGTGCTGGCAATGAAGCCGGGGCGACTGGATTGCTTTACGAAAGTTCTGAGTGTTTGAAAGCATCTCTGGGAACAGTATAGTAAGTCGGTGGCCTAGCTGTGCAAGTCTACACGCAGAGCAGTATAGAAATGGTCGACTTACATTCGTGTGTCGTATGACGCACTAAAATTCTAGGGAAGCGGAGGTGTAACGGCAGAAGAAGCTCGACAGCGACTTGCAAAGATGTGTTGCTGGAGCTCAGAGCACGACGACTATTACGAGTCTAGGAGTGGAAAATCGCGAGCGCTAGAGAGAAACGACAAGTAGCTGGTGCAACTAGTGCAGCTTTCAAAGAGACGCTCTGTAAGTGGTGGGGGAGCGCTGCCACAGTTGCCCGGCAGGGCAGTCCTATTCCAAGGCTGTGCGTTTGGGTGGATATTGCATGGCTATGCACGGATATCAGAGTGAGTGGATAAATGCAGGTTTGAAGAACTGAAGTGCTTCAGCGAAAATCAAGAAATAAGTGGTGTTTTGAAGGGCTTTGGGGGGCTTTTTGGTGGTGCGTCGAGGCTGAGTGCTCAACGATTTTGCGTCATGATTGAACTGGCGGAGCTATGACCCCTTTCGGGCGAAAAAGGCCTTTAAAGCCAGTGCCTATTTCGGGACTGTAGAAAGGAAACTATCCTTGCCGTCGTTCAATAGCCATAGCTAAAATAAAAAAACTAACAATAACAGTAAGGCGATTACTATGGAAGCAAAGTCTTTGGGCTGATCGCATGTGTTTGACAGCAGACATCTAGAAAGACATTTGAGCTTTCTGGGGAGCACACAAGGGGTGCGGGCCGCCCGCATATCACTTGGCGCCAATCTTACCGCCGCAATCTGGGGACCTGGAAGCGAGTAAAACCCTTGAAAATCTAGCCAAAAACTATCCCTTTAGGTTTTGGAAAGAAAGTGAGTTTGACCTGATATTGCTTCAACCCTGCTTGAAAGTTGAAGATGACAATCGGTAACGATGATTGAAATGGAAGGTAATATGGAAATATTATAGCAGGCATTTTCATAAATACCTTAGACCCAGCTGGCTTTTACCTCTGGTAACATTAGTGGAGAGGCTGGTGATGTTACTAACACCTCCGTCTCCGATTAGGGCTCGCGGTCCTTTTAGAGTTATGATCCATATTCCGAGACCTTAGAGGGGAGAAATGCACGCTCCCTTGCAGCGCTCGTCCCAGTAAAAGTCTAGGTCTGGATGCATGCAAGGAGCCGCATACGATGCTTGGATGTGCTAAAACAGTATCAGTGCTGCTTCTAACTGGGGTGGTACAATACATAATCCATCTTACGGGTTGAATAGATGGTAAATCATTAACTGAAATTAGTCAGCAGGGAGAGGACCTGCTTAACACTCGTTTCGATTACTTGTTTCCTATATAATCTTTAAATATTCAAAAAGTAAAAGGAAGAAGACTGCGATAGGAAGCATATTTAAGTATTGTTGTAACGGGCTCGTACAAATGCTTCTAAACCAAAGCTTATAGATTGCTACCATACAAGAATACTAAGCTAAGGAGAAGAAGGAGGAGAAGACTGTTGGAGACTAATAAGATATAAGGGGTCGCCAAGGCGCCAGTGGCAAGCGAGCCAATGGTAGGCGAGTTAACAGTAAGAAACAGTAAGAAACAGTACCAGATAGTATGTGACAATATAATAGGTAGCAGAATATAGTAGAACTTGGCAGGTGACGCGCTTTAGCACTATTACATCACCCCCCCCCCCAAAAAAAAGCCTGCCCTTAGGCTTTGTCTAAGTTCTTTATTGTTGTTTAAATTATTATAGTTATCTAACCCCTCTTTCTAGCATTTAATCTAGCTGTCTAATTTACGTGGTGGTTTAGGGAGATCTAGGTGGGCTAGGTGGAAATCTTATAGCTTATAGGGAGAGTACTTAAAATCAGATATAGGGTACTATTTTAGGTCTTCGTTATAACCTACCTAGCTTGTATAGTATTTTAAGGTACTACAGTCCTTTTTAACTGCTAAGATCTCTTTAACTTCCTATTCCTTATCCTCTACAATCTGGATTGGCGGTAGGGGGTCGTTATATTATCCAGGCAATAGGTCGTCCGCGGCCTTCTGTAGTTAGTCTAAAGAGAAGATAGGGTAGATCTTTATTAACTCTAGTAGCTTAACCTTAAAAGAGTGCCCTACCTTCTTAGGGATCTTATAGGGGCCAGCTATTTAGTGGTCTAGCTTATAGCTCAGCCTCTAGGTCTTCTAGTTCTTTATTAATACCCATACCTTATCTCCTACATGGAAGTCTACCTTGTAACAATATTGGTTTACATTAACCTCTTTTTTCTTTTATGCTTTTTTTATAATTGCTTAGGCAGTCTCCTAGGCTCCATACATTCTCTTAATAAATATCTAGGCCTCTTTATAGCTAAGGCGTTCGCGGGCCGTTATAGGTCCTATAGGTCTATCCTAATTAAAGGATGTTTATGGCTTATATCTATAGATTAACTTAAATAGTAACATTCCTATACTATTATAAGGGAGTGTAAGCTGTGCGTAGTCTATTATAGACAGTAGTTCTAACTAGTTGTCCTAGTAGTAATTAATAAAGGGGCGAAGTTGTTAGTTAAGGTACTAGTTTATAATCTTAGTTTAGCCGTTAGTCTAAGGGTAAATGTAGGAATTACGGTGGGGGGGGGTTTTGGTTTTAATTGATTTCTTCTTTGTTCTCTTCTACTTCTATAGGTGGAATTTGGTAGACCTCCTGAGCTCGCTTAGCTCACGTGGTTAACCCAATTGGTTATAAGCAACCGTGTCTACCGTATTATAGAACCTTATTCAGACACTGGCAACAACTAGGAAATAAGAGAAAAGGAACAAAAGATACCGGTAAATAAGTCCGTAGTCTCTATCCTTCTTCCTTTGCAAATTTGGTCCAAAACGCCTCCGCCTTAGGGTCGCCGTAATAACTAGGACAGGGTTCTATATTGAGGTAGAAGTTAGAAGCTCCAAACCTTGCTGTAAAGGTTTCCCCTTAGTTATTGTTATTATTGTTAGTATCGCCGTTACTACCCTCAAAATCAGAGATATATTAACGTATTTTTTGGTCCCTTTCATCCTTTGTATAGTTCGTAGACTAATATCCAGATTTACTGTATACAAAGCACTTTTTGCCCTTATTGCGGTATTGACGGTTAGGGGGGTAGTGTCGTTGGTTGGAGGAGTGGTATTGTTAGTTAGTATAGAATGATTTAATCTCTGGTTCTTGTTTACCGTACATTACAATTAAGGATTTAATGTCGCTAATAAAGCCAGCAAGGGTAGTAGCGGGTCAAAAGTAGGCTAGTTTGTAAGCTAGTATGTCTTGGCACGCAGTAAGGAGCTTATTATAGAATGTTGTATTATTTTAGAGGTCCTTTGCTAACCTATATTATAGCTACTATATCTCGTTAATTAATACCTGAAATGCTTAGCCTGTATTAAGTCCTTTTTAAGCAGTAACTTGTTTAAGTGTAATCGTATTCCACTTTAATAGGATGTCGCGTTTGTATTCGTCGCCTTTAAAGTATAATTTTAGGCCTATGCATACATTCTCGAGGTTGAGATCTTTAAGATAGGTAAAGTAGTATTTAAGGGCAAGGCCGCGGAGCATAGTAGGAATAGCAATAATATACGCTTGCTTAGGGACACCGGCTTAGAGGCAGTAGTTTTAGAAGATCTTAAACTTAAAATTAAAGTTATCTTATTTGCTAGAGTATTTAACTTCGTCCGTGTAGAGCTTAGCTAAGTTAGTAATCTCTCTTCCGAAGCTTCCTTATAGGGCGAGCTGGTCTATAGCTTGGGTTGCAGTTAGGGTTGGAGTTGCTTAAACGGGAGTAGTCAATAGTAATAGTAGGGGTGGGGTAGGGTTGTCAGTAGGGTCGTTAGTAGGGTTGTTAGTAGGGTCGTCGGTAGGGTTATCGGTAGGGCCGTTAGCAGGGTTGTCGGTAGGCCATTTTAAGGGAGTTGGTTCGTGAATAGCTACTAAAAGGCCGTCTATAATTAACTTCCTTGCCTTCTTCCGTACGTATACTCTATTCTCACGGAGGTAATCCCTGATCTTCTTTAATTGATCCTTACTAAGGTTATTAAGTATGTCCTTTATAAACGACTTAAAATTGTTAATAAAGCTCTCCTATAAGTCGAATCCCTTCTATCCATTCTCCTTGTATATTGATAATCGCTAATTAACAAATGCTTTAACTTCCTTGATATTGGTTACGGTCACGTTAATTCCAGTCTTCCATTTTATAGTATCTATCGCGGAGGTAGCCATCTTTTGGTTCCGTAGTTAATTTAATTTAATAGTTGGACTAGAAGTATGGAAACGACCATAAACTAATTGTTCTGAAGGCATGATAGACGTAGGTTAGAAGCGTGAGTAACCTCATAAACTAGCCTTTGGGCTTAGCAAGCAATACCTTAATTCTTAGCCTTTGATGAGAGGTCTAGAGAATCAGACAGTGCCTCTCTTCGTTATACCTTGCTGATCTGTGCGGCACTGATCAGTGTTGGAATCCCGGTGGGGGGGGGTTTTGGTTTTAATCGATTTCTTCTTTTTTTTTTTTTTGGTTTTAATCGATTTCTTCTTTATTCTCTTCTACTTCTATAGGTGGAATTTGGTAGACCTCCTGAGCTCGCTTAGCTCATGTGGTTAACCCAATTGGTTATAAGCAACCGTGTCTACCGTATTATAGAACCTTATTCAGACAGTAAAATATAGTAGAGAGCTTAATCTTAATCCTAAAGATACGGCAGAATTCGTCCTAGAAGTCCAATATAAATTAGGGTCCATAGTTAGACATAATTAACTTAAGAGCGCTATAGATCTAGTAAATATTATTAACATATATATGGGCTATATCTTTTGCAGTTGTAGTCTTAAAGTAGGGAAGGGAAATAGCTTGCTTACTTAGTTAGTTAACTACTATAAAGGCCATATTATAGCTATATTTGTCCTTTAGAAATAATTTAAAGTCCATTATAACATACTGCTAAGGACGTTTAGGAACTGGCAGTGGTTATAACTATTTAGGGGTTTAATCCCTGGGGGTATCTACCCATTTACAAGCATAACAATTCCTAATAAATTATTCTATATTAGATAGGAGTCCTTGCTAGTAATTAGTAGGTCTTATCTTAACCAAAATACGCCATAGAGACTTAATAGTAGGCTTTATAGATTAGCTCTGTTTATAGGTTGTTAATATTTAGAACTATAAGCCGTTCTTAGTATAAGAGCAGTCCGTCTTCTATTTCTAAATTAGGGTCGCCTTCTATAGCTTGGTCGCGGAGGGCTTTTAGGGATTTAACTATGCGGTTTGTAATTAGGATGTAGTTAATTAGTTCTATTAGTTTATCTAAGATCTCTTCTTCTATAGGCGCTAGCTTATTCTATTTAGAGCTTAGTTCCTTAAGGATATATAGGTTGAGCTGTTTAGGGCAGAGGAGGGCATGTGTTTGGTGCTAAGCCTTTAGCTTATCCTATAATTCCACGTCCTATTCTCTCCAGGTAAGGGTATTAGCTTTAAAATTTTACCTACTGGGGCAGTATATAATTGTAAAGAAGAATTAGGAGAGTATTTTAGCCCACCTAGCCTATTAACTAGTAAGCTGCTTTGTTATTATAAAATACTTAAGGGCTTTATAATTAGTATAGACCTTAATCTAAGAGTCTATACTTCTAAGCTCTACACGCCACTAAGACAATAATTATATAATAGCCAGCATTTCCTTATTATGTACCTTATAGTTACACTTGGCTGGGGCTATTATCTTTAAGAAAAATACTATAGGGTACTACTTACTATCTAGGTGTAACTATAAGAGAACTCCCGCTACTACTTTATTAGAGGCATCTATTTCCAGTATTAATTTAAGGTCTGGGTTATAGTGACAGAGAATTAGGGAGGAGGTAAGTTGGTTCTTTAACTCCTTAAAAGCTTCTATATAATTATTATTAAAAATAAAAGGTGTGTTATTCTTTGTCAGTTATATAAAAGGCTTAGCTATAACCCTATAGTCCTAAATAAACCAATAGTAGAAGTTATAAAAGCCTAGAAAAGACTAGATGCCTTTTATAGTATAAGGGGGTTTCTAGTTACATATTGCCTTAACCTTTTTAGGGTTAACTTTAATTCCTTCTATACTAACAATAAACCTAAGGTACTTTATTCGTTTTACTCTAAATTCGCATTTCTTAATATTAACTTATAGGCCTGCATTTTACAGCCTCTCTAGGACCTTTTTAACGTGAGCTTGGTGCTTAAGTTCGTTGTCTAAGTATATAAGAATGTTATCTAGGTATGCTATGCAGAATTCGTTAAGGTAGTCAAAAAGAACATTATTTATATACCATTGGTATATGGCTGGCCCATTTATTAGTCCAAAAGGAAAAACTTTATATTTATAAGAACTGTAGCGGATACGAAATGTTATTAAATCCTCTAATATAGGGTCCATCCTAATTTAATAGAAAGCTTAGCGGACATCAAGCTTAATAAAGATTTTGGCTTAGCTTAGATGTACAAGGGTCTCGTTAATTAGGGGGAGAGGGTAATAATCTTTCTAAGTAATGGCGTTTAGTTTCTAATAGTCAATACAGAAGCAGAGGCCTTTATTAGGTTTCTTTATAAAAAGGATAAGGGAAGTAAAAGGGGCCTAACTTGGCTTAATAAACCCCTTATAGAGGTTATTAATTAGGTACTACTTGGTTAATTTTAGTTCCTCTATAGTTTGCTAGTAAAGGGGGCTATAGCCTAGAGAGTTATCAGCCTCTAGTTAAATCTTATAATTATAGGTTTAGTAAGGGGGCAGCATATCCAAGGCTGCTTTTAAGAACGCGTCTCTATAGTCTAAGAGGTATATAGGGAGGAGGCGCTTAATTAGCTCCTTATTAGTTTCCTCTACTAGCCCTTCTTCCTTCTTATTAATAATCTAGTTAATTTTATATAAGCTGGTTATAAAGACCTTATTGTCCTTTTAATATATATTAAAGTAAAAACCTATAGCGCTAATTGCCGCGATATCTACTATAGGGGGGTTGTATAATAGTAGGGGTGTCCGCGGCCTTAGGGGCTTTTAATATATTAGCGTTATCTTTACTTCTTTTAGCTCTTATTATATCTTCTAAAGGTTATCCTCTACGTCCTATTAGTATATCCTCTTCCCTATTAGCCAGATCTCCGCAATTTAGAAGTTGTCTACATTACTATCTATTCTACTTCCATAAATAGAGTCCTCTTTAACTGTAGTCCTTTAGGGGAGTATCCTTATTAGTATAGAGTTTTTACCGGCCTTGTAGCGGGCATCTTTTTAAGCAAAGGCTAGGTTATAGTCGCTAACATCCTACTAGTAAATAGGGTCGGCCTTTGCAGCTAATATCTTGCAGTTAGTACGGATTTCTCTAACAAAGGAGGGTAACCTTAGTCTATTCTCCAGCCAGAAAAACTGTCTTTATTATACATTTAGCCAAATATTAAAGTAGGACATCTATTTTTGGCTAAGGATTATATTATAGGACCCTAGGTCTAGGATACAGAAGGGGATACCAAACTAGCATTGTCTATTAATAGCAATATATAGCTTTAAGACATGGGTAACCAGCTTACCAGCTTAGCTATTATAGCCTTTTACTTAAACAGGCTTCTCTAGTTAAGTAGCATTTATATTTAAGAACTTAGCAATGTCATTTATATAAGCAGTATTTATAAAGGTAAAGCCATTTGCTCTAGTGTTAACAAGGGCAGTTATATTAACTCTATATCCATTTTAAAATACTGTACATGGAACTATAAAGTGTTTTATACCTATTAGCTAACTTAGATTAATCTCTTTAAAATTAATAGGATACCCTAGGGGGGAGTCTTTCCCTAGGGTTCTTCTTTTCCCAACTTATTAGATAATTCTTCTTTCTTTATTTCCTTAATATTACCTGTATCCTTTAGCTCTAAGTAGGACGTGGCAAAGTAACCATCCTTTCCGCAATTAAAATACGTAACCATAGCAGGGTTAATTAGGGTATTGCAACAAGCATTGGCTAGATGTATAGTATATAGCAATTCAAACAAGGCTTATAGGTAAGACATTATAACCGCTTTTAGTGTAAGGGCGGTTATGGTTTGTCTTTTAACGCCAGCTTCTGTTGGCGTAGCGGATAGGTTCTAGTCACTACGGGACTTCTTTAGTTAGTTAGAATAAGCATTAATTTATTTTAGTTCTAAATCTAGCAACAAACATTAGGCTGCTAGTCTTTAGTAGGTTAGTAGGTTATCTAAGGCTACCGCGATCTTCTCTTATAGTTAGACTGTTAGTTTATTATATAGGTCCAAACAGTAGTTCCTAGGGGGAACCTGGCCTTTACCTACTAGATATAAGAACTAAGTCTAGAACTTAGTAAAGGATTAGTTTAATTTTATTATTAGGCAATTATAGTTATAATAGGCATCCCATACTTTATTTAGATTAATATAGATAGTAGCTAGGTGCTATATTATCTTATTAATAGATATAAACTAAACAGGTAACTCGTCCTTAAACTTAGCCTAAAGGTATTACTAGGCATCCCCAATTATTTAACCAAAGAGGTAGAGCATTTTAGCTTCTTTAGAGGGGAAATAGTTATAGTTAACACAAAGCTTTCCTTGCACCTAGATTCTCTAGCTTTTAAAGGTTAGGTCTATACCGTCTAATAATAGTAGGGGGTTAGGGAGCTTAACGGACTTTAATTACTTTATTATCGTGTCTATACTCTCTAGTATATTATATTTAGTCAAGTAAATGGGTTAACTAAGGCTTTATAAAGGGGAGGCTGAGCTATTTTATAAGGCAGTAAGGCTTTCCAGGATCTCCTTTAGAGTCTCTTATATACTTTAGGCTTAAAGACGGTCAACCTTCTAATTAGCTACAAGGGCACGAATCTACTCATGTATATTTATAACATTATCATTATCTTTAATTTCTAATCACAATTGGATCTTATGTTCCTCTTAAATAGAGGCAGGTCTTTTAAATAAGCTTACTTTAGGTGCCATTGTTAGTTTCCTAAGGTTTATTAGAATTATATAATTTGGTTTTAATTCTAGGGTTCTTTTAGGGGTGTAGGTTAAGTATAGTCTAGCCTATAAAGTGGGATATTATTAGGGCCTTTTTAGGCGTAGTAGTGTAGCGTTTTTTAATGTCTAAATATAACGCGTTAACGCGTCATTGCAGACAAAGGTCTTCTTTTAGGGTGGGATATTATTAAGGCCTTCCCAGGCAATATAGGGAGAGCTTAGTATAATATAACGGGCTTATACAAATGCTTCTAAACTAAAGCTTGTAGATTGCTACTATACAAGAATACTAAGCTAAGGAGAAGAAGGAGAAGAAGACTGTCAGAGACTAATAAGATATAAGGGATTACCAAGGCGCCAGTGGCAAGCGAGCTAATGGTAGGCGAGTTAACAGTAAAAAACAGTAAGAAACAGTACCAGACAGTATGCAACAATATAATAGGTGGCAGAATATGGCAGAACTTGGTAGGTGACGCGCTCTAGCACTGTTACAGTTGTGGAGTTTCTGTGGAATAAATTATGGTTTTCAGAAAGTTAATGTCATTAAATATGGTACCTTAGCGAGGATCACTTTCACAATTAGATAATCTTGCCAATTTCAACTAAATGCACCTACCAGATAGAATTTGGTGATAAGAGGGGCAAGTGTATATATACTGTTGACAGCTTGGAGCATACAGCAAGTTGGCTAAACTTAGGGCAGTAGCGCATCTTTATATTTCCAGAAACTTCATAATCTGTGCACCTTTTAGCGTTGACTAGTTTGTAATTAGTGACGTCTACTACCATAGCTTAGTTAAATCTACAATTAAGTTAATCGTTTAGTAAAGCTCCAAATGAAGCCCTTAGAATTTGACGTCGCATAATAGTTAATTAATTTTGGTAAGCGATCCGAGCCTTTTTAATACTGCCTTGGTATTTCTCTAATAATACTTCTATATAAGGGATACCCTTAGCGTTCTTTAAGTTCTCCTTTAACTCCTATATAGTTTTATCATAGCCTTTCTGCTAAACTTTATAGTATTATTTACTATATACTATATTATAACTAATTACTACTTTAACTCCTTACTTGTCTTCTTCCTAATATAATAAAGCCTTATAGTAGATACTATGGTGGACTTATTAGCAGGCTAGGTATATAGGTAAACACAATAATAATATCTAACTATAGAGTATATACCTATGACGGCTCGCACAAATGCCTCTAAACTGAAGCTTGTGGATTGCTATCTAATAAAGATACTAAGCTAAGGAGAAGGAAAGGTGGCTGCAAGGGCTTATATAAACAAATAGGTAGCGCGAGCCGCTAAGGCGCTAGTAGTAGACAAGCTAATAGTAGGTAAGCTAATAGTAAGAAATAGTACTAGACAGTACTAGATAGTATACTAGGTAGCAGAATATAGCAGGATATAGCAGGTAACGCGCTCTAGTACTATTATATTACCCCCCCCCCCCCTTCTAAAAAAGTCTGCCCTTAGGCATTGTCTAAGCTCCCTATTGTTATCCAAATTATTATAATTATCTAACCCTTCTTCCTAGCATTTAATCTAGCTATTTAATTTATATAGTAGTTTAGGAAGGTTAGGATAGACTAAATAGAAGTCCTATAACTTATAGGGGGAGTACTTAAAATTAGATACGGGGTACTACTCTAGGTTATCGTTATGGCCTACCTAGCTTATATAGTATTTTAAGACATTATAGACCTTTTTTACTGCTAGGATTTCTTTAACTTTCTATTCTTTATTCTCTGCGATCTAGATTAATAGTAGGGGGTTATTATACTATCCAGGTAGTAGATTATTTATATTTTTTTATAGCTGGTCTAAAGAGAAAAGGGAGTAAATCTTTATTAATTCTAGTAGCTTAACCTTAAAAGAGTATTCTACCTTTTAAAGAGTCTTATATAGGCCAGCTATTTAGTAGTCTAGCTTATGGCTTAGCCTTTAGGTTTTTTAGTTCTTTATTAACACCTATACCTTATCTCCTACTTAGAAGTCCACTTTATAATAATATTGGTTTATATTAAACTCCTTCTTCTTTTACTCTATTAAAAAAGAAAATAGAGATCTGACTGCTGGTTTTGGAGGGTTCTGTTACCGTTTTTAGAGGTTATGTTACTAAAACTCCCTGCCGCCCTAAGCCTCTTGCTTACTAATCTAATGTTAAGCCTCTTGCTTACCGCCCTATGCCCCTTGCTTTTTAATAGGCAGACTATAATCCTTCCATGCGCCTGGCACTAAAGCTATATATACTCTATAGCTCCTACCTCTAATCCGTTTAATCTAGGCCCCGTTTCTCTTATTCTCTACCCTCCTATCTCCTTAACCCCATATTACTCTTTATATCCTTCCCGTCATTATTACCCTAAGTTCTCTTCTAGCTCCCTAGAATACAGCACGCTTAATTATTAGATTGCAGCTTGTTGTCCAGCGTTACTAATAATAAGTACATAAATATAGATAGTGATGGTAATAGCTACGGGACAGAACTGACCGTCTTTAACAGTAATACTGACAGTGATACTAATAGTGACGCCAACTGCGACGCTAATAGTGGCATTAACTATAACGCTAATAGCATTGCTGGATCTAATAATACTTATAAAGCGCCTACTTAAGCATAGCTTTATAAGGATTAAGACTATCTACTAGAATACTACCTTAAACAGTTAGAAAAGTTTAAGGAATCCAATTTTACGATATAGGACCATGCTGATAGTAGTATAAATCTCCTTAACCGCATTAAAGAGCACTAGTATTAGTAAGTAATAACCTACTTAGCGGCTTTCTCTTAGGCCTAACTTGGTAGAGAGCTAACAATTTCTAGATACTGCACCTATATAGGGAAAGACCCTAAGAAAAACATACCAAGTCCTCTTGCTTTGGCTCCTTTATAGCTTCTTTAACTAGTTTCTAAATTAGAAATAAGGGAAAGGGGGTAGGAAATAGCGTAGGATAAAGACTTCTAGCTTACTTGGCTTATACTAGAAGTACTATTACCTTATATATAAGAAAGCGACTAGTGGGAAAATTCTTAGTAAATTAAACCGCTAAATGTATAAGGTAATTATATTCCTAGTTAACCCTTTAACCTAGTAAGGTAAAGTAGAGCTAAGATATCTTTCTTAAGTACTTTAGAAACTAGCAAAAAAATATAGCTTAAGTAAGAAAAAGTAAGAAAAGACTGTTATAGACATAGAGGATCTCGCCCTAGTTCTTAAGACTAACTTAGTTATAATAAAGAAGAGATATATAGTTAGACGACATTAGATGTAAGAGCATTTCTTACTATAGCTAGGCTTTTGCACTATAAGTTAACCTAAAGCTCTTCTTAATCTATGCTACTAATATATAATAGTTATACTTATTTGCGACTTAGAAGGCAGGCCTTACAAGATTATGCTTAAGTTTATATTTAAATTTACTAAGGAATATCTTGGTATAAAAGAAGCGTATGTTCTTTTTCTACCTTATTCTTCTTACCTTATGCTTATAAAGGACTAGTAATACTTTCCTAATTCCTAAGATTATCTTTAACCCTTTACTTATTCTTAGCCCTTACATCTTTCTCCTAGGCCTTCTCTTTACTAACTAAGCTTTTATACCCCCTAATTTAACGGCTATAGAGTAGTTTAGTAAGCTATATATTAAGTCTAGGCATAATAAGTTGCCGCTACCACTCTATTTGGACCTAGATAATATCCCTATATTTTGGCGATTAATTAAAACCCCCTATAGCTACAAGGTCTCACTTGACCAGCCTTTACTATACTTAACTCTTTTACCCTGGATTAAGGACCTTGGCGCAATTACGGGATTTTAGCAGGTTGCGCGCCTATATAGTCTCCGTTACGGCGTAGGAAAGGCATTTAATAAAAATAGTAAGTTCTATTATATAGAGCTAGTTCTACTAAAACCTTTCTAACGCCTATACTACCTAAGTAATGTAAGTAACGCCCTTTAGAACCTAATAATGCAGTATACCGACACTTAAACATTCCTAAAGCACTACCTTCCATAGTATATTGATGTAGATATATAGGCAATTGTTTAAGGCTTAAAGCCTTAAGAAAAGTTAATAAAAGCGGTATACTAAATAAGCTAATTAATTGACCTGCGGTGGCTATAGTACCTAATAATAAAATAATCCTTATTGGTAAATAAGAACCTGTGTATTTATACCTCAATTAAAATTTAAAATAAGCTAAAGTATAGCCTTAAGGGTAAAGCCATAGGGAATATATAATACTAAAAGCTTAGCTGGGAAATTATAAATAAAAGGCAACGTTAAAGAAATACACTATTAGAAAATATTAAGAAGAATTAGGACAATAAACAAGCTATAATTAATATTAAGCGGCAGCTTTCTGGGGATAAATTTAGCGAGGATATTAAAGCAACCTTAGAATCTAGCAATAATGGATTAGTTAAACATAAACGCCTTATTAAAGTAATTATAACGATTCCTAGCGTATTACTAGAAGATAAGATATATAGGCGCAATAATGCTATTAATGTGGTCATAGATTACTGCAATATTGAGAAAGGTAGATTATATTAGCAGAATTATTACTAGAGATAGTTTAGGACAAATATCGCCTTTAGCAAAGTTAAGATTAAAGAAGATGCTAAGATTTTAGAAGCTGCTAAGGCGCTAAAGAGGGCAAAGTCATCCCTATATAAGGAGAAAAGACTAAAAGTATGCTTTATCTGCCTTAGGAATGAAAAGCTTGCAATTAGTAAGCGTATATATAAGTTCCACACTCCAGCTGCTCTTATAAAGCATTTCTAATAAGTGTATCTCTCTAAACTTCCACAGTAGGGTAAGATTAAATGCAACGTTTATAAAGTGACCCTTAAGTATAAAATATGTCTTTAGAACTATGCGCTTAGTATATATAGAACCTTTTCCTAGTTATTACGCGCTTGTCTTATTATTCTTTACCACTTTTTATTTTATTTTAGTCTATTGTTATCCAATTCTATTCCAGTATTTAATAAAATAGATACAATAACTAGGATTTTATAATTCGTCTAGGGGGGCGAGGGGTAATAGGTGAGGTAAAGGTAAGGTAGAGGATGAGATAAAAGGTGGGGTAAGGGGTAAGGTAAGGGGTGGCTAATAGGGGATAGATAATATAGTTGCTATATAATATCTAATAGACTAACTATAAACGAGATATATATTTAAATTTCTTAGATCAACCCGAATAAAGAAAAAAAGAGAAGTATTATATAATAACTTCCTACTTAAGCTGATCTCCTAAGCTATGCATCTTTACTTATATATAATGCTGGCACTTTTTGCAATAAAGTATATAAGGGTAATTAGGGTTAAATAGATGACTGCTATCCTTAATATAATATATAAACTTGGCGCTGCAACTAATATTATAATATGTCCTAGTAGAGCAAAGGGTATTAAGACAGTTATTAATGTTTTCGCTTTTGCGCTTAGCCGCGGCATACCTTACCTTAGTGGATTGAAGTAATAATTCTATTTATTGTAGCTAAGACTAGACAGCTTAAAGTTTCTATATAAAAATTTCCTCTATATCCTTAGATGCGGTAATTGCCGTCTATATAATGCTAATAGCAAAATTACTTATAATATCTAGCTCTATAAAGTCTAATAATATATTAAATGATGTCGCTATAGAAAAGGGACTCTATAAGTATATTATTAAAAATCTATGCTAATAAGGGGAGGTGCTATTAAATACTTATGCATCTACGATAGAAGCGATAATTGGAGCTATATAGTATAACTCTAGAAAGGATGTTAAACAGGTTTAGGCTGTTTTTAGTACTCTTAATATTATTAAATAATTAATAGCCTATATCCTTGTTAATAGATATATTAGAGGTACAGGTGCTCCTATAGGCGGGTCTTTTATAAGGATTAGCACTAGCTCTATAAATTTGGCGTAGCGTCTTGTCTTAGCAAGAAATGCATTATATAGATGCTTGGCGTCTTCTTAATGACTTTGCTAGTAGATAGGAAAGCTGTACGGAAAATTTATTACTAGATTGGGATTTTTTACGCCATTTGCTTAAAAGGAAAAGCGAAGGTTAAAGATAGGAGCGTGTGACGGTGCTAGGGCACCGCCCCTGCAAGATATCGTGGCACCGTTATATGCAACCTAGACAGGGCCCCTAGTTAGGGGTATCTTGGCGCTATGTATATAGATATGTCCTTTCCTTGACCTTCTCCTGCTCCTTAGCTTAGTATCTTCATTAGATAGCAGTCTATAAGCTTTAGTTTAGAGGCATTTATGCGAGCCGTTATATTATACTAAGCTTACCCACCTGGGGGGGACTTTATTTGTTTAGAGCTCCCTCTTTCCCTCGCCTGGGAAGGCCTGGATAATATCCCACCCCTATTCTGCGTATTCTAGGAGGACACGCGTTAAACACCCCTAGCTGCGCATTATCAACGCGTTAAGTTGCTATTATTGATACTAGGAGCCGGTATTTAAGCAGCTAGAAGGTCTCCTATGGATAAGAATAACTGCCTAGGAAGGCAATAATATCTCACCCCCATTTTAACCCTTTTAACTGATACGGAGTTGTATAAGCTGTAGAGATGATTTTGGTTAAGACTTAGCCTAGGGCTGCAAGGAACCTGGAACTAATCCCGCAGTGTTAGCTAAGATAACCCGAGATATAACCCGAGCCGTGCTATTGGGCGGTAGGTGCATATTATTTGTGAGTCCTCTAGAACGAATCCTATTCCGTTATCCCTAGACTACTGCTGCAATAACCACCCTGATTAATACTGAGCTGTATAAGGAGAGACGAAATTGATTAGGAAGGACCTGCTATTAGTACTATACTGCTACCCTAAACCCCCAAACCTGATTACTGACTGTGCCGATATGCCTATAGTCTGATTGACCGAATAATCGCGCTGATACGCCTACGATCCGAATGCGATTTAAATGCGGCCTGAATGTGATTTAAAAGCAAACCCAATAACCTGTCACGCTAATATGCCTGCAATATAACTCTCTGACTTGTCTATAAACGCCTTATAGACACCCGTCAAGTTCTTATTAATAACTACTATACCTAATTAACCCGAACATTACTATTAACCTAGATAGTCCCTTAATCTTATGGCCGAATATATCTATAAGCATTATAATCCTACGTATAAGGGTACTAGGAATTTAGGGGAGAATTTAAGCGATTTATAGCACTCTTGATTAGGAGAATAGATTAGGAGAATTATTCTAATTTATGGCACTCTCTAATAGCTCTGTAGATGAGCCTATTTCTATAACCTCTTACGAACTACTGACGCGTTTCTCTTAATAGCCTTTTATATAACCTTCTACGAATGAGATAGTCTACTAATATAAAAGTATATCTTGCTAGTTGTGATAAGAATTAAAATATTAATACGTACCTTTTAATACCTCTTTTGATACCTCTTTAACAACGATTTGATATGCTAAGTTATAACGGCATTCCTATAAGTCCTTAATTAACCCTAGATATCTGCTATTTATAACGATATTCTTAGTCGAATATAAGTATTTGAATATAGCTGCTAACCCTATAGCGTACCTTTAAATCTCCTGATAATACTTAAACACGTCTACTATTTTATGACGACCTGTTCTAAGAATTACGAGAATATTAACAGACTGTATACCGATACCTTAATTAAATACCTTAACGAGAATTAACCTATTGGCGCGTCTCCCTTGATACCCTACTCGTATAACAACTGGTTGAATGTGCTGCGATTAACAGCATACCTTATACCAATTGATTAACTGTGGCTAGTAATATAATAGCATCTCTGCTAGTTAACGGCATATTAATTAATTAAATAATTGCTAATGTCTCAAACTACCTACTAATTAACGGTAGACCTTGAGAAACCGATAAACGGATTGTGCCGTTACGCCTATAATCTGAATGCGATCTGAACGCGACCTAAACACGATTTGAAGGCGAACCCAACTAACCGTTATGCTAATATGCCTGCAACATAAACTATAACTTTGATAACAACCGTATAAGTTTATTAATAATTAACTGCTCCCTTACTAATTTAATTGTCTTTTTCTTAACCTACAGTAATCCTTTTTAACTGATACTAAGCTATGTATACTAAGGAACGACCACGGTTGATACTAAGTTATATAAGCTTACCTTTAGGCATTTGTACACTTCGACAATGAGGTTAATACTAAGCTGTATAAGCTTTGACAACAACATTAATTTGGACGAACTGGATAATAATCGCGCCGTTATGCCTGCGATTTAAATGCGATTTAAACGCAATTTAAATGCAAACCGATTAACTGATTGTGCCGTTATGCCGGCCAAGATCCGGGCAGTAACACTTGGCAGTAACTTTACTGCCCGAATCTTTCGATCGGCGGCGGCTTAGCAGGCGGTCAGGGTAGCCAAGGCACTACTCGGGCACCTATTTTACTTGTAAAAGCC
>Ga0307507_10004289_pt1 | contig 25648 bp, 25 predicted proteins | sample 7_EM_MG_FD_207223 | JGI IMG/M metagenome (GOLD analysis project Ga0307507, IMG submission 207223) | Populus trichocarpa ectomycorrhiza microbial communities from riparian zone in the Pacific Northwest, United States - 7_EM | ecosystem: Host-associated > Plants > Roots > Unclassified | place...
CGTCAAAGTAGGGTAACAAAAAAATACCTGCTCCTGATCCCTGTTCGTCACCTCCTGATATTCGTCAAGACCCCATGAGAGACTGTACGTACTCTAACTCATACTCTTGAGTCACATGATCTTATAATATGTAGTGAGTCATAGTGTGAAATTCATCAACTGCACCACATACCTAAATCAATTATAGCTCATAAAACAAGTCATGTGTGCTAAGTGTATGATATATAGAAAACTCATCATTTGTAATCTAAGTTATCTATGAAACTCGTATATCATATGATTACAATTGTAAGCTAGGTCAAAAACAATTCCCCATGCTCACATGTCCTGTAACTATTGATAGTGCACTGCAACACCAATAAGTGTTATTTGAATATCTGTTAATGTAATCAGATACTGAGATACTCCCTTTGAGATTGATTATAAACTGTTACTTATCTGACAGGATCAAGTTCTAACAGGCACTATACATTGTTACATTTTTATTATTTTTCCCACTATTTTTGCTTGGCATGCTGTGCTTGAGTGGACTCAACACATGTTTGGATAATCTTATAAAGTGGCTGCTTTGTGTCCGCAGCCAGACATCACACTCTCTTTCTTACTTTCTGGGAGCATGCTCTCACTTCCCGCCAAAAAAGGGTAATCACTGGGAATGAGGGCGGAGCTGAAGAAAATAAGGAGAGTTCGCATGCACAATGCCTCAATAAGCGTAAACTCTACAGCGAGCAAAACACTAACCACCGGAGCAAACGTCAACGCTCGAGGTCTCAAGCGGGATCCCGCTATTTCATATTACTCTGAAGTCTGTTTTCAAAAACAAACACGAGACCTGCCAAATATGCAAGGGAGCATAATTGTTGAATGCTTGAGCAGCGCGGTGGGGGGTACAGTTTGAAGGCTGGTTTCATTAATTCGAGATTAGTTATACTTGGAAGTTCCTCTTTACTTTAACTATAGTCTGCTTACAGTGATTATTGGTATTTTTTTAATTTTCCTTTGGACTTTTTATCTTCCATAGGGCAGTCCCCGAATAAGGCGGCTTATGCCCCAGAAAGTGTCTACTTTATGCTAGGATATGCCTAAAACAATACTATGGAATCAACGATAGCGAAAAAATTCTGTAGGTGTCTAGCAGCTCATGATATGTTTCGCCATTATACACTATGGGGATCGAGGTGAAAACGGGGGGATAGGGATCAAATTCCATACTCTTTCCACAAGCTCTTTGCAAGGGTGGTTGACGATGGCAAACTTTTTTTCTCCGTGTGGGGAAGAAGTCTGGCTTGAGAATTGTTAGTATTGCTGTATTTTTCCTACGATTCTCTCTTTTTTGCTAACTGGGTCAACCTCCGTCGGAAGTGGGCCTGAAAGGTTAGGATTCAATTGCAATGGATGAAAATGAAATGTAATATCGTATCCAGGAGAGTCTATATGCATAAAAAATAAACATTTTTGAAGCGGTAACACATCAAGCCACGGCCACAAGGGTAGCAATGCGAGAACAGCACCCCACTACCAAATAGTATGAGTAGAAGAGGCTCGAGAGGACCAAACATCAATATGGTACATTACTAGGTGACAAGCCCATGCCCAAGATAATTTCACAGATCGGGATTTAGGAGAAACTGAGAGGAAAGGAGAGAAGGGGGAGATGTCGAGGGATGGTGGCGGATACACAGGGCGGCTGCTCCGGGCTTCTGAGTAGGAGCGGGAGCTGTACTTATAACGGGCATGTATATGGAAACTATTACGAAAGAAGTGCACGTGCGTCTGGGTAGGGAGGGAGGGAAGTAGGCAAACTCTCCTGGAGCTTAGTCGGGGTCAGAGAGTGTGGTCGTCCGAGGCTGGAGGAGTGCTACGACCTTCCAATGCCTACGCATACCAGCGATCCAGAGTGGTGTTTGGCCATAGCTGTCTGGCTTCTCGGGATCAACTTCACTCCGTGTGAGCAGTAGTCTCACCACCCCCTCATGTCCGTACCTAGAAGCACAACAGAGCGGTGTTTGATCATTTCTGTCTGGCTTACCGGGATCAACATCATCACGTGCGAGTAGTAGTCCCACCACCCTCTCATGCCCTTTCCAAGAAGCACACCAGAGTGGCGTTCGACCTTGGTTGTCTGGCTTGTCGGGATTAACTTCTCTCCGTGTGAGTAGTAGTCTCACCACCCCCTCACGTCCATACTCAGAAGCGCAATAGAGCGGTGTTTGGCCATTATTGTCTGGCTTATCGGGACTAACCTCACTGCGTATGAGCAGTTGTTTTGCCACCCCCTCATGCCCGTTCCAAGAAGCCCACCAGAGTGGTGTTCGGCCATGGTTGTCTGGAGTATCGGGGCCGACATCGTCCCGTGCGAGCAGTAATCTCACCACCCCCTCATACCCATTGAAAGAAGCGTGCAAGAGTGGTGTTTGACCATCATTGTCTGGCTTATCGGGACTGACCTCACTGCGTGTGAGCAGTAGTTTTGCCACCCCCTCATATCCACGAAAACAGGCATGCCAGAGGGGTGTTTGGCCATCGCGGTCTGGCCTGTCGGGATTGACGTCGTCCCGTGCGACCAGTAGTCTCACCACCCCCTCATGCCCATTGAGAGAAGCGCGCAAGAGTGGCGTCTCATCACAGTTGTCTAGCTTGTCGGGATTGACATTGTCGCAAGTAAGTAGTGTTCTCACTACCCCCTCATGCCCACTCATAGAAGCGACCGAGAGTGGTGTTCGACAATTATGGTCTGGCTTGTCGGGATTAACATCGTCGCTTGTGAGTAGTAGTCTCACCGCCCCCTCATGCCCATTCCGAGAAGCCCACCAGAGTGGTGTTCGACCATAGTTGTCGGGATTGTCGGGATTAACGTCGTCCTGTGCTAGCAGTAGCCTCACCACCTCCTCATGTCCGTACTCAGAAGCGCAACAGAGCGGTGTTCGACCAGCGTTGTCTGGCTTGTCTGGATCGACATCGCTCCGTGCGAGCAGTAGCCTCATCACCCCCTTATGCCCCTTCCAGGAGGCCCACATGAGTGGTGTAAACCCGTAACCATCTCTTTTATTGATATCACAGCCTTTCACCTCTATTAAAGCGGCCACGACTCCAACGATTCCGAAATAGGATGCACAGTGTAAACCGGTAAAGGGGTGATGAGTAGCTGGGGAAGAATTGTAACGGTGTATTTGCTCGAAAAGTATGGCGGCAGAGATGTGGTTCTCGTACTGGTTTAATAGCTGGAGTGCAAGCCATTTCCCGTGATCAGAAAGTTCCATTTTTACGTGGTTTCCCCAGTAGAAAGAAGAATATTCCAGAAAGGGCATGTCACCAAGGCCCAAAACCTTAGTGGCCGGGAGCTCCTTGACCTGGTCATAATTCAGGTAAGTTAGGCATGTCTGCCCAAGTGTTTTGTGCGCATCGGACAAGATACTAGGCCGAGAAAGGTATTCTTGAAGTGTGTAGTGGATTAGTCGGACAGTCGATGTCTTCTCGTCGACCACAGCAAGTCCTAAGCATGACCTTAGAACTGTATCTTGCGGCTGGATGTTCTCGGAGTCTAGATCTGTCGCCTCCATTTCTACTGCCAGGGCATGCCGGAGCTCATCAATCCGCAACTGCCGCTCCGCGTGGGATACCCACATAAGCACCTCCATTCCAAGTCTTGACCGGTCACCCTTCTGTTCCTTTATTCGCTGCAGCGATTGGTCGTACACACTGTCTAGGTCCGCACCCGTCGCGGCCACCTTTTGCAACATTTTCTTCCTCCTCGCCAAGGAGGTCTCACCTAAGATAGCCTCCATATTCAGTACAACCAGCAGAAACCTGATCAGAATATCAATTAGTAATTCAAATTTTGAAGAGAATTGGCCCCACCTACATTTCCGAAGCCTTTTCCAACATTGTTCTCATAATATCATTTTTCAGATCCTCTGTCATCAAGTGTGGATCTCGGGTATCCTCGTCGACTATCCTCCGGCTTATATATCTAGCGATATCTCCCTGGTCTGCGACAACGCTTATGGTATAAGCTCCCTCCATGAGATATCTGTCAAGCTCCTTGCGAATATACGGTCTCCCTGTAAGAAATAGCCGCGTATTTGGTGATTCTTGGATAATCTGTTGTAGCGCACGGAGGAGCTCTGATCGGTCTTGTGGGAGCAGCTCGTCCACTGCATCGACGCAGATGTATACACGTTCAATGGAACTGATTACTTTGACGAATAGTTCCAGCATATCTGGCAACCGAAGACACTTGCCACCTCCTCGCCCTAGCCCCTTAAAAGCGCTTTGAATTTCGCTTGGAGTCCCCGTTTCTCCTAACACAACCTGCCTCAGTAGACCCCCTACCATGTTTACTGCCGACTGGTCCTTCTGCGCCTGGTAATCGCAATAGAGAAATAAAACGGCGATATTCTGTCCCTGAGCTTGCTCGCATAGGGTGTCTATCACTAGGGAACTGATTTTACCATTTGTCAACACCGCCCACAGTTTCCAGGAGATTCTCTTTTACCTTATATACGTTTTGCCAACTCCTTGACCCCCATAACATCGCAAAGTAGGATTCGCGGAGCCATCCTGGCTCTTGTGCCATGACTCGAACTCGTTCCTCTGCAGAACCCAACCTCCAACACCATCTAGCCGACGGTTGCTCACGTCTTGGTGCCTTCTACGGGGTTCGATTGGCGATAACCATGCTTGGATCCGCAAGCATTCTTCGTTTATCCCCACGTTGATGGTGTTATTATAGCTGTTTGACACATTCGCAAAGTTCGTATTTGAATCGCCGTGAACACTATTTGTGGTCTTGTTGTCGACACGGGTATGCGAGATTCCATACTGGTAGGAATCACTACTGGGACTTGATCCCCTGGACCCGCTTGGCAACCTATTCATATCGTATGGGATAAGGTTCGGCAATAGGTGAGATAGTGTGGTAGAGTACTGGAGCTTGCCGAAGTGGTTGGTTGATAGATGTCTCGTCCCCTCTGGCAAACCAAAGTGGGGTTGTCTTGTGGTCTTATTAATTAGGCTCTTGTTTCACAGTGAACCAATCTTTTCGATGCCAAGGAAATAAGTTACTTATCCTCCTATCCTTAGAAGCAGAGTGTTGTTAGAAAAAAGTTTCACAGGTATGATAATCAATAATTCCTTGTAGGTTCACTGCGTACGATATCTGTATCGCCCAGACCTCCGCTTAACTCACTCGCCTGGACAAGGAGTTTTTTGAGCTATACCGGTAGCACAAGTACGAGAGCTCATCACCGATGAGACCCAAATTTCCGGAAATGCCCTACCGCAAAAACTCGAATAATCAGACCTTGTGCTAGGGCGTTGGAGTTGCCTCTCTTTCTAAGGTCTGGTATTTTTTTCTTTTTTTTTCCCGTCTCGGGGAGGCAGATTTTTGGTATGCTTTTCGCCCCTTTTCCAGAGGAGGAAATTTTGGACTACCGTCCATTGCACATGGTCTGATTATTCGAGTTTTTACGGTAAGCCGAGCATACAGATTTCTCTGTGTTTGCGTCTTTTTTTCTGTTGCGGTGGCTTGCCTTCTTGGCTGTGATTGCTTTAGGTTTCGGCTGTTTACGAATGATCCACACATTTCCCCTCTGCCGTTTGTAATTCACTTGACTTGAATTGGTTGAGTCTGAGATCTTCCCATAGGAAATAGTTGTTATGTTTTCATTCTTCTAGTCTCTCTTGATTTTCGTTTTTCATCATTAGACTCCGCCTGAAAATAACATTCTACTCACCATTCTTTCTACCTGTATGTCTTGTGACTCTCACTTAACCAGATTACTTTCGCTAATTTATTTGCCTATCCCAACCACTTAGATCTTTTGCTACCCCCTTTGATTCGTTCTCAGCTGCTTTTCTAGGGGCACCAATCGGTTGCCGGAATGGACATTATATCTCTTTGTTCCTGAGTTTACTCTCCCATCTCTATCTCCATTAAGTCTCTCAAACCCGCACACCAAGATCATCTTATACCCGAGAACTAACAGGTTTCCCAAACAACAGGCTTCATACTCTATCACTCGCCATCTAAAGCGAGGGAACTGTTGAAAATAGGCTTTCGGATATGCACTTTCTACGTACTAGAGTACAACACAGCCGATCATTCACTCAGTATCGGTTTTCTACTCTCCGAGTTTTACTTACCCCATTAGACATTTCTCTCATGTCACCACTCTGTCAATTGATCAGATACGCAACTCTGTTCTCATTTGTTTTCCCTTGTCCTCTATAATGTTTCCCTTTAACTCTTTTTCCGCTGCTGATATAAGTTGCTATTTCACTGTATAAATAGTGATCCTTCCTGGCCCTCTGAGATAGAATGAAGTTCTCAAGCATCTCTTATACGCTTATGATTCCGGTATATAGCTTGAACTTTGGCCCGTTTTTCAACAGGAACTGTTGGAAATCACAGGTTTATGGCTGCACTACAAGGCCGCACTGGTACGCGTACGCACTAGTCAATGACGCGCAAGCTATGAAAAAAAATTTCGCACCCCTGTCTGTTTCTCTTTGTTTCCTTTCTGTTCTTTCTCTCGTCTTCTTTTCTCCTTCTACTTCACTTCTTTCTCAAGTCTTTCCTTTCTTCAACTCAACACTAATAACAGCATAGCGTGTCGGGCCCGGCAGTCTCGCCCCGGCCCGTCTTGGCATTATCCCCGCCGTCCCTGTGGGGCCCGGGCGGTTCGAAACACTGCGTGTAGGTGTATGCAGTGAGCGCAGGCAAACCTCTCTTTAAGCTTAAAATATAGGGGGTACTGTTGTCCTAGGCCGGAGGAGTGCTACAATTTCCATATACCCGTACATAGAAGCGATCCCGAGTGGCGTTTTACCACGGATATCTGGGATATCGGGATTGACGTCGTCCCGTGCGAGCAGCAGTCTCACCACCCCCTCACGCCCATTCCTGGAAGCGGTCCCGAGTGGTGTTCGACAATCATTGTCTGCCTTGTTGGGATTGACGTCACCACGTGTGAGCAGTAGTCTCACCGCCCCCTCATGCCCGCCCTCGCAGGCGCAACAAAGCGGGGTTTGACCATCTTTGTTTGACGTATTGGGATTGACATTGACATCGTGTGCGAGCAGTAGTCTCACCACCCCCTCATGCCCATTCCAAGAAGCCCACCAGAGTGGTGTTCGACCATAGCTGTCTGGTTTGTCAGGATTGACATCACCGCACGCCAGCAGCAGTCTCAGCACCCCCTCACGTCCGCTCTCAGAAGCACAGCCGAATGGCGTTTGACCGTAGTCGTCTGGCCGGTCAAGATTAACCTTGTCACCCGAGAGCTGACCTCTCACTACCCTCCGACGCCCTTTCCAAAAGGCCCACCAAACTGGTCTTTCACCACTATTGTCTGGCTTGTGGGGATTAGCCCCGTCGCATGAGAGCAGTAGTCTCACCACCGCTTCATGTCCACTCCACGAAGCCCACCAGAGTGGTGTTCGATTATCGTTGTCTGCCTTGTCAGGATCTGCGTCGTCGTGTGTGAGGAGTAGCTTCACCACCCCTTCATTCCCTTGCCGGGCAGCCCAGATGAGTGGTGTAAACCCGTAACCATCTCTCTGATTGATATCACAGTTGTTCGTTTCTATCAAGGCAGCCACGACCTCATCAATTCCAAAGTAGGATGCACAGTGTAAACCGGTAAATAGGTGATGGGTGAGTCGGTGAAAATGGTGATGGCAGATTCGGTTGAAAAGTAAGGCGGAAGAGATATGGTTATCGTATCGGTCCAACAGCTCGAGCGCAAGCGATTTCCCGTGATCTGAGAGTTCCCTCTTTGCGTGGTCCCCCCAGTGCAGAGAAGAATATTCGAGGAAGGGCATATCTCTAAGATTCAAAAGGTTGTTGGCCGGAAGCCCCTTGACCGGGTCACAATTCAAATAAGCTAGGCATGTTTGCCCAAGAGTTTTGTGGGCACCAGGCAAGATACCAGGCCGGGAAAGGTATTCTTGAAGTGTGTAGTGAGTTAGTCGGACTGTCGATGTCTCCGTGCCCACTATGGCAAGTCCTAAGCATGACCCTAGGACTTTATCTTGTGGCTGGATGTTCTTATGGTCTAGATCCGTGGCCTCTATGCCTACCGCCAGAGCATGGCAGAGTTCGTCAATCCGTAAGGGCTGCTCCGCATGGGATACCCACATTAGCGCCTCCATCCCAAGTCTTGATCGGTCACCACCCTGCTCCCTTATCCGCTGTAGTGTTTGGCTATACACATCGTCCAGGTCCACACCAGTTGTCGCCACCTTTTGCAACATTTTCTTTCTCCCCGCTAATGAGGTCTCGTCCAAGATTGCATCAATATTCAATGCGACGAGTAGAAACCTTCGCAGAGCATCAATCAATAGTCCAGATTTGTAAAAGAGTTGCTCCTACTTACATCTCCGAAGCTTTTTCCAATATTGTCTTCATAATATCATTTCTCATATCTTCCGTCATCAGGCCCGGATATCGGGTGCTGTCATCATCCATCTTCTGCGTCACGTATCTAGCGATATCTCCTCGGTCTGCGACAATGTTTATGATATAAGCCTCCTTAGTAAGACATTCGTCAATTTCTCCACGAACATACGGCCTCCCTGTAAGAAATAGCCGCGTATTGGATGCTTCTTGGATAACCTGCCGTAGCGCACGAAGAAACTCCAATCGGTCCCGTGGCAGTAACTCGTCCACTGCGTCAACGCAGATATACACTCGTTCAATCGAGCTGATTGTTTTGGTGAATAATTTCAGCATGTCGGGCAACCGAAGACCTGGGCCACCTCCTTGTCTGGATTCCTCAAAAGCACTTTTAACTTCGTCGGGGATTCCCAGAGCTCCAATAGTTATCTGTCTGAGTAGACTCCCGATCATGTTTACCGCCGATTGGTCCTTTTGTGCCTGGTAATCGCAGTAGAGAGATAAAACCGCGATGTTCTGTCCGTGTGCATGCTCGCGCAGGGTGTCTATTACAAGTGAACTGGTTTTATTCTTGTCAGTATCGCCTACGGTCTCCGGAGAATGTTCTCATACCTTATATATGTCTTGCCAACTCCTTGATTCCCATAACATCGCAACGTAGGATTCACCGAGCCGTTCCGACTCTTGCGCCATGACTCGAACTCATTCCTGTTTAAGACCCAATCCCCAACGCCAGCAAGCCGGCGGTTTCTCACATCCTGATGCCTTTTATGGGGTTCAAGTGGCGACAACCACGCTTGGATTTGTAAAGACTCTTCATTTATTCCCACATTGATAGTGCCACTGTCGCTGTTGGACACATTTGCAAAGATCGTACTAGAGCTATCATGAGCATTATTTGTCGTGTTGTTGTCAGCACAGGTATGCGATATGCCATCGTAGTGATGATCACCACTGAGACTTGGTTCTCCGTACGCAGTCGGTAATCTACTCATATCGGATATGGTTCCGTAACATGTGAGATGATGATAGGAGCACGATAGCTTATCGAAGTGGTTGATGGATGTCTCCTCCGATCGAGCAAAGCAAAGCGGCTGTCTTGCTTGTGGCGGTGTTAGGCAGCTGTTTCAAAAGTTCCCCCCAATCGTTCCATGCCAAGCAAACAAGCCGCCTTGCGAGCAGACTGTTGTCGGAAAAAGCTTCATGGACTATCTATAATTCACTGCAGGTTCACTATATGATACTTGTACTATCACTTGGACACTCGTTTGATGCACTGGCCTCGACAAGGACCTTCTTGAGCTCTCTAGCACTCAGATCCATGGTTAGTCCGTAAACACTCCCGGTTAACAGTTTCTTCTGATCTGAGGCTCTATTGACTGAAACAGAAAAATTCCGTGAACTCTTGACGACCTTTGGTTTGCCGGAAGGGGTACATACCCCTGGAAGCAGACCGTTGTTGGCACATAGACTAGTACCGAAAGGGGCCGTCTTTCTAATGAAAAGTATGCTGCTAGATCCCTCTTGTATATCCCTGCCGGGATTCTTATTCTATGATCTACCTATCTCGCAGTTACCCTAGACCCAAGATTCCTCAACCTAGTGCGCAAACTCTCTTTTCTTTTACATCCAAGTCGATTTTCTGTTAACTTCGCCCTGGGTACCAAAATGCAAACCCTTTATTACCAATGCAGATGGTACCAGTGGGTGCTCTTGGCGCTGCATTGCGTATAGTCTAATAGTAGTGACAAGAAAGTTACCGGATAATGCCAGAATTAGACCTGTGACAACCAAGGAAGATTACACAACAGCCTAAGATGCCTACTAGAAACTTGTAGTAGTAGAGAAATATTTCTATTAGTGCCCAGTCACTTTCTTCCCGCGACTGTATATTATTACACCTACGTCCAGATTATTTTGGCCGTTTAAACAAAATCCCGCATGCGAACAAAAGAGCCAGGACGAAATTGAACCAGGCCAAAAGCTCCCGACACAAGCAGCATACGAGAAGTATTCATTGACATCTAACGGCAGGTGTTTCAGACCTACAGAGACCGAGCCAAGCGCTTACTGATTTTTGTCCGCCTTTTTAGGAAATGCCGGAAGACAACTCAAACCATAAGAAGCGAAAAATGGGGTATGAGAGTTCGTATTCGGAGATGACCCTGGTGGCCGCAGAGGAAAGATTGAACCTTGACCTCCAAGAATTTGTATCTGAAGCTACCTCCGTTGATCATATATTGAAAGAAGCCGGGTATGAGATTAATGGTTTCGGAGAGGATGTTATCAAGAGAACGAAAGAGAAGGTTTTCTGCCATATAGCAGAATATCTTCAGTTCGAAGGCTACCCTACGGAAGCGGGCCCAGACTTTAAAAGAGCCAATATCAACGACCTGATCTTATACATCATCGGTCCAATCTTGTGGGATTTCAACATTGAGCTGGAGGATGGCAACGTAATACTCCGAAGGGAGAAAGAAATCATTTCTCCCGATTCTAAAACGGGGGGTTACGGAGAATTTGTTGTGGTCGAAAAATGTGGCCCAGGGGTAGCTGAATATCTTATGCTGATCATTGAATCAAAACCTTCTCTGGGAGAGGCTATTAAGCATTGCTTACTCGCGATGAAAGATATGTGGAGTAAAAATGGTGGAGGTAAGGTTTACGGGTTTGTTACAACGGGAGACGATTGGAGGATGGTGAGCTACGATGGCATCATATTTTGGATGACGGAGAAGTTCACAGTTTTATCCACCTCAAATTGCAGAGATAGATGGATGAAGGAGGGCTCCGTTCTGGTGGATTGCATTATCGCTGCGCTACGCAGTGGCAGTAATCCAATAGAAATCGCGAAGAAGGATATAGGTGTCTAAGGAGAGAGTTTTTGTTTCGTGGTTGCATTATCTTTGAAGGTGTTTGTGTCTTTTGTAGTGTTTTCTAATGTGCAATACCGCTCTGTGGCTCATCTTTGTGCAGTCTTAAGAACAGTTAAATGAGACCGGCGTAAATAAGTTATGTTCACACTTTTGCTTACTCGCTGCCTAACTAAGAGGGACATGGACGGTATATGCTTTATAGAGAACTTACTCAAGATCTTCCGCTACACAACTAAAAACGTCCAATTCGTGACAACGGCAAATATTTCACTACCGAGTGATATTACATGATTGACAAAACACCAGGGCCAGGGTTTGGTGGGGGGTAAATTTAATTTAATTTTATTTGATTTAACTTTTTGGATATACCTGAAAGGTAAAAGAAGGAAAAATAATGTTGAAAAAAAACAAAAAGCATACATCTATCATAAGCGACGGACCCCAGTTGGGTAAATAAGGGGCTGTGGGGGTTCTCTGGGGCCGAGTGAAATGAAGGAAAAGAAATGAAACTGGTCTAGTGATCTTTTTTTTATATAAAGGTTGTGGGTTGCACCGGCCTCCGCTCGGCTCGTGCGCCGGCGATAAAGCGAAGTGGAGAGAGGAAGTGGAGATCCCGAACGAACTAACCCCATGACAGAACCATTAACATCGACGAAAAAATTTAAACCTTTTTTGCTTTTAAAAAAGAGAGAGCCCTCCTCTATCCCATCTCTACTATAGGGGCTGGTAAATGTGTTCACCAAACCGTCCTCACAACCACACTTGCCGCTTTCCTCAACCGATTCATAATCGCCAGCCCTTCGTGCACTTCCTCGATCCCCTCAACGTGGATAACATCAACACCGGCATCATCCAACTCCCTCAGCGCAGCAAACAATCCACGGCCAATCTCCTCCCCGCCCTTGCCCAGGCCCATCTCGACAACAGTCAGTCCACCAACGCCCTCATTCCCATAAAATTCACTCTTGACGTCGCTGCTCTCACTTCTCAAACAATCCAGCGTGAGTTCTCCAATGCCAGCTTTCCAAGTGCGCGTTCGGAGAATGCCCACTTTGCCATTAAAGTTCTTTCCGGAGAGGATGGTGGAACGGACTAGGTCCTTTCCACAAGGGGGGCGGGTGCCGAATTCGTACAGAATTACGCCGGCGCGGGGAGAGTAGTGTTTGTATTTCATCCCGGGGGCTTCGGGGATTATGGAGGAGTCGGCAGCGTCTTCGAGGGATGCTTTTGAGGTTACCGTCCTCGCCCAGATCCCGCCCAACTCGCGGATCGATTCGACGCTTATGCCACCTGGGCGAAGGACCACGGGTGGGTCGCGGAGGCCATCTACTACCGTTGATTCTAAACCTACGGAGCAAGGTCCACCGTCAATGATTAATGGGATGCGGTTCCGGAGATCGGTGAATACGTGCGATGCACTCGTCGGTGATGGGTTTCCAGAGGCATTGGCGGAAGGAGCGGCAAGGGGGAGAGAAGAGAGGTGGCAAAGCGCCTGAGCGATGGGGTGGGATGGCAGACGAGCAGCGAATTTCGGTTGCCCGGCTGTGACGGCTGCAGACAGTGGGCTATTAGTAGGCAACGGGAGGAGGATAGTTAATGGCCCTGGCCAGAATTTGGATATTAAAGCATCGTAGACTTCCGGGATTTCGCCTCCATCGGTATTAATTGTGTGCCCATTCGTAGTTGTGGTCGAGTCGGTAGGAGCAAGTATCCCCCGTAATTGCCTTAAAGAAGAAACATGCACTATCAAAGGATTATCCAATGGCCGCTGCTTCGCGGCGTATATACTGTTCACCCCCACAGTACTCGTCGCATCCGCACCCAGGCCGTAGACCGTTTCCGTCGGGAAAGCAACGCACTTACCCTGGCGCAGAAAGTCCGCTGCCTTCATTAGTGCCTCTAACGTCACCGGGTCATCGATCTCTAGCGTGGGGGAGTCATAAGGGTGTGATCCGGGCTCTGACGACGGGAGGAACCTTATCTTCGAGGCATCAACCGTGGAAGTGGCGGTATGGGAGGATTGGCGCGAGAGGTATAGTGATGGTGAAGGGGAGGGTGATTGTGGTGGTGTGTAGCTGTTAGGGACGGCGGGACTTAAGGTTGTAGAAGGCATCCTGATTCTTGTCAACAATTGTGATAGTTGACGAGATGCCCGCAGCAGAAGCGATCCGAGGAAGCTTGTCGTCGTCGTTGTCGTCGTCGTCGCCGTCGTTGTCGTGATGACTAGAAATATGATTATCGGGCAAACTTGAGTATTTATGGGGTTTCCTCTCGCTCAGGAATGTGATATCTGACAACAGCTGGCTGAGGGAAGGAAAGGGAGGAGGAAGGTTCTGGGTAGCAGAGAGGCGCGAGATGGCAGGGCAGTTGCAGGCAGAGTAATCCTCACCAACTCCCCTCCCCGCCTCAAAGAAACAGCCCTCTATCTTGTGCAACGCAACACCCGCAGCCCGCACGCCAAGACCTGCCAAGAGCCATCGGCTTGCTGGATCGGGGCATGTCCCTCCCCTCCCCTTCATCTGCTCTTTTACCATGCTTCCCCCCCTCGATACAAACAACCAGTATTATTATTAAAGTCACGGTGGATAACCATCATGAACTCTAATCACAGCGATAAGCGAAAGAACAAAAACGCTGATATTTTCCCTGCAGTTAATCACGTGACTACAGTCCTCTCTCTCTCCACCAATGATGGGGTGGTTAAGTTCCCTGAGGGGGGCTTGCAGGTTCAAAGTGCCGTTCCGTAACTCAAAGCTCTGCTAAAAGCAAATTGACTTCTCATCGGATTCGTGACCATCGCGGCAGTTCCCCCGAAGCTATGTGCCTGGTGCTACTGTACATACAGGACTGCACGCTTTGGGGAGAGGGCAATAGGCGATTACCCGCCCCATTGTGGTTGAAGGCTCGCCTGCCTGGCTGAAAGGAAGGAAGGAAGGAAGGCAAATGCAGAGCTGGCAGCACCACCGTAAAACCTCCGTCACACTAAGATAGGTTCAGTTTGACAAATTAACGGAATTGCGAATATTAGTTAATGAGATCTAACAACACCTAGTGAGCTGGTCTTATGTCGTGTGGGAAAACGCTAATCCTTCTCAGGGGCCTTTGACTTGGAATCCCGAAATTACAGTGTTGACGGAGATGGCGGACTACAAACGGGGCAATGGGGACAGTAATCATAGCAGGCATAATAATAATATTATTATGAAAAACCAATCCTTACTAACTGCTTACTACAATATCAAAACCCAAATACAATTCTCAACCAAGTTACGGTACTTGAAACCAGTAACCTACATACAGTACATAACGTACAAAGCCAGAGCCAAAACCAGAATTCCAAACACAATTCAGGGTGAAAATAAGAAATAAAAAGGAATCTGGGGGGGCAAGGTAAGGGGAGAAAGGAGAGAAAAAAGAAAAGGAAGAAAGAAAGAAAGAAGAACAAAACAGTGGTAATAATAATTATCAAGCCTCGTCCTCCGTGTCCTGTGCCTTTTTGCTCCACTCTGCCTTGGTGTAATATATACAACCTATACAGTACACAACCGCGCGCACAAGGGGGGAAGGAAGGAAGGTGGAAAGGTAGAGGGGGAGAGAGAGAGAAAGAGAGAAATTGGCAATGAAAAAGGGAAAACAAGATAACGACTTAGGCCTCCGATCCAATCCAAGATAATAGAAGGAAAGAGATCTTGGAGAATATGATTCTTCTTTTTTTCTTTCTGTCCTCTTTTTTCTTCAAACACGAACGCGAATATGGTATCTTTGTCTATCCTGCCCTATCCCACCCCACCTTCTGCTTGCCGCCCCAACTTTTTTTTCACAAAATTCCCAGAAGTCAACATCCCTCCTTCCACTGTCCAATGGAAGAAAAAGAAAAAACATTACCCGTCCAGGTTCGTAAGCACGAGATAATACGAAGGGTGTAGGTAAAAGAAAAGGAATGAAATGAGATGAAAAGGGAAAAAAAGGAAGAGAAAAAAAACACCTCAAACTCCCGTAACAAACCCTTATCCCCATCAATTATGGAAAAATTCAGGCGGCCGCAGTCCCCTCAACTGCAGCCCTTCCGACTCCAATGACCATCTCCCGGCCACGACGTTGACCCTCCCCTTCCTCTTTCGCATTCTCCTCCTCTTGCTGTTGCTCCTTCTCTTCCTGGATCTGCTGCTCGTCCTTCTCCTCCGCCCAAGCGCCCCACAGTGCCTTTTTCGGTGAGATCTGAATCTCGCCGAACCCAACGTCTTGCTTTACGCCGATGGCGTCCTTGGTAGCTAGGACGAGCACTTCAAAGAACATCTTTGTGGCGTCGGTTGCCGTTGTGGATTCGTGGGGGAGGAGGTCTTGGAAGATGACTTGCTTCTTTGCCGCGGGCTCGGAGAATTGTTCTCTCAACAGGTGGACAGCGGCTCTCGTTTGGAGGGAGATGGGCTCGGGGACCCGGGGTAGCTCGACTTCGGGTTCGGGAGAAGCCTCCTCGAGGGGAGGTAGAGCGGCTGGGGAGGATGGCTCTACAGGCGAAACTATCAGCTATACTGAAACGCGGCTGGGGTGCTGGATAAGGCAGGGAAACAAAGTATACATACCAAGCAGTCCAACAAAACTTTCCTCTTCCATAGCCATTGGTGGGGCCGGTTCAGGTTCGGGGAATTCAAACATTTCTTCGGCAGGGCTTGCTGCGGCCTCCGCCCTGGCACGCTCCTCTACCTCTTCAGGAGGGGGCAAAATTTCTTCTTCGCCCTCCTCAATTTCCAACCTAGGGTGTTTCACTGGGGGCAGGGCCTCAGCACGCTCCATAGCTTCTTCACCCTCACCCTCCCGCTTTCGCTTGAGTTCGGCCATCCTTCTGACGAATTCAGGGCTCAAGAAGCTGGCCAATTCGGGCGCAATGTTCTTGGGGTAAAACACATTCTGCACAAAACCCCTAGTCTTCTGCAAACTCAAAAGAGCCAAAAGCCCAGGATCCCTAGGCAAAAAGTTGGGCTCAATTAAGATCTTACTACGATCCTCCTGTTGAGCCTTGATCTGCTTCGCACGGATTTCGGTCACAGAATCAACCATTACTCTCCTCCCACGCACCTGGCGTCGGTGTACGAGTATTTCTTCCGGCTCCTCACTCGGCTCTCGAAGAGCCTCTTCAATATAACTGACATCCACAAAACGGCCGAGCTGTTGAAGGTCTGCCTCGAGGTCGCGCACAACACTGCTACGAGCTGAAGAAAGTGGGGATTCCGAATCACGGGCGAAAGGAGGAATGTCAAGAATCGATGGCGCTTCATGAACGAATTCTGGTAGCTCAGCCAGAAGTGGGGGCGCGGGAGAGACCCTACCAACCTCACTCGGGGCCTCAAGAATTGCCAAATCACCTTCGCCCAGACCAATTTCGCCTTCGAACCCCACTTCAGCCTCGAACTCCAAACCCAAGTCTTCCTCTGGGGGTGCAAGCCCTATGTCAAGTTCCGCCCTCTTCGCCTCCGCCTCATATTCCACTTCCATGGCCTCTGACAACAGGTCGTCTCTAAAATCCCTCGCCGGGGGTTCTCTTCTTCCAACTTCGGGGGTAACCTCCAGGGCAACAGTAGCCGCCCGTGGTGGCCTTGGAGTTTCCGCCTCTTCACCAACATCAAGATCTAGATCATCAAGCTGTAGACCAAAACCAACATCCCTCTCTTCGGGACCCCTGCGTCCCACTTCCATTTCGATAGATTCCTGTAGGAATTGGCTGCTGTCCTCCGCAAGGGTAATACCTTGTCTTCGAGCCAGGTGCGCGTCGGAATCGAAGGGCAGTTCACCGATATCAGCCAAATCAAGGGTTGGGTCAGGCAGTAACAAATCAAGTTCTGTGATCACATCGGGGAGCGTGAGTTGAGCGGCCGTGTGTGTAATGGCGCCGGCAGGCAAATCGACATTGCCTGGGCGAAAAGCCTGGGAAGGGACGCGTTAGAAATGCACATAGATGACTGGGGAAGCGCCTGTGAGGAAAAGGTAGTAGGGTTAAATAGATGAGGGAGGTACCATTTTTATCTTCATCAATGCTTCATTACAGTCCTCGAGCAAGTACCTTGCTTTGCGAGAGTAGATTCGGACAACACCCAAGAGCAGTTGGCCACTGAGACGCAGGGCCATAGGAGCCTGGTCCTGACCAACGATAGCGCCAACCGACGATTCGATATTAGATTGTAAGATGTGTGTTTTTGAGAGTTTGCGCTCAAGATTAGCACTTAACCAGACGCGAGCCAGAGGCCCGGTCTTGGACAACAAAGTTTCCGAATAAAACATGGTGAGGATGGCAGTGAGGCGAGGAAAAAGCGAGAAAGGGAGAAATTTTCACGGATTGTAACGCGAGGACGTGAAGCCTGCGTTGGCAAACGCGAGGGTGGAAGCAGCGGGCGCGTTTGTTATAATGGAGGGGGCTGGGAGAGATGACGAATTGGTCCAACAAGGCAGCGGGGCAAGCTACCCGCTTTGCTGTCTGGGCTTTTCCTCTTATTGCAGGAAAAGAGGATAGGCCACCCGAGGACGCGCAGTCACAGGAAGACGAAAAAGTGGGAAAAAATGAGTGAAAAGAGAACGACGCTGCGCCAAAGATAGATGTGGTTGGGAAGAGAGGCAGCAGCGGTTAACTCGAGCACGACGAAATATTACAAAGGGTGGAAGTGAAGAAAGGGCCCAAGATTAATGAAGTTATAATGGGGGTTGGGGGAAGAAGCCCGGTACAGCATGAATGGGGGCGTGGTGGTGATGGTGCTGGTGGTGCTGGTGGAGAGCGACGGTTTTAGTTTTCTGTAATGAGGGATGCGAAAGGGTGTGTGTGTGCCTCATGGGAGAGTCGAGGAGTTGGGCGATGCGGACTACAAAATGCTTGTACCGGTATCACAAATAACAGACAGAAGTGTTACTCCCATCTGATAACTTGTGATTGGTGAGATGAAGAGATTAGATCTTGATTTGATGGATTAGATAAGATTAGACATAATGAGCCCCTTGGAAAAGCGAAGAAAGAGTTCTGGACGCTTCACAAGAACTAGAAAGAGGCAAGTCGCGGGATCATCCCCGAGGCAGAGGGACATCTTTAACTGGGACCTGTCTTCCCTTCCATCTGCTACAAGAAGTATACGTACTTGTATCATACTTGTAGCGTCCTCACAGAATTGGTGAAGCTTTCAGGAAAGAATGACGGAAACGCCTGCTCATCTCGCGTACTGATATTACAAGTAGATCAATAAAGGCATCCCCCACATTTGCACATCAAACCCTCACCAAGTTATCATACTGGATCCCTTTTACGCCCATCTAGGAGTACCGGTACTTGTACTTGTATCGTGGCGGTGCAGTAGGATGTCTCAAAGCCCTTTCAGCCAGGAACCACCAGCACTACTAGCACAGGCACCTCCATACCGCGCCTTTTTCCTTTGAACAGCCTGGCGCTGTGACAACACCCTTGTAACCCAGCCCTCGTGTTTGTCCTTCACTGTTCTCACTACTGCTGCCTATTGCTCGCTGCCCGCAACTCTAGCCCTTGATTACTCGCGGTATTATACTTGTACCGGTACTTTGCCTGTCAAACCTCCCGGCAAGAACAGAGAGAGAGCAGCCGCTCCTTTCTCACTCCTCCCTCCTCTTTTCCTCTTTTCCTCCCTTCCTCCTTTCTTCAGCCTCCTTGCCTTTCCAATAGCATTCTATCTGTTGCTCCTCCTTCCCTACTCACCTTCATTCTAGTTGAGCCTCCTACGCCTTTGTCTCCTCCCCCATCCTGCGGAGACCCCCTTCCCGATCATCGCCTCGATTGATGCTGTAGCTTCTGCAACCCCGCCGAATTCGGTCATCTCACACCCCCCCCCCCCACCGCGGAAGTTCTACCCTATTGCCTCTAGAGGCAAATGGGTTCTTCACCTCGAACCAACACCCCGCTTGGAGTCCCGCTCCGCAGCCTCACCGCGTCGCCCTTTCATGCTTCTGCCAACGGAAGTAGTGTGTCACTGGCATCTGTAAGCTTAGATTTCAACTTCTTCTCAAGCCCTATTTTATCGCTCACTTGTTGATATGGGTTCTCCTTTAGCCCCCCTCCGCAGTCTATGCTCTCCTCACCCCCGAAGAGACAGCTTTGAAGCTCCAAACTTCCCTGAAACATGGTCTGACCTCGTCTCAAGATGCCATATACCGTCGATCAATTCACGGAACCAACGAACTGTCTCACGGAGATGACGAGTCGTTGTATGTGCGATTCTTCAAGCAGTTCGTCGAATCGCCCCTCATCCTTCTACTCCTCGGAAGTGCGGCGGTTTCCTTCATGATGGGAAATATGGAAGATGCAATCAGCATCGCCTTGGCTGTTGTCATTGTCGTTGCCGTGGGCTTTGTCCAGGAGTACCGATCGGAGAAAAGTCTAGAGGCCTTGAACAAGCTGGTTCCCCATTACGCACATCTGGTCCGGGGTAGGCCTGTAGATGGAGAATCCGGATCGCCCACCTCTTCCACGGTTATAGCAGGGCAATTGGTTCCGGGTGATCTCGTGATATTTTCAACTGGGGATCGAATTCCAGCGGATATTCGCATTACTCGGGCATCCGGTTTAGAAATCGATGAGTCCAACTTGACCGGCGAGAATGAGCCCGTGAGGAAAACGGTGGGAGCTGTTGCCCCACGGGATGCGCTTAATCCTACTCTGTCAGACATTGGCGTGTCTGAAAGGACATGTATTGCATTTATGGGAACACTGGTACGCAGTGGTAACGGGCAAGGAATAGTGATTGCTACTGGTCCCAAAACCGAATTCGGTACAATCACAGCTATGCTTGCCGGGATCAGCAAGCCTAAAACTCCTCTGCAAAGTTCAATGGATAAACTCGGCAAAGATCTAAGTTATGCTAGTTTCGGTGTAATTGGAGTTATCGTTCTTCTGGGGTTGTGGAAGGGGCGAACCTGGCTTGAGATGTTCCAAGTGGGGGTTTCTTTAGCAGTTGCCGCTATACCGGAGGGCTTACCAATTATCGTAACCGTAACATTAGCTTTGGGAGTCTTGCGGATGGTACGGCGCGGGGGGATCGTACGGAGATTGCCGAGTGTAGAAACTTTGGGATGCGTTTCCGTTATCTGCAGTGATAAAACTGGTATTACATTTTTCCAAACCTACGCATTCGGTGGTTGCAATAGTTTTCTAACGGGGGACAGGCACCCTAACAACGAACCACATGACTGTCACTCAATTGTGGACACCAGATCTTCCATCGCCAGTGGAAAGAACGAGTCTCCTTGAACTCCCTATCACTAGGGATGCTGCAATAGACGCTGTTGTTCGAATTGGCAACTTATGTAATAATGCTCGGCTTTCCACAACAAGCGCTTCAACAGCGGCCGCTGCGGCAATCGGTATTACATATACTCGTGTTAACTCTAGGTTCGTTGGACAGGCTACTGATGTTGCTCTGTTGGACTTGATGGATGCTTTCGGGAATTCCGATGCAAGGCAACATACCGAAAGAGTAACAGACATTCCATTCTCTTCCGAAAGAAAATGGATGGGTGCAGTTGTCCGCGATGAGGACGGCGAGCGTAGGCCATATGTCAAAGGTGCTGTTGAGCAGGTTCTTGCAAGATGTGATGCCTACCTGACGAAAGAGGGAAGAGAGATTGTTTTGGATGAAAAACAGCGGAAGAATGCATTAGCCGCTGCTGAGAAAATGGCATCGGAAGGGTTACGAGTCCTAGGATTTGCTCAAGGCTCCCCGATCCCGGGGAATCCTGGAAATGCTAGCGGAAACGACGAACCCACATTTAGGGGCCTCACGTTTGCTGGAGCAGTCGGCATGTCCGATCCCCCTCGAAAGGGTGTCAAGTCTGCGATCAGACGATTGATGCGCGGTGGTGTTAAAGTGATGATGATTACCGGTGATTCCGAGACAACCGCGGTTGCTATCGCAAGGAAGCTTGGGATGCCAATCCTTCCTGACAGCCATGGGCACAGCGGTATTGTGCGGCCTGTTTTGAAAGGTGAGGACTTGGACGCCATGACAGATGCTCAGCTTGCGCAGGCAATTGCTACTACGACGATTTTTGCCCGCACTTCCCCGGAACACAAGATGAAAATTGTTCGCGCGCTTCAGTCGCGGGGAGAAGTCGTAGCTATGACCGGTGATGGAGTTAATGATGCCCCTGCCCTTAAAATGGCGGATATCGGTATCAGCATGGGATTGCACGGGACAGATGTGGCTAAAGAGGCAGCGGATATGATTCTAAGCAACGACGACTTTTCCACTATTCTTGGTGCCATTGAAGAAGGCAAAGGAATCTTTTACAACATTCAAAATTTCTTAACTTTTCAACTAAGCACCAGCATCGCTGCCTTGAGCTTGGTTCTTTTATGCACCTTTGTCGGGTTACCCAACCCGTTAAACCCTATGCAAATTTTATGGATAAGTAGGTTTTATCTTTCTATACACGGCCTCCGCCTCTGCATTCTACTGGTTACTGATCAGCATTCCTCTCTTATGAACAGATATTTTGATGGATGGTCCCCCTGCGCAATCCCTAGGAGTAGAACCTGTAGATCCAGCCGTGATGACGCGGCCACCGCGTTCCCGCAACGAGCAAATATTAACGAGAGCTGTCCTCTTGCGGATCTTCACCTCTGCGCTCACTATCCTTCTCGGCACGATATTCGTCTACGTCCTAGAAATGCATGATGGTGTTGTCACAGCACGCGATACCACCATGACTTTCACTTGCTTTGTTCTGTTCGACATGGCGCTCGCGTTGTCCTGTCGCTCGGAATCGAAATCGATACTAAAGGGCGAGATCAAGATTTTCGGAAACAAAATGTTCAATTACGCCGTTATCGGATGTCTTGTTGGACAGCTGGCGGTTATTTACGTCCCCGGCTTACAGAATATATTCCAGACGGAAACCCTGTCGTTTAAGGACTTGGCGATGTTACTAACCATCGCTAGTTCGGTGTTTTGGGTCGAGGAGGGAAGGAAGTGGGCGCAGAGAAGGAGGGAGTTTATTGGTGGGTATAGTGGGAACGTTTGATGGGGTTTAGAATAGGTGTGTTATCCATCTCCATTGGCACTGCACTTAACCTGCCCGGACGTGTCCTGATTGGGTGAAAAGAGAATTATAATAGGTCATTGGAGGCATCTTTCAGCCACCTACTTGGTTCTCCCTAGGGGACTTTATTTCTTTCTTTCTTCTACAAGACTCTGATGGGCATCCGGGTTTTCTCTTTTTTCCGGGTCCGTAAAAGACGGTGTAAGGTTTGGGCGTCTAGTTTCGTCAAAGTAATGTGAGAAATGGAACCCTTTGGTAGTTTTTCTTTTCCTTTCCTTTCTCCTCCTTTGCTTGTATGTTTCTATTGTATTATTATTTGGATGGGTGGGGGACGGGGGGGAGGAGGAGGGTTATTGTTGGCGGGCGTAAAGATACCTTTAAAATTTTACGAGTATGGGACGAGTTTTTATGCTACCACCGTATACTGTACTATGAATAGTGGGCTCGAGAGAGTGTGAATGGGGTGGTCGGTGGGTTTTGACATTCATATGGGGAGATAATGCGCTGTACAGCACTATTCTCGGACACTAGAATTGCTGCGCGAATACCCATAGCACTTTAGTGGCCAAATCAATACAGCGAGACCCCCAACAACACAATTACAAAACCCCTCTTGGGCGAAAGGCTGGCTGGTTCCGTACAGTATAGGACAAGTCATGCCCAGTCGGATACAGGCAAAGTGCGCACAGGCAAACTACCATCGCACACTTGAGCATCTCGGTTTTTATGGCAGTTATCGGTTTATAGAGCATTTAGAGCAACCCAACCCGACACTCTTCATAGTGGGGAATATTCTTATGAAGTGCGCGGTAATATTATTATGATACAAACACCCCAATGACTAGCAGCCTCTCTTGTGCATAAAATGTCACTCGATATCACCGAGGCAGGGGGATAGGTCGCACCAGCAGCTTTGGTACGGCAGGCGGCGGGCGCTGAAGGAAAGTGCCCTAGTATTGTGCTCATAGCACCCAGGCACCCCTCTGTCGTAAAATCTCAAATGATGGATCCGGTGCGAAGTTGAGGAGTCTAAAATCCCCTGCTGTGGAAGATGTGAGGAGAGGATAGTAACATATAAGTCTTTTAGCATATCTAGAGGACAAAAAACGAGAAAATAAATGAAACTTTATCCCAGGAAGCAGCTAGAATGACATTGTACACAGTCCAGTTGATTGAGATTTCACAGTGCAGCGCTAGGCTATGGCGTGATGTTCCTGTCTTATATGAGGCAATTGTTCAATATACTGTAAGTACCGTTAGAGATACCGTAGGGGGATGAAAGCAAGGCCGGGCTCATCTAGAAGCTGTCGTGAATACTTAGAATCTTCCCAGAGGACAGATTGGGGGGGGAGGGGGGGAGACGCCTTCTTTCATCAGTTTGTAAGATCGGGAGTAATGTCTGCTTTACCACATGCCTGGCCTAGAACCGAGTCAAAGCGAATATTGAAATACCCACCGCAGGCGAACAGGCCCACAAGTGACCCTATGCATCCGCAACGGCTGACCTGCAGCCTGCATAAACGCAGGGCAGGGGATGATAAGATCACTTATTGCATTCGCCGGGGATAGAAATATGGTAGGTAGTGAGGCTCTTGTTGATTGCTGGTGGTCGATAAATGGGAGGATGGGGTCGTTATCGTCTTGGCATGGAAATGATTGGCTGGCCCTCCCATCTGAAACAACTGCATGCTACCCCTGGGGCAAATCAATCCCTGCTTTGCTTTGCTCGAAGGAATAGGACGTCCATCCGCCTCATCGATAAGCTCCTCTCCTGCTATACCGGTACTACCATCTCACCTGCTACTAGGCCTCATCCGCCACGGATTCGTCACCTATGGGAAACAGTAAATCAAGTCTCGGTGGTGAGCTCCGCCAACATGGCATACTGGTATCGAACACCCATACCGACAACAGCACGGTGCATACCATTCACAGCCACTTGAATCAGAACAGTGGGAATGTGTCAAATAGCTATAATCACACGATCAACGTGGGAGCAAATGAAGAATCATTGCGGATCCAAGCACGGCTATCGCCACTCGAGCCCCATAGAAGGCATTAAGATGTGAGTAACCGTCGACTGGATGGTGTTGGGGACTGGGTTCTACAGAAGAATGAGTTCGAAACATGGCGCAAGAGTCGGGACGGCTCAGTGAATCCTACTCTTCTATGTTATGGGGGTCAAGGGGTTGGCAAGACGTATATAAGGTATAGGGGAATTCTCCTGAGACCACAGACGATGCTGACGGGCAATGAAATCAATTCATTGGTAATAGATCTTGATATTGGTAGGATAAGAATGGCACAGTGGTTCACGATAGAAAGACAATTCACACGGAACTAAGATACTTCGCTCACGCTCTGAAATTCGCTCTGTCGCTCATCTTACTAAAACAAAACTAAACGGTAGAAACAAGTGTATAAGTAAAACATAAACAGTCCATCGTGATCCTTCCATTGATCACCACACCAATCCCTTTCTTTCCCTCCATGTCGTTGTTCCTCAGCACACCTCCGTGATAGACAAAGGAAAGACATGTCGGTCAAATCTCAAACATTCTAGCTCCATCTCCAAAATCACCCACTATCATCTAGACAATCTCTCAAACACTCCCGCATGTTCTAAAGTCAACTTCGTGCTTCCAACAGATGATACTACGCAAGTGCTAAGAGTGTTGCATGGCCTACCAAGGAGGAGGACGTGGGAGTAGATTAGATTGGTAAGAGTTCTGGTTCCTATTCTATCTAAGCAAGGTAGTCATTAACAACCATATTGATACAGAAGTGTGTCCTCTAAGTATAAGAGAATAACTTAGGGAAATCAATGTAAGAAACATATGTGTGAACACGGTTTGGCCCTGAAATCCTGCCAACAAAATTCCAAAGAATATGGGAAAATCTGAGATCATGTCAGGCAATTATTAAGATTATAGAACATTATCACCAAGAAAGTGGCATATATATGTAAGAAGCCCTCTGTAAAACAACCTTGAAATTCCAAACACCAGATAAAACATAGATGAGAATCCCAAGATATTATCCTAAAATAAGTAATGATATACCATAATATAGGTCCTAGCTGTCATGATATAAGTGGTGTACGAGTGAAACCGAAATGCAAACCAAGTATGAGAATGTACAGTACACTCGTGTCCATAAAGTCCTCATACCCCTGTTGATTTTCAACCATGCCAACAATAATGTGCCTAATACCCACAAATAATTCAATAGATAGATTCAATTAAAAGGTATTGTAAAATATGAATTATAAAGACTAATTTTATAGAATATTATAAAATCTTATGATCAAACAGACTCTATAGACCCTTAT
>Ga0307507_10004290_pt1 | contig 25629 bp, 21 predicted proteins | sample 7_EM_MG_FD_207223 | JGI IMG/M metagenome (GOLD analysis project Ga0307507, IMG submission 207223) | Populus trichocarpa ectomycorrhiza microbial communities from riparian zone in the Pacific Northwest, United States - 7_EM | ecosystem: Host-associated > Plants > Roots > Unclassified | place...
ATGGGCAACTGTGAGGGTATTGCCGCGGTAGATTACAAGTCAAGTCAAGTGAGCACTGGGGGGGGTGGGGGGGTGCATAGAATCGTCAAGTGGTCAAGTCATCGTTTGTAAATTGAACATTCTGTCTAAATACTTCCGCCTATCTAAAGAAACAAACAAAGATCAAGAAGTAACGCCAGAGGAAATATCGGGACCCCTGCGGAAAAAAGAAAAAATGAAAGAGGAGGCAAGAATTGCAGTAATTGAGAATCGCTCAAGTTAAGCCTGCGGAATAGAGCCACCACGTAGACGTGCCCATCGTTGTACCCAGCTATATCATCGGTTTCCGGGATATCAAAAAATTGTTTTAGAACAGGGTTGTCTCGCCTTAGAGAGTTCCTCCCTGAAAAAAATCTTCGCATTCATTATATTCCATATATCCAACCTTCGCTTCCACGATAACATCTCCCTGATTCTTAGCCACCCTAGACCCTTCGCCACCTCGAAGGGGGTCCTATTCTTATAGTCAAGCATATCAACCTCCGCTCCCCAAGCTAGTAAGATGCCAACAATATGTTCGTGGCTCTTCTCTGCAGCACTGTGCAGAACGAATTTGCCCCCAAAAATCACGAACACCGATAGGGCATCCGGCAACGGGTAAGGTGTAGACACGAAGTTCATGCCCACTTTCGGCGGGATAGTGAAACCGGGTTCTCAAAAAAAAAAGAAAAAAAGATGCCCATAATGGTGCCGAGGAAGAGGAGGTTGTTCAAGCCATGGAAACTAAGAAACTCAGATCAACAAGACATTCTCCAACCTCAATGAGTAGCCCGTCAGGTAAGATCTTAAGGAATGCCATCCTTCCAGCATTTAACTGTGGCTATAACTATAAAGAACGCGGGAGAATGTACAACGTCAAGAAACCCGAGTGAGAGAGTTCAACTAATAGCGGGTAAGATCCAGGGAGGGGGATGCTCGAGACTAACAAACGAAGGAGCAAACGAATGGCGGTAGAGGAAAATAACTGGGGCAGCAGATGGAAATGAAACACGGGTGGGAAGAGAGCAGAACGAATAATCCAATGTCCACAATATATCCTCACAACGCATATCCTATCTCATAAGCCTAGAAACGCTATGGCACGGGGCGGGCAACTACTCTTAGTTTAGTTGAGCCCTGTCGGTGTCCTGATTAGATCTAAAATTATGTGCCCTTTTAGATCCCACCGTATTTTAGAAGAAAACAGCAGTTGTCCGATTGAGGGCACCCAAATTACATACTAAAGGCTAACATAGCACGTTTGGGAAGTATATGCTCTACTTAACCATATTTTGCTGACAAAATGTCTGAAACTCCAGCGCAGTAGCAGCCTCTAGACCTAAGTCTTCAGTAACCTAGGAAGCTAAGTAGAGCAGGTGATGGGCGTAGTATTTAGACTCTAATGGGCTCCTTTTACCAAGTAGAGTCGATTTTTAGTGTGGTAGTGGTATAATTGCAATAAGAAAAAAAAAGGACATCCCACGACACACTAGAGTATGCACTGTACAAAATAACGTGTAATTCAAGTCGTAGCACACTGCAAAGGCATAGCGATCAAACAAGAGAAAGATAGTTACGAATGAATATACAAGTAAATACAGAAAGCCGAAGACAAGCGGTCGGAGTTCCCCACCCAGCACGGGATTGGTAAGGAGCTACTCCTCCACAGCTGCACAATGTTTGGCAAATGCATCCATCAATTCCTAGAAGATGGTTAGTGGGGACTTTGAAGGGTGGTTATATTTGGGAAGCCATACGTCAAAGTCGCAATCAGCCATACTACCAAATATGGGGTTCCTAGCACCGTATCTCTCCTTGTTGATTCGGGGGCTTGATATTCCGAATGCGACCTTTGCCAATAACCTAGGATCGTCCCGCACGCTACAGGCATTTAAGATCGCTGCGAGGCGACTGTGATCGATTGGCGTCCTCTTAGTTGTAGGATCTGACATTACAAGTGGCTTCCCTGTGATACAGAACTGACATTTCCCGCAGCCTTTCTCACCAACTGAGCCCTCGTCACCAAAATGCGTTGCTAGGCCCAGCGCAATGCATCCAGGACTAGTTATGAGCTTAATCACCTTTTTGCTACGCTTGAGATCATCTATCTCGCGATGTTCCATCTGCTCATAAGCCTTGTCGATCAATGCTTGGATATCTGCTTCATCCTTTGGGAATGGTCTGAGCATACGATAGCGTTGGACAACCCCGCCAGGCTTCAATTCTATCAGTCCCTGGTCCGACCAGCTCTGAATTCTGAGGACTATCTCCTCACGCTTAATTTCATTGTCCTGGCTGAGTCGATCAACATCCACGGATCTTGTCTTTGCCCTTTTCGTACTTGTCTTTTTAATGTCCTCTAAGATAATCCCTGCAATGGGGTCTTCGTCGGCACCGATAAGGCTGAAAAAAGCGTCGGACGGAACAAATTTGTATTTCGAGTACTTTGGTGTGATGGCTCGTAAAAGCTCGAAGCGAAGCTCAAGCTGGGAATAGAGAAGGTTAAGGGTGTTTTCCTAGTTTACACTATTAGTCTTGGAGATTGAGATGTAGTAAATCCGGGAAACAACAGACTTTGATATCATAAATCTTGCTTTGGTCGTAGACGCTCGCCTCTATGACATCTCCAGCCTGAGCCTCCTCATTCGATGAGAACAGGTTCCTTAGAAGATCGTCAACATTCTTTTTGCTTGGTAGATCCAGGCGGCAAAAGAATTCACGCTGGGACCAGTCCTCTCCACAGAGGTAAAGCATACACTTGCTGGGTAGGCCGTCACGGCCTGCGCGTCCAATTTCTTGGCTGTGGCCGTTAGATAAGAAACTCAGAGATAGGGGTTGTCCAGGCTAATTGCATACCTGTAACCCTCTAAGCTACGCGGGAAGTCGTAATGAATAATATTCCTGATATCGGGCTTATCAATGCCCATACCGAAAGCAATCGTGGCGACAATCTAATCTCAAGCAGGACGATTAGTGAAGCAATAATAGTGTGCACGAGAACTTGCTCCGTAGTATTACCGTTAGATCTTGCCGGCCCATAAATTGGTCTTGAACAAACCCTCTGTCATCCTTGTCCATACCAGCATGATAATGCATTGCCGTTACCCCAGCTGCGCTCAAGGCTTGGGCTACCGTTTCGGCTTGCTAGGAGAGCGTATCAGAATCACATCTGTGCAAAAAGGGAAGCGGAAAGGCTGTAGGCCAAAGTAGGTTATAAATAAGAAATCGCAAGTAGAGGCTGACCTTATGAGTGGTGACATAAACAATGGATGGTCCGGGATTCGAATTTAGGAAATCGACTAGCTTGGGTAATTTGTCTTCAATTGTATCAAAGGGCTCTGCTAGAAGTTGAAGACTAAGGGGAATCGTCAGCAAACTAATTATCTATAGGCCACGAAAGAAAATAATATAGCCAGCCCTTGCGAAATAGGCGCTTACTTCTCTCTATAGGTAGGGGTTTTAAATAGCCCACTCTCAGGAACACCGAAGCCTTTAAGGATATCCTCGCAAACTTTTGGCGTAGCCTTAAGACGAATTGTTAGTTTATTGCGTTAAAATTTCGGCTGAGACAGAGCAGTAATGGTATTGAAATATAGGACCCCTATAGGATAGACGGCAACTTACAGTAGCCGTTAGACACAAAACTCTTTCTGCCTTCATTTCCTTGACAAACCGAGCAACTATGGCACCAAAAAAGTAGTCAGCAATGAAGCCCTATGGCAGGAATGAAGACTGACCCTTGAGGTAATCAGGCCTGAATGCCTGCCCCCACTCAGAAATGCAATGAGCTTCATCAACGGCTATTAAGCGAACACGAGTGTGCCTAATCGTTTCAACAAAACCTTCGTTGTTAAGACGTTCAGGTGCGCAATAGCTAGAGGTCGGAGACTAGTCAGTTGGTATCAAGCGGGATATCATCGCATGAGCTTACAGTAATTTCAGTTCTCCCTTCCTCAAAAGATCATAAGTATTAAGGACAGATTCGCGTGTCTGTGTAGAGTCAATGGCCGCAGCTTGTACACCCCTTTTTTGGAGAGCCTCGACTTGATCCTTTTAAAATACTACGTCAGAAAACTCAACATTTCTCTACGTTGAGATTTCAAACGGCAAACCTTTATTAGAGCAATCAAAGGGCTGACGACAATTGAGATTCCTCCCTTTTTTTTCTCCTTGCTCTCGTCATACTCGTCAAGAGCCAAAGCAGGAATTTGGAAAACCAAACTCTTACCACCACCTGTGGGAAAAACGGTGACTGCACTCCCTCCATGGATCAATCTGGAAATAGCTTCCTCCTGTCTCGGACGGAATTCATCGAATCCCCAAGTCTTTCTCAGAATTTTATGGGCAAGCTCTGAGGTGGTTGGGTATACGGTAGTGTCATCGGGGTCGATTCCCCTAAAGCTACTTGAATTGGATTTCTTCCACTTCCCTTTTTTCTTCCACTCCTTCTTGCTACGGGTGGCGGGCCCCACGAGCTCGCCCCTTTCGTCCCTTTCGTCCCTTTCGTCCCTCCCAAATTCAGAGGATCGAGCTTCATCCGCAGGGCCAAATTCGGAGGATCGAGCTTCATCCGCGGGGTCAAATTCAGAGGATCGAGCTTCATCCGCGGGGCCAAATTCAGAGAATTGAGCTTCATCCGCAGGGTCAAATTCAGAGGATCGAGCTTCATCCGCGGGGCCAAATTCAGAGAATTGAGCTTCATCCGCAGGGTCAAATTCAGAGAATTGAGCTTCATCCGCAGGGTCAAATTCAGAGAATTGAGCTTCATCCGCAGGGTCGAAGCCACAGTTCTCTTCCGCTTCTTCCATATTCAAATTCCCCCGACCATGCGATGTCATCGTTGAGAATGGAGAGACAATTGGGGCATTCTGTCTCTTGAGTTGTAAAGACAATGGTGAGGGATGCGGGGCGACACGCCTGAAGGAGGCCATTGGTCCCACCCCACGGACATTGAGAGTGAGGAAATGCACGGCACGGGATCGATAAGCGAGTGCTCGATAAGCCATTGCGGTGGTGTTGGTTGAAACTGCTGCAAATTGAAAAGAACTCGCACCGCAGGTGAATAAAAGGTTGCTGGAGGAGGGGAGGCTCAATAAACAGTCCCGGGCGAAAACAAACAATTTTTCCCCGGTGGGTGCCCCGCCCTAATCTACTTCTGGTATATCGAAGCTATGATAATATTATGATGAAACAACAGGGATTGTAATGTGTGGTGGGGTCGCGTTTCGAGTGATGGTTTGTGAGAGCCTAAAAATTGATCTGCGGTTTTGCCTCCTGGCTGGTTCGTTTGTGACACATTTTATTTTATTTTCTGCCCGCCACAAACCAGCTCCCGCCTCCCGTAAGGCAAAATACAAAACCAACCTTTCGCCTCAAAAGCACCTGTGCAGCAAACATTAGAGGCTTCTGCCAAACTTCATCCAGGGAGCCCGGTCGTCCTCGGCAATATTCTTAGAATCCTCTCTGCATAGTTTTGTGCATCCTAGCCAAATCACCCCACCCCTGCTCTTCTCTCCTGCCGTCTCCGATAAGGAAAGCAAAAAGGAAAATACAAGATAAAAAAAATAGAAGAAGCTCTGCACTTTCACAATCCGACAAAGTACACTAAACTGATCCAACAACTACCGTACTCGAGTATGCCCCGACCTTTTAAATGGGGAGAATATTTCAACAAGGACACGCCGCTCCTCAACCGTTCAAACAAATACCAAGTTACCTGCCTCAAATGCCAAAAAAAGATACCTAAAGGAAGGTCGGAAGATCGTACTCGACACCTTATTGACGAGTGCCCGGGACTGAGTCCGGAGGAGCGCATGACGGTAGTTGAGATTGATGCTAGAGATCGGGAAGCAGCCGAAGCGGCGGCGGAAGATCGAAATGCAACAGGGAACAAAATCAAAAGGCCTAGAAACCCCTGGGTCAAGAGCGATTTTACGGAGGTAGAGATAGCAGAGCTCTCGAGGCTCTTCAGAGCCCACCATGCAGTTGAAACTGAAACAGATTGGGCTGAAGTCCTCGGTGAGTACAATCTTTGGACACAGAGGAACGGTTACAAGAAGCGCACTCTCGATAGCTTGAAGAAACAATGGTACGTTATAAGCTTCGACTGGAAGGGTATAAATGCCGCGCCATCTAACACTGAGGGGGGGGTAGGGAATCTCGCGTTAGTAATGCTCCTGGGATGGCGGCCTACAACTACGCGCAAGACACAGGCAAATATGCGTGGGACACGGACGAGAGAGGGACTGTAGGCGTGCCGGTAATCGGGGGTCTGGAAAATATGGCGAATGAGAACGATACAGATCTTGAAGCTAGTTACGATCCGGGCCTCGTCGCTGTAACCGCTGGTCCATCCTACCCGATTGCTAGAGCTTCCCTGACGAGCCGGTTTAGTGAAAACCAGCCTACTGCTTTAACACATTTACCATCACTGCCGCTAGCAAAACGACCTAGAGGAAGAGCTGTGCCTGTAACGCCTATGGCAACAGCAGCTCCTCCACCTGCAGAAAGTCCTTCGTTGGTGAACGTGCTTGAGCGTATAAACGAAGAGAAAGCCAAGCAAATCGAGAAACTGGAGGCTAAAATAGAAAAGCTGGAGGAAAAGCTGGAAAAGCTTGATGACCGGAATAGGAAATTGGAGAGCCGGAGTAGAGTCCTCGAATTGCAGCTCATGGCCCGAAAGGATGTAACTGGGCGGGCGACTGGAGGAGGAGGTGGTGGTAGTGGAGGCAGTGGAGGCGGAAAGCGTAAGAGAGGGGGCTCTACAGATATTGCGTCATTGGCCCAACTAGAAGAGGGTGACGATGATGGGGACGATGATGGGGACGGAGAAGCCGTTTAGTTGATCAAGTTTGGCTCAGTGGTTATTAGGGTCATTTCAATATACAATTGTTAGTCATCTACGGACTACTGATGGGTTTGATGCGGAAAGCAGAGTCATTTATGTCTCGGTTTGTGGGGCGCCAGACGAGCCTGATAGAACAACATAATGGGTGAAATTGTTTATTATGTTTGTATCGCGGCACTTTGCCAGAGCATCAGCCCCCATAGAAGGCGTTCACTATACCTACCATCCTTTCCCTATGGCTCCCTCTGCCTTCATTTAGAGAGGCTCCTCGTAAGGGTCTCATCTGACCTATAATACCTTCTGTCCTCCAGCCAACCGAAACCTACAGTAGTAAGAAGTATAATATCGGGAAACACAGAGCGACATTAGAGGATAGAATTTTCGGTAGCTAGAAAGAAGGAATGAAAACCCCATATTACGATGGACTTATGAAAATCAGCACAGATAAAAGGGAATTATAAAGGAAAGATGCCTATGTACTATAGCGACTGTCGAGGGATGAATACGCGGAGTAAGAGTAATAATAATACAGGAAAGTAACTTGAGACGTAGCCGTTTTTGTAATAAGCCCATAAATGCGATGGTAAACTAGAATAATGCTTATGCAATGAGCTATACAATGCTAATGAATCTAGGAAATTTCAAGGTGGTTAAGTGTATATCAGGGTAATTTAAGGACTCTGGACTCGTCTCCCAAGAACTTTCTGCGGTACGCCACGATCCCGGCGATCACTGTCATGAAGTCTTTGATCCCCTGAGCCTTCAGCTTCTCTATCTCCTCCCTGAGACCTTGGTTATAAAGTGCCTGTTCAGCTTCTGTCTTGCCCTCTTTTGCGGAGGCTAATTCAATAAGAATATCGGCATCTGGTTGTTTTCCATTAGCCCAAGGGGCATTCAAAGGGAGAGGGGATATACCGGATACTTCAAGTTCTCTGAAATGCTGGTTCGAACAGGTCCGATCATTACATATACCACCATTAAATTCAAACATACACATCTGCTTGAGTGGCTGAATGCGGTTCGTGTATGTGAGGCTTTTGTATCCACCAGGAACCATTTCGAGATATCGGGGATGGTAGCGAAATGACTTGAAAATTGATAAGGGTGAAACGTATTTAGTGAAGACGTCATTAGGTGATTTAAGGTGAGAGCAAATCTATAAAGTTCAGAACCGCAAACGCAAAAGAATTTTACGATGAGATTCGTAGTTAGCGAACGATAGATAGAATTACAAAAAACAAGTCATCAAACATGGAATTAGACGTCGGGGCAAACCTTGCTGCTAGCCACGACCTCATCGGTGGCGCGATGGCTCTTTTGCTCGGGGACTATTCTAGATACATTAGCCTCACTAGACGTGTTTTTGATCGTAGCCTCATCTTGAGGTGGTTTGAGAGATTGTCCTGTAACTACTGCGCGAACAACTTGTGGGCTTGTTTTATCATCTTTCGCCGGCTTGTTCTGAACGTGCGATTCTGCTATAATTTCATTAGAAGAATCATTTTCATTAGAGGAGCTTGAAGTTGTCGATGACCCGGAAGACGGATCATCATTAGCAACGTCTCCATGAACAGAGTCCATATATTCAATATCAGCATCCATGTCGATGTCCATGTCCGACTCATGATTATTGGCTTGGCTGCTCTTTGAAGCGCTCTTATCGTCAACATCCATCATTTCATGTGGTCTCGCTTTAGAGGATTGAGCTGCAGGAGCTAGAGTTGCGGCCTGCGGAGACTGGAGTTGATTGGAAGCCTGTATCTCATTGGGCGATACATCAGGCGAAGTGGTATTGTGGAAGATTGCTGGTCTATTTCCTACGCTGGCTGTAGAGCTGTTGTTGGCCAATGAATGCTGGTTATCAATGGATTGGGCAGGGATTGGAAATTCCTGAGGGTGAGGAGGGGGCTTGGGGGAAAGCGACAAAGCTTGGCTATTCTGTGAAGAAGATGGGCCAGGAGGGGAGCTCTCGGCATCCATTTTATCATCTATAGTCGAGGTCAATGCATAAGCGTTCGTTCGTGACTTCTGCCGGATTATCTCCCTGTTTGTGACCGCAGTCAAAGTGACCCTATAGTGGGCGTAGCAAAGAGAACAGAGAGCCTTTTGGGCGAGAGGGTTTAGGATTCGCTTACCTTCTTCAGTACACTCCATACGCTTTTTCAGATTTTCGATTTCAGCAGTTTTCCTCTTGAGTGCTTCATTAATGGATTCGGTGCTGCCTTCGACTGTTGTAAAACCGCTGCCACTGGCTTGTTCAAGTGTCTCCAATTCTTTTTCGAGCAAAAGCTTTTTCTCTTCAATCTCCATCTCCTCTTTCTCAATTCTCTCCATCTCCTCCTTGAGTTTCTGCCTTGCTGCCCTACTCTTCGTCTTGACAGCTTCGAAGGCCTCAAGTTTCTTCTTCTTCTCTTGTTTCTCTGCTCTTCTCTTCTTCTCCGCTACTTCGGAGTCTGCTTGCTTTCGCTTTTCAGCCTCCTCCGCGGCTTCGAGCTCCTCAAGTTCTTTAAGTAGGAGATTAAGCTTCACCTGGCTAGCCTCTTTCAGGGACTCCCTTTCCTTAGCCAAAGGGGATTGGTGCTGCTGACCCTTATCTGCTAAATTTGCCCCACCACCTGCTATGAATTTGGAAATCTCTGCTCCTGCAGGCTTGGATTGGTTGTCAGAAGGCGGCGTTACTACACTACCACTATTTGGCGTATCAACTGATGTTGGAGTTGAAACACCACGCTTTGCAGCAAGTTTCTTTTTGTGTTGCGCTTCTTGAATGGCTCGCTTGAGTGTCTCAATTTCTTCCATCTTGGATTGCAAAGCGATCTTGGCATGGGCACCTCCCGACCCATTTCTGTAGCCCGCATTGAGGGTTCCAGGGGGAGCTGTATTCACGGAACGCAGTGCTACGCTAACATTCACAGTACTTGCGCTTCTTCTTTGGACATGCTCGATCGGCCCGGGGGGGCGAGCGCCGCTAGGCGTTGATCTCGAGGTCCTTGCCTCATCATGTCCAATGTCATCGCCATCATCATCAGCTTCATCGGTCCCTTCATCTTCATCTGAGACCTCAATAATGAGTCTCCCGAAGCGCTGTTCACCGAACTTACGTTTGGCGGGTTGGGGTTCAGAGTACAAGTCGGATGCGACCGGTCTCTTTTTGCGCACATTAAGTGGGCGTTCCAAAGGCGTAGCTGGAGATAAGACTGCGACAGTCGTGGAAGCGGTTAAGCCTACAGCAGATGTAGAAACCATCGGAAGAGGCTTGGGTTCCAGGGGGGGCGAATCCTTCATAGCTGTATCAATGTGTTCATTTTCCTGGCTCGTTAGCTCGGTGAGCGGGTTGTTTGATATGTCTACGCCAGGCACTCCAAATGAGAGCCCCGGAATGCGTGGAACGTCCACGGAGGGTCTAGCAATAGCCGCAACAACGGACGTCGAGGAAGCCGGCGTTGAAGCGTGAGAAAGGGCTTTTGCTGGGAGCTTTAACTCCCCTATTTTTCTTCTTAGAACTTCCTTCTTTGCTTCAACTTCTGCAGACCGTTTCGTTTTCTCAGCCTCCGCTCTAGCCGCTTCTCTCTCGGAAACCAATTCTGCAGCTCTTGCCTCAGCCTCTCGACGCTCTTTGTCTCGAACGGCCTTCTCTAGCTGCCTTCGGATCATCTGGGCGTTTCGTTCAATCTCGGTTCTTTGGGGTGGAGTTGGTACAACTGGTTGCCCGGTGTTCTGCTGGGCGGCTGCTTGGGTGACGTTGATATCCGCGCTTGGAGACGGGGAAATGGTCTCAACTGGAACCGGAAAACCTATTCTTGTAAAAACCTTTCTAAGAACTCTTGGATTGATGCCTTCTTCAACCATGTTTTCGAATGTCACCTTTAAAGGGAGCATATTCGAAACGGCAGTTTCAGTTTCCTTGCGTAGAGCCTCAGGATTACTGAGTAGCGCTTCAATTGAAAGTTGAGAGGGGGCCTGTGGCATCACAGGGTATGAAGGAACACCTGTACCGTCTTTATGAGATTGAGGTTGGTGCTGAGGACCCGTTGGGGGCAGTGGCTCAGGTTCAGAGGGGAGCAGAGGTTTATGTTGAAGATTTTCTGTAAGTAAAAGCACAAGCGTAAGCAAGGAGTAACCCATCCATTCAACATAAAATTGGAAGAAAGGGTAAAAACGTGACAAGGTAGGCTAATGTACCTTTTTCATGCGACTCGATTGGTCGATACTGAAAATCTGTAGGCCATCCTCGGCCATAAGATAGTTCATTGCCCGGAACGGTTGGCAGCTGAGCGGAGGATTGGGAAGCATGTCCGAGTTTGAACCCAAGCGCATGGTTGCCCCGCGGCCGTGGGCCATTTAGGGGTCTATAAGAGTCATCCCTTCAACACCGCCCAGTATTAGCATACACGAATGAGCATTGGATGAAAGTGCTTACCATGAAGATGAAGGCATATTTGGCGAGTGTGATTGGGCTTGACTATCTAGTCTCGATGCTGGGAAAGAAATTAGTGCTGGCATAACTAGAGCATGTGAAGCGCCGATTACCGTAGGTTTCAAAAACTTGTTCCTCTCGAGCCTGTTGCTTGCTTCCGATGCTATTTGACATGTCATTAATGATAGTGCCTTGACCATCTCCCTCGATATCAGTGAGTTCGCCTTCTTCTCTATCTTCGACTAGAGCCCTGTCAGTTCGCTCGACGAGCTTACCCAGTCCCGGAAGGGCTGGATCAATGCCGGGAATTTGTGCCGTGAATGATGGTAGGCGAGGGGTATTACTCATAGCTTTCGGGAAATAGTTCGGGGAACGCGTAGCTGGAGGAGTTGGGCTGTTTGTGGTATTACTGGTATTGGCGCTCGTCTTTCGATTGGTGTTAACTAGTACAGAGGGAAATCCGCCGAAGGCAGGAGTGGGAGGATAGCTCGTCATCACTCCCAGAGGACGGTGTCAATACTCCGCGCGCGTGTTTGTGCTCTATGACTTGAAACAAATAAAATGCGTTGAAAAATAGAAAAGCTGTGCAAAGGGGGGAAAGAGTGGGAAAGGAGTGGTAGCAGGTGGTGGTTGTGGCAGTGGCGAGTGAAGACGCTTGAAGGAGGATCCCTTGGGTTAGGTTGGGTAAAGATTGTGCTGTAAGTAAACTAGGGTTAGTGAGTAAAGAGTGCAACTAGAGGTTATGTGAGCCGGCCCTCGATATCTGAAGTCCAACACCAGTAGGTTGCGGAGGTGGCCCTGCTCCTGTGTCTACCGTATTTCGTCCTGCCTTTTCTTATTTTCTTTGCCCTTTGTCTGGCCTAGGGTATCTTTCCACTGCCGGCGGAAGCGTTATTATCTTTCTTCCGGCAAATTCCTGGTTTTGAGCAGATATTTTGCTCGTGGTAGATTCTTGATTCAGAGTGGTGCGCGTAGCGTAGCGCGGAAGTTTTTGGTGTCGGAGGTGCGATGGCACTGATCGTGAAAGAGAGATTGAGGTCGAGCGAGTCGGGTTTGAATAATAACAGAATGGAGTAAATTACGACAGTGCCTTGACTGTTCTTTCCCTTAAATGTTCTAAATGAGGCAATTCTTACTTATCCTAATCGAGTCAGTGAACAGGAGTAAAAAGACCTGCCAAGGCTCGGTTATTGTTAGACTAGTACAAATGAAGCCCTTTGTTTATGTTTTGATGCAACTTGCCAACGCAAACTTCTTAACTTTGAAGCTGAGGCTCTAGAGCACAACTCCCCTCCATCATTCATCAACACCCTTCATAGGTACATACACTACCCACTCCATACCCACTCCATACCCACTCCGCATACTCTCCACTACATCTCTCCCTCTTCGGCTTCTTAACTGGCATATGCCATTCAACTTCAATCTCTTTTCATAACTAGGAATTGCCCTCGCTTTCCCGGACTACCATGTCCGGTTTCAATCATTACACCACCTCCGGATTTACCCCTCCGCAAAATCCCCCTGCGCTACTATCATGGCAGCAGCGCCGTCCTGCTCCTGGAGCCCACAAAAAGCCTCCATCCTCTCCTTCCAATGGTCAGGTATCACCTCCCTCTCCAGCAGCAGTAGCTGCTCCGATGTCTTCCAGTGACTTGTCTATACCGTCATTGTCTTCTTCCCCGCCTCGACCATCGGTATCTCCTTCATCGTTTCCCTCACCCTCGGTGCCATCAATATCTGCTCCGCCAAATAAGGTTCATCGGCAATCTTTGTCTTCTCTCCCTCCAACTCTTTCCACTATCCCTCCACGGCATAACCGAAGTGGCTCTGCTCCAAAAGGCATGCCGGGAACCTTTGCACCCAACTTCATCAAATCTACGGATGAGAGGCGGAATAGCGCCGCCAGCCTGGGCGCTGGTATTGCAGGAGAGAGTAGCGATTTCTCTGGAAGGAGATGGGTATGGGTTAGAGATCCGGAGAAGGCTTTTGTGAAAGGGGAAGTGGTATTGGACGAGGATGGAACACTCACAGTCAGATGCGATGATGGCGCAGTACGTATTCCCAAGAAATGCTGTTGAAGATATTTGTTGCGGCGTTCCTCGTTTTCTTAGTTCAGCTCTATCTTCCGGCTTAAAATTGCGCTCGAATGAGTATCTGCTAATCTGAGGCTGCGATCAGGAGCGGATAGTGCACTCGGACAATGTCGATAAGGTTAACCCGGTTAAGTTTGATAAAGCCGACGACATGGCTGAGCTTACACACTTGAATGAAGCCTCTGTGGTGTATAACCTCCAATTGCGGTACCAGGCCGACTTGATATACGTAAGTTTGATGCAAATTCAACTCATACCTGTTCAAAAACTGATGCTATTTCGTTCCGAAGACATATTCGGGCTTGTTTTTAGTGACAGTAAACCCTTATTGCACGCTACCCATATATAATAACGAATACATAGCTATGTATAGAAATCGGTCAAGAGAGGATACCAAGCCTCATATATTTGCTATTACCGATGCGGCCTTCAGGAACATGCTTGAGATGAGGGAAAATCAGAGCATCTTGGTAACGTCAGTACATATAATTTAAGAACCTAGCCTGCAGGGTTGCTAACGTTTCCAACAGAGGAGAATCTGGAGCCGGAAAAACTGAGAATACTAAAAAAGTCATACAATATTTAGCTGCAGTTGCCTCCGATAATTCGTCATCACGACAACTTGGGACACTAGAGCTCCAAATTCTCAGAGCAAATCCTATCCTTGAGGCTTTCGGGAACGCACAAACTCTTCGGAATAACAATTCGTCGCGGTTTGGCAAGTTCATACGAATCGAATTCACGAGGTCTGGGCACATCGCTGGCGCTTTCATTGACTGGTATCTACTTGAGAAGAGTAGAGTTGTGCGGCAGGGGGGGGAAGAGAGGAACTATCATGTTTTCTACCAGCTTTTGAGGGGAGCGAGCAAGCAAATGAAAGATATGTATTTGTTGGGTGACGAAGGCATCGACGCATGGAATTACACCAAAGACAGTAACAATTCGATAGCAGGTGTTAATGACGCAGACGAATTCCGGTCGCTGATGGAAGCTTTCCAGATAATGGGTTTTAGTCCCGACGAACAGATTTCAATTCTTCGAGTCATAGCTGCGGTTTTACACATTGGAAATATTCATGTTGTCCCAGAGCGCCGTGGCAGTGAAGACGCACGATTAATGAATCCTAACCAAGCCGAAAAACTGTGTCATGTGCTGGGAATACCCTTGGATGGCTTCGTTAAAGGACTGCTCAAGCCTAGAGTAAGGGCGGGGAGAGAGTGGGTCAACCAATCAAGGACAGCTGAGCAAGTAAAACATAGTCTTGATGCTCTTGCCAAAGGTTTATATGAGAGAGGGTTTGGTAGACTTGTTGAGATGGTTAATAATAAGCTTGATACCAAGGGCGATGGCGATAGTTTTATTGGGGTTTTGGATATTGCTGGTTTCGAAATTTTTGAGGTATATCTATCTAATATCGTTGCGAACCCGATAGCTCACGATCTTCCAAAACCTTTAGTCCAACAGCTTTGAGCAACTTTGCATTAATTATACTAACGAAAAACTGCAACAATTCTTTAATCACCACATGTTTGTTTTGGAGCAGGAAGAATATGCAAAGGAGAAGATCGAATGGAAGTTCATCGATTTCGGACACGATTTGCAGCCAACCATCGATCTTATAGAACTACCCAATGTAAGTAAGACATCTTAACTCTCCCTGCAATTGCTAACACTTCGTGTCACTAGCCAATCGGTATCTTTTCCTGCCTTGATGAAGATTGTGTGATGCCCAAGGCCACCGATAAGTCCTTCACTGAGAAATTACACTCGCTCTGGGACCGCAAAACCCCGAAATACAAGCGATCTTTACTGAAACAAGGGTTTATGCTTACCCATTATGCCGCCGAAGTTGAATATTCTACCGAAGGATGGTTGGAGAAAAATAAGGATCCATTGAATGAGAACATTACGAGGCTTTTGGCTGCTTCTCACGATAGCCACATCTCCTCGCTCTTCGCCGAATATGCCGAGGATGCGAGCGAGGCAGGCAACGTGATTAAGAGTCGTGTGAAGAAGGGATTATTCCGCACTGTGGCCCAAAGACACAAGGAGCAGTTGACAAGCTTGATGGCCCAACTTCATTCAACTCACCCCCACTTCGTACGGTGTATTATACCTAATCACCAGAAAAGACCCAAGAAGTTAAATGCGCCGCTCGTTCTGGACCAGCTCAGGTGCAATGGTGTATTAGAAGGGATAAGGATTGCGAGAACGGGATTCCCGAACAGATTACCGTTTGCAGAGTTCCGACAGCGATATGAAGTCCTGACACCGAAGATCCCTAAAGGATATGTTGAGGGCCAAAAAGCTTGTCAACTCATGTTACAACAGCTTAATCTCGATAGTTCTTTCTTCCGAGTTGGTTTGACAAAGGTCTTTTTTCGCGCAGGGGTGTTGGCCGAATTGGAAGAACAGAGAGACACCTTGGTTCGAAAGATAGTAACAACTTTCCAGAGTATTGCCAGAGGATATCTGCAAAGAAAGATTGCGAGTAAAAGGCTATACCGTGCAGAAGCAACGATGATCATCCAACGGAATCTGCAGGTGTATCTTGACCTTTGCGAAAGCCCTTGGTGGAAGCTGTTTATGAAAATGAAACCACTGCTTGGAGCTACCCATTCCTCTAGTGAGGTCAAGAAAAGGGACGAAATGATTCAGAAGATGGAGGCGCATATGCAAGCTGAAGCTGAAAATCGGCAAAAGCTTGAAGAGGAAAGGAGGAAGGCGGATGCAGAGCTGCACAGGGTTCAAAAGACTCTGGAGAGCGAGAGAGCTCTTGCATTGGATAAAGAAGAAATATTTAAGAGGATGCAACAGCGGGAGGCGGAGTTGAGTGAGAAACTCGCTGGTGCTCTTGATGACCAGGACGTATTGGAGGACCAGATAGACGAATTGATGTCAGCGAAGAAGAAGGCGGATGAGCAAGCGGAAGTTTGGAGAAAGGAGTTGGAGCAAGCAGGGAATCTGATTGCAAAGCTTGAAGATGAGAAACGTGAGATGGCGGCGAGATTGGAGTTTCTAGATCGCGAGCTTGAAGCGGCCGAAAAACAGAGCGCCGAGAGAGGTGATGCCGAGGATAAGCTAGAGCAGGAGGTGCATTTGTTGAAGAGCCATCTTTCTCTTAAAGAACGGAAGATACACGACTACGAAGAAGCTTTGAGGAAATCGGATCACGAGTTAGATGAGAAACTTGCTCAAACGGTATGTCTTGGTGCGATGCCGTTACTATTGTCTAACTAACATCGAGAACAGAATTTGAGCTTGCAAGAGGGACAGAAGCAAATAAGGGAGTTAGTTGATGAGAATAGAAAGCTTAGGGATCAACTCTCGGATCTATCTTCCACCTCTACCGGATATGAGGACCTTGTTCGTCGTAAGGAGAGTGAACTTTCGCTCCTTCACGCTGACCTCAAGAAGATGGAACTTGAACAAAAGGCATTTGACGATGAGAGACGTCAATTGACACAGAAGCACGACGATATATTATCGAGACTTCGAAGCGCTACATCTGAAGTGGAAACCTTGAAACATGGGATGGCCCGCTTGGAGAAGGAAGCTGCCGATGCGCGTAAACTTCTGGAGGCAAAGATATCAGAAGATCATAAGTCTGGTCAGGGCCGGCGTCTTCTGGATGAGCAGATCAAAGAGATGAAAGCGGAGCTGTCCACATTGCAGACCGAATTAAACAAAGAGCGTCAATCTAGGGCCGATGTTGCACTTCTTAGTGAGCACAAATTCAATAACCTCATGCGGGATCATGATGCTGTGAGCACTGCGAAGGTAACTATCGAAAAAGAACTTTATTCGCAACAAGACACCCTCCGGCGCGCTCTAGAAGCACGATCTCAATCAGAGAAGGAAAAGAGAAACATCCAGGCCGAGTTGAAGATTGCGAGAGATCGCCTCGCGGAGGCCGAAAATGCTAGGACCCGAGCGGAATCTGAGATTGAGAAGAGCCTTTCCCGTCAAGCAAAGGAGAAGGAAGCAAGATTAGAAAGGGATCTTAAGGCCAAAGAAGAAGCATTTTCTATTGGTGAAGCAGAGCGCAAAAGACTCGCTACTGAGGTTGCGCGGCTCACGAGAGTTGCGAGTGAACAAGATTCGGCACGCCAGGCCTACGAGAGCTCAAGGAAACGGACCGAATCCGAGGTCAGTGCGGTGAAGAGTAGGCTCCTGGCCTCCGAAAACGACAATCGCGCTCTGCAGAACAAGATCCAGCAAAAGAACCTTGAGATCAACAAAGCTAATGCGAAAGCGAGCGAGCAGTACCGGGATAAGATTGTTGCTTTAACAGCTGAGAAGGCCAAAGCCGATGAGGAGTGCCGGAGGTTAAGGAAGCAACATGAGGACGCCCAACTACAGATCCGTGCTCTCGAGAAACAAAAGGAGAAGCTTTCACTGAATTTGGAGGATTTGAATCATGAAGTTGCACGCGAGCACAAGACAACTAGGAGCGCAGAAAAGACTGTCTCAACTGTTCAACTTCAGCTTGCTGAGGCTAACAGGACCCTAGAGATGGAGAGACAACTGAAGTCACAAGCCCAGGCGAACACACGGCAGATCCAGAATGCGTTAGCAACTACCAACTCTGAACTTGAAGACTGTCATCAACAACTGCTCGCCCTGCAGAAGGTCTTCAGTCCACAGGGCGAACAACTTAAGAACTGGGAATCGGGTAGGACAAGCGTTGCTCAGTCTGTGGACCTTGCCATGAAATTGGAGGAGTCGAACCAGGCTCTCCGAGTTGCTAATGAGAGGCGGGCTCGTGTCGAGAAAGAGCTTGCAGACCTAAGAAAGAGGCATCAGGACGAGATAGTGGAGATAGATAATATGCATTCTTCGTCTAAGCGTGCGCTCTTTGATGAGATGAATCAGAATCACCTACCGTCCAATGGATCTCCAAGGCCTTTCAGTAGAGCACTAAATAACAAACCCTATTCCAACCAGTCAACTCCTACACGAAGGGCTCTTAACTTTGCGGCGGAGGGCTTCGATTCCGGAAAGACAGACAAGACGATGGATACAATGGTATTCCAGAGGAGAATGGATCTTGCCGCCGAGCTTGAAGAGGTTCAAAACCAATTACAGCTCTCAGAAATGCAAGTCAAGCATTTACAGGCACAACTGGATCGAGCAGCAGCAAAAGAGAACGCTACTGAACAGAGTCCATCCGCCAAACGAGCAGTTAAGCTAGAGCGTGAAAATAGCCGACTTCATGATTTGCTCGATGAATCGGACCAGAAGAACTCCGCGCTGGAAGCCTCTATGAATCAAATAGAGCTATCCTTGAAGGAGGTTCAAGCTAAGAGCCATGAGGAATTATACGATTTCATCAGCACTCAAGAGCAATCGCGCCGTCATTTGGCGATGGTTTATAGCGAAACTGTCTCCGACCTTTCTAGAGCCAAAGATCAGTTTGAGAAGATCAAGGCGGCTAAAACCGCAATCGAGAATGACCTCCGCGAGACCCAAGCCGAGATCGACGATGCTCTATCAATCCAACAACAGGATAAAGTTAGTAGAGCCCAGCTACTCAACGAGTTTGCAGACTTGCAAATCCGTTTGGATGCAGAGGCCTCCAAAGTTGCCGATCTCACTGCAAGCTTGAATCTTTACAGGTCACGAAGCGACGAGTATTTCAGCAAACTCGAACAGGCAGAAATATCGGTTCTTAAGGCCTCCAGGGCCGAAGCGTTCGCAAAGAGTCAAGCACGGGAGACAGAGGAGACTGCCGCATCCGTATTGGCAGAGAGGAGGCACCTTGATCAACTCGTGGAAGACCTCCAAAGACAAAACCAACATTGCGAGGAGAAGGTTGAAGACCTGTCTGCAGATCTGTCTGCAGCTGTCCAGGCAAAGAAGAGGCTCCAGAATGAGTTGGATGACTACAGAAACAGAAGGGCCATCGATCTAGAGGATAAGGAGAGCTCTATGGAGCAAACTAGGAAGAAGTATCAGACTGAATTATCAACATTGACTGGCGAGTTGGAAATTGAAAGAGAAAATGTTATCCAGGTCAGGCAAGAAAACAGGTATGTTCCCTTTTTCTCGTATCCGTTCTTCCGCGCCGTATGCTGACCCAGCTCCCCAGAAACCTCCGAGAGGAGGTTGAAGATCTCCGGGCAAAATGGGACGATGAAGTTCTTAATAGCTCAACATGGGCAAAGGAGAAATCTCGCCTCGAGATTAAGCTTCAAGATCTTTCTCAGTCCCACGAAGATGCCGTGGCAGCGCACAACGAGGCTCAGGGCCGTGTTGTATCTCTCCTTGCCCAGGTCCGTAGCCTCCGTGCCAACGTCGACGAGGTGATTGGCGAGAGAGACATGCTGCAAAAGGAGAAGCGCAGTTTGGAGCAGAGATTGGTTGAAGCTAGTCAGCGGCTTGAGGACTTGGCCAACAGTGACAGCCCGTCGATGCGTAATGCAGCTGGGATGGATAGGGAGCTTCTCGAACTCAAGGGCTCTCTTCAACAGCAGGAGGATATCGCTTCTGCTGCGGTAGAGAAGATGCGTCGCGCAGAGGCACTAGCAGTCGAGACACAGAGAGATATTGCTGCTGAAAGAGAGACCAATGTTAGCCTTCACAGGGAAAAGGCTCAACTGGAAAAACTGGCGAAAGACTTGCAATTGAAACTTGTGGATCTAGAGACCAAGAGTTATTCAAGCACTTCACATGACATTAGATTTCTACACACTAGAGTTCAAGAGGTATGAATTCCACGTCCCCGCCCTCTATTGATACAAAGTGGCTAATTCCCTAAATAGCTCGAAGCCCAGCTTGAAGAGCAGGAGAAGGAGAGAAACAAAAGCGAACGCTCGGTACGAAATGTCGACAGGACAGTTCGGGATCTCCAGACGCAAATCGAGAGAAGAGACAAGGCTAATGCCCAACTCGAGGAAGAGATAAACAAGGGTAAGGATAAGCTAGCAGGATTGTTGAAGACGATCGAGGATCTTCAAGCCTCTGATTCCGAGCACCAGTTGACTGCCAGGAGAGCAGAGAGGGAGGCTCGCGAAGAAAGGGAAAAGAGTTTGAGATTAGAGCGTGAACTTGAGGGATGGAAAGGATTGAGGCTAGATAGGAATCACAACAGCCGAAGCGGAACCCTTGCAGCATTGAGTCAAGTGGGAGAGGACGAAGCTGAGAGGAAAGGCAAGAGGCACTCAGTTAATTTCTTATAATGGAGGAGGTTTATTCATTAGGGATACGGTTTATGGGTTATGGGTTATAGGTTTTCTTTTAGCTTGGTTGGTCGGTTAGTTGGGATATGGTAGCATTGGCAGGCTTGGTGAGGTGATCTTTCATAACGGCGTGGTGCCTGCAAGAGCGTTCCTTCTTTTCTTTTTTCTCTTTCTCATGATTATTGTTTGGTGATATGGTCTGGCATGTTTTATGTTTCATGTGTACTTGTATTGGTATTCACTCATGGCTTTCTTATGAGGGTTGGCTAGGGTTTCTCTATTTTTGTACCATAGGGACCGGTTGGACTTGGAGAATGATACCACTTGCTTTCGGGGTTCGAGATTGATAATCTACAATAGCCACGATAGGTTCAATTAATGGTTTGCCGGGGGAGGGCTACCGTGAAATACGCTTGCACTCTGCGATAGAAACTTTACCGTGCAGTGCCGTAGATGAACAAGTATGCCGCTCTCAGGTTAGAATCCAGTCAGTGATCAGCATCAGAAATGAGCTTGGACCAATAGGGCAGAGGCCATGATCCTAATGCTAGCAGCAGTAGCAGAAGCCGTATCATAAAACATTTCCACAGTTTATCATAGGGTGGAATAACCCTCAAACAAACACCTCATTAACTCAAGGTATAAGAATATCATAACAGATATCATAGCTTTAGAATTTAGTGTGAAGAAAACCCAGAACTAAAAAATAAAAATAAAAACACAAGCAAAAAAAAAAAAAAATCTCAACTTTGTTTCAGTCTGTGCAATGAACTACTACAATTAACCGCTATTATCTCCAAGTATAATACGTGACTCGATTATCACCACTATTCCCTCTTTCGTTTCTCTACTTTTCTATCGTCGTCATGGATAGTCACTCGCTTATTTAGTATTAGAATGGTAATTTTACGTGTACAGTATATTACATAGTATTCGAGTATGATATCATACAATAAGACAACATGATACAGTATAGTAGACCTACATACCAAGAGCTTTTCAGCCGGGCCAACATATACAAAAACCACCTTTGATCTCAATGAAGATGTAGGGGAGGGGGCAACACATAACATAACCCACAGCAGTGGAAAAGAAAAACCCAATTTTTTTATTATTTTAGGGACATAATTAGCTCTTATCATAGTATTGCGTATAGGGACCTCGTATAGTAGACTTATCTCCGTTCCCCTCAGTAGCGGTCCCCCCTGCACACAATCCTCCTCCTCATATGTTGCCACGGTCCTATCGTATTTTTAAGTCTTCCGCCTAACTATCTCTCGATCCCGCCATGTATGTGATCGGCATCTAGGACACTGTGGAAGGGTTAGCTGTATAGGGGGATTTTGGAGTCTATACAGTGCTTATGGGATTGGAGTGAGTTAATTTCGCAGTTGAAGGGGCTCCTTATTATACTATATTAATTTTCCCTGATGGACAAGATTAAAGAGTTGCCGAGAGCCCTCCAACCTGGTATTTCTGCTCACCCTGGAGGACGTTCCGGATAAGAATAATCTTCGTTAAACCATGATCATAGTGGGAGCTAATCGCCATCATAATAACTCCTTACTTATGATACGAACGAGCTTTTTTGTGTCACTTTTCATAGGTGTCGGAAACTATTGCTCAGTATATATATATATTTTTTTTCCTCTGCAATCTGAACAACCGCCGCGTTTACACTTTAAACGCAAGGAAAGGGAAAAATAGAAAGAAAAAGTAGGCAAAAAAAAAATACGATGGAAATTCCAAGACACTAGTTTGTTATAAAATAGTGGACAGCCCTCCACCAACGCTAAACTTTAGATTTTAAACAGAAGCTCACAAATCCTGAGTTGCCTCCATAAGAAAAACTCGGATAGAGGGTTGGACAGGTATGTGGTAGATATGTGCATTCCAATTGTGTATAATTTCCTTTCACCAAGAGAAGAAATAAATAAATAAATAAAGCTATGTTACTACCAGTATATCAGGCTTACTCCGGGAGGGGGAGTAAGACAGATATTACCAAAGGGCAGCGTTTTAAGCTGCAGGGGAAGGTATGGTGGGGTGAGAAGAGGGAGGAAGTGGCGGCGATAGAACGTTTATGAAGCTATTGCTATCATTGCAAAAGTAGCACATAGGTTATCGGTCCAGTATTCAAAGGCGGTAGGGAGGACGATGTCTCCTCGGGCTTAGGCCGCGCCATAGGCGGCAGATGTTGGAGGTTGCAGTAGAGCTACCGCTTCTGCCTGGCTATTTCTAGAAGCACACGAGAGTTGGCCGCACTTATCGGGCTTTTCTGGTTGACCCTATCCTGTCTGAGTAGCATTTTCACCACCTCCTCATGTCCATTCCGAGCAGCACAATAGACCGGCGTTTCGTTGTCCTTATCCGGCGCGTTGGGGTTGATATCGTTGTGTCCGAGTAGTATTTCCACCACCCTTTCGTGTCCATTCAAAGCAGCATGCCAGAGTGGTGTGCGGCCGTACTTATCTGGTTTGTTGGGGTCGATGTCTGCACGTCCGAGGAGTAATCTCACCACTCTCTCGTCCCCGCTCCTAACAGCCACCACGAGAGGGGTTTTGCCGGACCTATCTGGCTTGTTTGGGCTGATGTCGTCCCGTACGAGTAACATTTCCATGAGTCCTTTGCGCCCACAGTAAGCAGCCCACCAGAGTGGCGTTCGGCCTTCGCTGTCTGGTTCGCTGAGGCCGATGCCGCCCCGCCCGAGTAGTATTTTCACCACCCCTTCGAGCCCACGGTAAGCAGCCCACCAGAGTGGCGTTCGACCTTTGTTATCTGGCTTATCGGGGTCGACGCCGCCCCGCCCGAGCAGTATTTTCACCACCCCTTCGTGCCCACGGTAAGCAGCCCACCAGAGTGGTGTTCGGCCTCTGTGGTCTGGTTTGTTGAGGTCGATGTCGTCACGTCCGAGCAGTATTTTCACCACTCCCTCATGCCCCTGGCAAGCAACCCACCAGAGTGGTGTTCGGCCTCTGTTGTCTGGTTTGTTGAGGTCGACGTCGTCCCGTCCGAGCAGTATTTTCACCACTTCCTCGTGCCCATTCCTAGCGGCCCACGTGAGAGGTGAACTACCCATGGAGTCTTTTCGATTGATATCGCGACCTTCCGCCTCTACCAAACACGCTACGATTTCAGCAATCCAAATAATACGTAGTGTAGACCATCCAACAAGGAAAGTTTGTCGGGATCAATACAGTAAACATACGGTTTCTGTGCTCTCAAGAGGATTTTAGTGGATATGTGGTTGTTGCAGTCGCCGGCGCAAGTAATCTCGGGCAATCTGAAAGGTCTCCAATACAGAGAAGAGTGTTCGAGAAGCGGTCCGTGTCGGAGGTCAAGGGGAGGGCAGGTTGGAGGATGGGTGTTGGAGATCGGGAAAGAGACTGGTCGAGAAACCTGCCGCGAATTGAGACAGCCTACGGTACCGGTAAGCAGGTTTCTGCAACTGTCGAGCGAGCTGTACCAAAAAGCTCGAGATGAGCGAGGAGGTACTCGTGAAGGGTAGTCTAAAGTGGATTGATGGGGCCTCCTTGCCCACCACAACAAGTCCTTAGAAACTGGCTAGCAAATATTGTAGCCGTTCTATTGAAATTCGGGGACCCTATCTGCTACCGACTGCTAGGTCGTGGCACAACCCATTGAGCTCAAGCTCAGCTCGGCAAAGTAGCCACGCCAGGTCCGCTTTCTCCCCACCTTCACCCTCAATCCGACCCCGCGTTGCACCATAAGTTACAGTACCACGGCGCATCCCTGTCCAGCACCTCACCTTGCTTCGCAGAATTCCAACCATTTTAAATTCATCGTACGGCGGCCGCAGTACCGTAAAATCTCGAAGAATTGGGATGGCTTGGCAGTAAGACGCAATGGTTGTTTTTTTTCTTTTTCGGTGGGTTTTGGATCACTTTTTCCTTTTTTGTCCAATTGTATTGGCTTTCACGCCCATTTTGATGTGGCACTTTACCTACTTTGTAATAGCTCGACATTTTTGTGGTCTGTTGTATTGCGAATTCTGCCGGGCCGCACTTTCAAGCCATCCCAATTCTTCGAGATTTTACGGTACTCGTACAGCGAGTAGTAGACTCACCATCATATAGGTACCCGAGCACAAGTTGACCAAGCGCGAGGCTACAGACACATGCGTGTATTTGCGCTTGAGTTATGAACCATTTTTGGCTTTAAAAAGCACCTATCCCCAAATTTATGCCCCTCCTGATAGAGACATCTTTCAGCTTCAAAGCTGGACAACACTGGTAAGAGCTTGGCTGCAGTACCGTAGAATAGAACTAGATTGTGGATTTGGCACTCGAGAAGCTACCAGCGCTATTATTTACAATCAAATACCATATCGGTGGTGGTAGGGTGGTGTCGTAGTTGATTGCGTTGCTCGAGTGTCGGGGGCTGTGTCGGGCAGTGCTGCAACGAGTACTGTACCACATTATCTTACAGTATCCCGCTGGTACACTCCTTATTTTGTTTGATCGACGGTCTAGCTTGTCCGTAGAGGGGTTTATCATTTTCACGCGGTACTCTAGTCGAACGCGACATCTTTGAATTATTCCTTGGGGGCCTTTTAGCGAGGAAAACTTGCCGGGCTTTCGTTAGGATTATTTGGATTATGGTACGGTGTTATTCAAGTGCTTGTGCTTTAGGACTGAAGATTCTCTTGATACTTGTATAATATCCTCCAGTCTTTGAACGAGCACCATGCGGTTACGAGTACTATTGCACTTACTGCACAGCTTATGGGCGGAGGATCTTGGCAGCCCCCCCCGGTTTGGCCCTAGAAGTGCCTACTTCACGAAAACGAACCTGTTTTATGGTGCAACCGATCGGGGTATCTGTCGTATGATACTTGTACTTGTATAGAGCTCTCATGCAAAATCAGGGCACTGCCTAACTGACCATCGAACATCCTTTGGCCGTTTTTGACAAGATTTGTCTACGAGTAATACAAAATTATTGGGAGATAAATCCACATAAGTTAGGTATCCTGCTCCGATATTATCACCAATATTTTTATCCCCATTTAGGGTGGTTGACAAACACCCATAAAAGTAGGATACTTTT
>Ga0307507_10004291_pt1 | contig 25624 bp, 2 predicted proteins | sample 7_EM_MG_FD_207223 | JGI IMG/M metagenome (GOLD analysis project Ga0307507, IMG submission 207223) | Populus trichocarpa ectomycorrhiza microbial communities from riparian zone in the Pacific Northwest, United States - 7_EM | ecosystem: Host-associated > Plants > Roots > Unclassified | place...
GGGGTTATAGAAACTAAAGAGGCTATAACTAACAGGGTTATAGCTTAATTCGATATTAGAGCTATTTATATTAAGTTAAGTTATTCTTATAGTACCACTGTAATTATAGGGCTAACTTCCTTAAGAGCTCCTATAATTTCCTTATCTATCCATTTGTGAGGTTCCTCTTCTATAAGGACATTATACAGAACCTTATAAAGTGGGTATCTGTTACTATGTGTGGTGACGTATACTCCTCTTTAGAGTAGGTAAGTACGGAGCTTTACTCTAGTAACAGAGCGTATCTTTTTAAAGTCCTTAATAGTAAAGCCTTTAAATTCTTCTTGGAATAGCGACCATAGTATATAATCCGTAAAGTTCTTATATATATACTTATAGATTTTCGTTTCTATATATTCTTCTAGATCTTCCTCTAAGGCAGTTGCTATATTAATCCCGTAACTATGTCTAGCGATTCTCTCCTTCCATTTAGGATCTATCTTGTTATGCAAAGCAGTGTACTAGTCCTTGTGTATATTATAGTTTAAGGTTAAGGTCAAGGTCGAGGTTAAGGTCGAGGTTAAGGTTAAGGTCGTTGAGGTAAGGGTGTCAAGATAAGGGTGTCAAGGTAAGGGTATTTAGGTGTGTACGTCCTTTACAGCCGTTGGGCCTGTAAAGTGTTCTTAGTAAGACTGCAATTCTCTTAGCAATCTGTTGTATTGGCTGTAAGGCTAGTACAAATTCTCTTAAGCTTAAGGGAGGTCGTAATCTTCTCTAAGTAAAGATATAATTCTCTAAGTAATTTGACGCGTTAGCAGTTAAGCTAATACATAGTCTCGAGCTTTGAGGGTAATATAGCTTTCTCCTTTAACTAAAATAAACAAGGCTAGGCGATCCGTGTACTATTTCTAGTATAGTTCTCAAGCTCTAGCTTATTACGTATTTCCTAATCTATACGTCTACTGATTAGTGTCGGTATACTCGCTTTATCAACGTGCACGAATATCACTGTATTGCAATACGTATGCGGTATTAAAGTTAGTAGTTATTGATTGTCTAGAAGTAAGGGGTTGCTCCAAGGTTAGGTTAGCTAGCCTCGCTTCGTGGTCTTATGACCATGTTACATAACTAATATTCCGATAGATGGAATAGCTAGTATTAAATACTAGCTATAGCTAAATAATAGTTAAATGCTATTAATATATATTTAAAGAACTATTTTACTATACTTTAGACGGAATATCTCTATTTAAAGGACTAGAAATTTCTTTAACCATTCTATTAAGCAACCCTAAAAACTTAGGAAGACTACGCGACAATTAATAGAGTACTCTTTATTATAAATATTCTTATTAAGCGTTTTAAAAAGGCTTTTATAAGTAGAATTTCTAGTTTTTACTAGATTAGATAAGGCTAATACTATATAGTAGTCTAAGCATGCTTCTAATAAAGAGTTTAGCTCCTAAATTAGGAAGGGGTAGGAGACCTTTAATAAGTACTATAGTAAAACTAATAACTTTCCTCTTTACGCCGCTGCCCTTATTCTTTATCTAAACCGTTATATAAAGTATATTCGTGTAAACTAGAAGGTTAAATGGTAGAAGCCAATACTATAAAAGGTTAAAGAGCTTTAGGAGTCTTATTAGGAAAAAGCGCCTACTTTTTTTACTTCTTCCTTATATAAAAAGAAATCCTTTTAAGATTAAAATTAGGATCTTAATAAATTCAATAGGATTGCTTAAGATTTAGGAATATACGCTTAGCTAGTAAGTTAGAATAAGTATAAAGACTATAGTAATGGAGAACCATATAATACTAGGAAGCTATCTACTATTAAATAATAGTATTAAGATTAATAAAGAAATGTTAATAATAATTATACACCCCCTAAATAATATGCGTATACCCCCCAATTAATACGCATATACCCCCTACCTTATTTAGTTTAGACGCTTTCTTATTAAGTAAAATGTTTCCTTATTAAATTAGAATATTATATATATTTAACTTATTTGCGTTTATATTGCGAAAATTAAAGTACACGCCTATTATATAGCTAGTATTTTACTTAAATACTAAGGGCTTTCTATAAGTAGATTTATTAATATAATTAGTAATTATAGAGCTAGTTATAGAGTTAATTACCTAACTGCTATAACGCTCTATAATTATAAGCCCTTAAATATAAAGTAAAGGTGTTAATTTGGGTCCTACTAGGCGTATAGGCGCAAAGTAGGTAGTAGTACTTAAATTAGTTTATATAACGCTTTATAAAGCACTACATAATTTAATTAATTAACTTAGTCGCGATTTAAATTTAGACTCTACTACTTATCCTATATACTGTTAAGGCGTCTAATATATATAGCTTATACGCGAATATTAAAATATAAATTAGTCTCTATAGAATTTATATAGCTTTATACCGCTCTATAAATAAGGCCCTTACTAGTAGGAATACCTTAATCTAATTACAATTAACTTAAGTTAAGGTGTTCCTACTAGTAAGGGCCTTCTTTATAAAGTGGTATAAAGCTATATAGATTCTATAGAAACTAATTTATATTTTAATATTCGCGTATAAGCTATATATATTAGACGCCTTAATAGCGTATAGAATATTATAACTAAAATTAAAACTTAATTATTGTAAGAGTATATATATTAGGTCCCGCCGCGCTTGCGATAAGTTCGTAAGCACTCTTAGTCTTTTTGGCCGTATGGCGACGTGGAGGCGGGCCACGTTACAATTATAATATTGCATATATAATGTGTACTTTAATTTTTATAATATAGGCGTAAACAAGTTAAAAGTATATAATATTCTAACTTCTAGCGAACCTTAGGCGCCTCTCTAGCAAACCCTCAATTAAATCCTCTAACGGCTAAATAAAATCGAAGATAAACAAAACCCCCCCTAATAGGCGAACCGCATCTAGGCCGCCGTAGCTGCGCTCCTATAGCACAGGGAACCTACCCCCCTAAAGACAATAACTGGGTATATAATTACAATATGACCAAATATAGAAAAGGCAGAGGAACTTAGGGGACAATTAGAAACAGAAGTTCTTATAAAGATTTATAAGGAGGTCCACGACGCCGTTGCAGTCTGACACCTTAGGAGTGGAGACATTAGAGTTACCCTAAAGGACTAATAGGCAAAGGAACGGGCTATAAGGGCAGGGGATAGGCTAGGAGAGCGTATTAGCATAAAAGTGCTTCGTGAAGATCACCTAGTTAAAGTCCTATTAGTTCCTATAAGCCTTAGGGTAGAAAGGGAACGCTAGGCGGATAATACAGCAACTATATAGGAGATAGTAAAACAAACGGAACGCCTTATACTAGGACTTGTAATTACCTGGATTTAATAGCTTTAATAGGAAAATATAAACCAAGCATATAATAAGAATAATAAGAGGATATAAAGGGCGCTAGAGACTCGCTAGGGAAACAATAGATAAACGCATGGCTCCCTTATTGTTAGTGTATATATACTAGGAATGTAAAAACTCCTTATTTAAAAAGGAATAATTATAAATGGCCTTATATACAATACAAGGCTCTATAACCATAGACTACGCCTAGAACAATGTTATTGCTGTGTATAATAGGGATACACCCAATCCATATACGCAGCATAGGTGTGCTACGGCCACTGTGCAGGCCCCTATAATATAAGACAATATACAAATTAAAACCAAATAAAATGCGCGAACTGTCACTAAAGCACACATAAGGCGTGGGAGAGAGAAGACTGCATTAAATATAGAAGATGGAAGGAAAGGGCTTAACAGCTATAGGAACAACTGCACGCTAGGTTATATAAATGGAAACAATAGGCAATAAGCTAGGGGGACGTAGGTGTCTTCCTAGCGTTTCCTACCTTTAATACTAGGGGGCTAAGCCAGCTATCCCAAGCCTTAACGGGCTAAAAGCGACGCTATATAACATTACTAGACCGAACAGGGATATAAGGGACACATAGAATATAAGGGAGAGGACACCTAGTAGGAAGACCCCTATGGACGGCTACAGCAAGTTTAAGGCCGGGATAATTAAAAATTAGATTTAACGCGGTAAATATAATATACGCAGCTGGCTTATAAGGGGCATATAGCTAACTAGTAAGAATAGGGGAAGAACCGGAGGCAATAATAAACTTAGATTTAGAAAGGCTAGTAGGAACATAAGATACAGAAATGGAAAGCTCTATATAAAATGAGTAGTAGCTAGGGAGCAAACACAGGAAATAGAAGTTCTGAACATTTTAGAGAAAGTAGAAATGGAAGAAGTAAGGAGCAAAGGAGAGGCAAAGGACCCCCACTAGGGGTCCGTTACTTGACCATTATATAGTACAACTGCGGCAATATGAACTACTGTCTAGTAAGGCCCCTACTAGACAATCTAGACCTAGAGAAACACTATATTCTTGCTATATAAGAGCCGTATTATAATACCTATATATAATTAATATACTGCCCCCAAGGATTTTAGCTCCTATATGAACTAAAAGCAGCTATACGCGTATACTTTATAATTAGTAAAAATATCAGCCTTGCCTTATAGTTATAGCAGGCAGTTAACCTAGATATTATAGTTATAACTATCTAGATATATAGGGGACTAGTATAAATTATTAATGTCTATAACCCTAGGGTTAAAGGGGTAGCATAGACAGAGAATATTATATCTATAATAAGCTTGCTAGAAACTGAATATGTGGAGTCCATCCTATTAGGAGATATGAACCTCTACTACCTATAATAGGGGGGCATTTATGTTGCTACCGATTAATAGGCAGAGTGCCTACTAAGAGCTATAGATAATGGGGGCCTTAAGCTAGCTACCCCCCTAGGTGCAATTATATGGCAATAGGGTACTACTAAAAGTACAATTAACCTTACGATTATAGACGAAAACCTATACTAGAGACTTAAAAGGTGCTCCCCTAAAGAAGAATGGGCACTTATCTTAGACTATATCCCTATCCAGATATAACTAGATCTAGACATTAAGGCGTAACTAAATGGCAAAAGATACGCAATAAGGAAGCTTAATGTAGATAGCTTCCTTAATATAATTAAATAACAACTCTAAGACCTAGAAGAAATCCACCTAATACTAAACAAGTGAGGCTTATTAGCTACCCCTAAGGAAATTAATTAAAGACTAGAAAGGATCCAGGCAGTAATTAAAAGTAGGCTGAAAGAGTATTACCTGGTTTTAAAACTAGGCCCCTACGCGCGACATATATAGTCCGTATAGTGTGCGGCCCTTATAGCCGGCCAACAACAAGCAAGGAGGAAATATATAAGTAGCCATAATTCTAAGGACGAGAGATAATATAAAGACATAAGAAACTAGCTAAGGAATACCCTAAGAAAAGAAGTAAGGAATAACTAGAGATGGTTTATAAACGAATATACTACTATAGTGGTGTAGATTGGACGTCGCCTACTATCTTGGCGTTTTCCTATATTTATAGAGCCTTTGGCTTTCCTCCCTCCTTATATATCATCACGACCCTACTAGTTCACGGAATACATTCTTTTCTTTCTTTATTACTGACAGAGAGATAGATAGACAGACTAACTAACTAACTGACTAATAGATAGATAGTACCGTGACTTTCCTATCTGAGAGATACCGTACCCTTCTATATATTATTTGGCATTCCACGTGGGGACGACGGCAAGCTCTTTGGATTAGAAGTCTAGTGCTATATATATAGAAGATATGTAGGAATATACTATAACTGCCGAAGAACCGCTAGCTGTAGAAGAACAACCAACTGCAGAAGAACTAATAGACAAGACGGTAGAACTAGAGAACTAGAGAACTAAGTAGTATTAGATAGTAAGGGGAACCAAGTAGACCCTAAATAGAAAGACAGCGGAAAAGACAGACAGCTAGACTTAACGTATAGGCTAAAGAGTGGCAATAGGAAGCAAAATGGTGTAGGTTAAAAGGTCTTGGGAGTTGGGTTCGGTGCCTATACTTAGAAATTTAGCGTTAAGCAAACCAGTTAGCCAATTAGATAACTACCAGTAGTCAAAATCTCGCCACCTGTGTGCGTACGAGCATGGCTAGAATGTTATTAAAGATATAGAGATAATAAGCCAAGGGCTAATTAGTTAGATAGAAACGAGATCTAAGATATCTAGCGGTAAAGGAAGCTAGCGCTGCCCTTTAAAAATAGAGACAATACTAAGCAAGGCCATAAGCACATGAGATTAGATCTGCCTTTAAAAGCTTCCTATTCTGGCTTAGCTTTGTCCTCTTTTAAGTTATCTAGATTATGTTAGCAGCGGCCCTAGAGGCACTCCGTAAGGACCTACTGTATAGAATGATAGCAGGCTAAAATAGATGGACGTATTGAGACCTGGCAGTGGTAGAAGATAAAGATTCTATACTCTCCCAAGAAGACCTCCCCTTAAGCATTAAGAAGTAGGCGCCTTCCGTTAGGGACATAGCTATATAAGTAGACCAGCTAAAGTATACACCTATTAAAGTCCTACCAGGACAGTTATCTAGGACATCCTCTGTTAAGACTATGGCTATATAAACAGACCTACTGCAGCGTTTACCTGTAACACCTAGGACCAATAACCCTTAGCGGACAAAGGATAAAAGCTATAGGGATTACCTGCAAGCTCCTAAGGATGCATCACCTTATAACTAGCAGTTAACGGCTTAAGACAAGATCTGCGTTATGGTTTAGCCTATGCCAGCCCTAGGAACTGTTAGAACTCCCTACTTTGTAGGGTAGAATATATCGCAGTTTATTAAATAGTACGAACGGCTATACACCTAACATTGTGTAATAAGTAAGGAGAAGCACTAGGGCCTTCTAAAGTACTATAATTACTAGATAGGGGTGTGGATCTAAAGCTTGCCTAAATTTATAGCTAGCAATTAGATGGAGCTTATAAGAAAGTTTAGGGCAGAATACTGAGCAAACGACTACTACCGACGTATAGAGATAAGAGACTTTATGGAAGCTTTTATTTGAAAATCTACGGAACAGCTAGGCGAGCTGCGTCACTATATACACGACTTTACTACTATCTTAGCAAGAGCGGTAGCCGCAGGAAACCTTACTAAGCAAAAGAAGGGGTGGTGGTTTATATAAGGACTCCCTATTGAATACTATAGGTACGTAATAGAAAAGATAGGAGCTGTAGTAGACAAGCCCAGTACCCTTATATTTAAAAGGCTGAAGGAGGCTGTAGAGTTAAGAATAATAGCTGCAGAGAACGTTAAGCGAATGGCTATTCTTTTAGAAGAAGATGTTCTAAATATCCAGCTTATATAAGAGCTACGGCAGCAAGGGAATAAGCTCAACCGCCAAAGGGAAGGAAGACTTCTGGACCTAAGAAAGTACGCAACGCTACTAAATTAGGCTATAGTTCAAAGCCCGGCATAAGGATACAGCTTAGTACTAGGATATAAAGACTGGTAGAACAGCACCTAAGCTCCCTTTGTTCTGTAAGACTACTAATATCCGCAAGATCCCCAATATCCGCAAGATTCTACTACCTTTGGACGGCCGCAATGGGACGCATAGGGTTAGCAAGGCACGTAAGGACAAGGCCAGCGGACCTATTTTAGATACAAAGGAAGTTACTATTTCACTAAGCATAAATGTTAAGGGCTAAAGGATCTTATTTAGCAAGGATTTATATATCTATCTAATAAAGGAAGACTAGTAGCTGGGATATACAACTAACCTAGACCTGTACTTCCGTGGCTTAGTAATAAAGGACGACTAAAGGGTATTAAGGACTAGCTCTGTATATACTAGGGAACAGACCTAGATAGGCTAAAGGAAGAACAGACACGGCAATAGGCCCCTATAGGACAAACGGATTTTACTGCTTTCTATAACAAAGTAGTACTTAAGAGCAGTGACAAAATACGTATAAACTGGGAGGACTATTATTAAGTACGGCCTATGGACTTAGTAACGCCCAGCCAGTAACGTCCGTAGACTCGCCTAACCCTTAGAGATAGTAGTATAACCAGAATAACCGTTAAGCCGCAAGCTCTACCATAGGAGAAGAATGTACAACCAGGAGAATGCATCTAGATTATATTACGGCCTGCGGATAAAATGGTAGAGGCTAAAAAGAAGAATAAATTTTCTAATCCTTAGAGACGGTCTTAGAGACGGACGCTTAACTAGGTTAGCCATTAACTACAGGCTCTGCAGTAGGCTCTGTAGTAGGTATAGGATATTTAACTAGGAGACAGTCAAGTTCTAAGGTAGGGGAGGGGACGTAGGTGACAGTATAAAAGATTTCTATTTTTTCTGCTTAATTATAGTATTTCCTAAAGCTCCTTTTCTTATTTACTTTCTTGATTGCGGCGCGTTAAGACGCGTCAATCTACTACAAAAAATATTAGTTTAGCTCACCGCCTATTAACAAGCCAATGGCGATTTTCTATCCCGGGGACGGAAAATCCTAATTGGTCTACTTAGCAATAGAGCTAGCAGAACTCTACACCGCCCCTAGAATTTGATAATACGCCAGCTATACAATAAAAATGGCACAGAGAGCCTTAATTAATTGCACGGATACAGAGCCGATTGTACAATACAGAGCTGTACGCAGAACCTTAACTAAATGAGTATATGGAAGCCTTGGTCAATTAAACAACTGCATAGAAGCTATAGTTAGTTAAAGAGTCAAATCAAGCCTAAGCCTTAATATTAGCACGTCACCGTTACTAAAGCAAGTCAATCAAATGTTATTAGATTAGAGCCTTTAACTAGGCCGACCTTGTTCCTTATTTAAACAACAGCTAATCGCAGCTCCACAACCACCATCTAAATTTAGCACTGCACTAGCTACACAATAAGAACAGATACTGCGGCAAGGAAGGGACCTACACAAGGGCGGCAATATAACATTAGAAATTAAGTACTGCGGAAATAGTAAAGCAGTATATAAAGAGGCACTAACAAAGATGCTCTGTAAGAGATTATACAGAGGGCATAGCTAACTACGTTAAGCCTAAACTATCCTTATATAACTAAAGATAGAACCAAGCCGTATCTGGCCAAGCCAGTAAAGGACCTTGCTAAGGATTACAAGGGGAACAGGAATTAGATATATAGGAGCCAGCACTTCTTAGAGATTATCTTAACAAAAGGACTATATTATAGACACAAGGGCAAGGGATATGCAATGGAGGTAGTTATAATAGCCAAGAAGCTGCCACTAGATGACCTTAAAGATATTAAGGATAACTTAGGCAAAGTATAGAACTAGTAGGACAATAACAAAGAGACTAAAAGCAGAAGACAATCTTAAGAAGGCTTTTAAGCTAGAAGAAGATCAAGAATACGCAAGCGTACTGCTAACAGCCTAGGTAAAGAAGCAGCCGTAAAAGCCTAAGGATGCACCAAAGAAGCCAAGAGCAAAGATGGTTCTAGAAGGGAAGAAAGCAGCTATAAAAGACGTCCTAGAAAGGCACTAGGCCCGCAGAAGTAGTCTTCTAGAAGCTGCCATTTACGCTTACAAGAAAGGAAGTCTTAAGACAGGTCTCTAGATTAGACGTCTAGTAGACACTAAGAGCCTTAATTAACTATATAGATACAAAGCTTTAACCAAACGACTACAAGCCAGACTCTTAATCGACTATCTATAGATACAGAGCCTATGGGTGCAGAGCCTTAATTAAACGTCAACGGATTCAAAGCCTTAATTAAGTATATAACAATACAGGACCCAGATCATATATACAGTAGAAGACGCCTTAAGTCAAACCAGAGCCTTAGTCAAATCTTAATCAGTCAGACGCCGCCTCTATAGTCAAGTCAGATTAACTAGAACTTTCAGTTAGGCCGACCTAATGCCCTATTTAAACGTCAGTTGATCGTATATTGTTACAGTTAAATCAAATTAGTTACCATCCCCATTAAACATCTTTAATTAGCAGTTAAGGATCCTACAATAGCAGACAGATAAGCACTAGGCCTAATTAAGAAACCAGTACACAGCCGGAAGATTATTAGAAGCGCCGCTAGTTAATATTTTAGGGCCTCTACAGAAACCTCTCCCTTTAACCCTCCTTTATTAATCAATTGCCGCCCGTCTTAACGCCCATAGACTGGTTAACCAGAACGGTCTTTCCTATAGATATAGATACGGAGCTTTACATAGAGTCTTACACAGAGTTATACACAGAGTCTACGGATATAGAGTATATAGGTGTAGAGCCTTAATTGGACAACAGTATGGTAGCTTAACTAGACACCTATATATATAAAACCTTAATTAAACGGCAGATGCGGAGCCTTAACCAATCGCACATCTATATAGAAGTGTTAATTAGTTGTCTATAGATGCAAAGCCTTAGTCATATATATAGTAGAAGACACCTTAAGTTAAGCTAGGGCCTTATCAAATCTCAATTAGTTAAACGCCGTCTCCGCATTCAAATCAGGACAGTCAGAGCCTTTGACTAGGCCAACTTTCTACCTTAATCAAATAACTGAACGATCAGTTGCAGCATATTGTCGCCAACCAATTAGACAGTCTTCGGCCAGCAGTTAAAGCAGGCATATAGGCACACACGCAGACACGGACGCAGAATATGCAATGCAAAGCTACTAATGCACAGCCAGATGCACAGCTAGATGCATAGCTAGACGCAGAGCCAGATATAGAGTTTTAATATCAAATAACTAACTAAATAATCAAACCAAGCCAGAGCCTCTGCTACCTTGGTCAACTACTCTGCTGCCGCTACTGCTACTACCACTATTCCGTCCGGCTATTTTGTCCCTGCTATCTTAACCAACTGCTCTGTCTCTACTGTTATAGATCTATACCGCTACTAGGTCTATTTTACTGCTAGATCTACTGGATCTATTTAGCCGTTCAGCCGTTCTAACCGATCTATTCTAGACCTAATACTGCTTCAACTGTTCAATTCTAACTGCCATTCCAACTAACCTGTTCCGTTTTACTGTTTCTACCAACCGCTATTTAAACCGACTGTTCTACTGTCGTTGCTGCTACGGCTACTGCTACTACTGTCACTGTTTTAACTATTCTGTTTCTGCTATCTTAACCAACTGTTCTATTCTAACTGCTGCTCCGACTGTTCCGTTCCACTATTCCAACTATTCTACCACTGCTGTTTTGACCAACTGCTATTAACCAACTACTACCAACCAACTGCCATTGACTGTCTGCCGCTACCGAGATTTCTGCTACTAAAAGTTCTACTGCCGGATGTCCTACTGCTTACTTACTGTTATTGAGTGTTCTACCAAGTGTTCTACCACCAACCGTTCTATTTTATTTTACCGCGCTAACTGTCTGCTTTTATTACTATTTCTATTACCGTTACTATTAGACTTGCTATTAAGCAAGTAAGCCAAGCCGGAAAGCCTTAGCTTACTAGCTTGAAACTTTTCACACCTAAAGCTGGCTTGCTTGGCTTAATAGGTCAAACAGTTGGCTTGCTTGGCTTACTTAAAGGCTTGTTTAATTTTATATAGAAATTTTAGAGTAATATATAAAATCAAGCCTAAGCCACCGATTTGGCTAAAAAGCTCCTCCGCAGCCCCGATTTATAGTCATTGTAATATAAGATTATGTAGAGATAACGTAATAAGGAAGCTCGCGTGGCCGAGGGCGTCTATCACAAGGCTTGGCATAGTGGTGAGGAAGGCTGTAGTAGGAAGGCTTTAGTAGGGAGGAAGATCCTACTAGTGACTCTAACGGTTAGCTACTAGTTATACTAATCGCGGCGAACTTACTACTTTATCTACTAGATTTTTTAAAGCCTATTCTTGAATAGCTGCGATTACACTATAAGGCAGCAATGATATTAGGGCGAAGCTTTAAGCGACGTGGCTCTAGTAAATTACCAGCTTTACTAAACGCCCGTTTACAGTTATTACTTGTAGCCGGTATAGTTAATATATTAAGAGCCATCTGTGCGAGCTTTGGCCGGGTCGTTCGCTCCTGCCACTAGTAGAGTATAGGGTCGTTTGCCAGTAGGTAATCATCTGATAATAGCGGCAGAGTCTTTTAAGCTTCGTACTCATCCGACGCGTTAATAGAGCTTTGAGCCACGCGGCTGGTGTTGGTATAAATATAATCGTCTCTAGCTGATGACGCGTGCGCGCGTCTTAACGGTAGATGAGCTAATAGAGTATTTAAGGAAGGACTTGGTCGCTCTATATATTAAAGCTAAAGCTTCTTAAAGGACGCGTCACCTTTAATTAACCACTCCGGGTAATCTACCCATGCATTTTAGCAGAAGAGCTTGTACCAAGGATGTAGTAGAACAGCTATGTAGTAGACGGGTGTATCATTAAGCTTCTCAAAATACTTCTGTAGCTTTAGCCAGCCACAATTGAGGTTAATCGCGTAGTGATCCTTAATTGCGTCTTAATCTGGGTAGTTATCTAGAGTTACGTTAACTACGCGATCCTTCTTCTCTTTAAAAAGCTTGAGCAGCCAATTAAGTGTAGGAATGACCTCCTAAATTGCTCTATGCAGGCCTGACCTGCCTCTAGCTTCAAGCATCTTTGTAGCATCTTGAATTGGTAATAGGATCTTAATGTAGTTATTAATAACACCCCAGTTGTAATTGTTTAAGGCGCCAGCTGCTATAATGGGCGGTAGTGGAGGGACCTTCTTTTGTCTGGCGTGTAGAGGAGCTGCTTCCTTCTTATATTTATTAATTATATATTATGCGATTGAGTCAATTGGACCGCGGAGGACGATGGCTCGCAGGAAGGTATTGTGATAACTATTCCACCTAGTCTTAACTGGCTTCACCACTTCTAGTATTTTAAAATCGGGGCTTAGCAAGGCCTCTTGCTTAGCCTTTTGGTAGGATTCAAATAGTTAATGAAGCTGCGGTGTATTAATGGAATTAAGGATGTTGATGAGGACGCCAAGGGGGCCTTCTTTTTGCCATTCTTTGAGGAAATGTTCTTCGTCCTATGTAGTAGAAGTTAGTAAGTAAGTAAGAAGATAATATTAACTTACTAACTCACTGGTATATTCTCTTGATTGTTCTTGTACACATCTTTATCTTTTCCGAACATAATTGACTAAGCGACAAGATTAAGCATATAAGCCACGCACTAAATACGCTGATTGTCCTTTCTAAAATTAAAGACGGTAGCTAAATAATTTAAGCAGGTGTTATTGTTTCTAGCGTTGTTAGTGACAAAATAGCCAAGGCTCTTTTTGGTGACTTTGAAATGAGCTAGAACATCGCCAATTACCGCGGCGTAGTTGATTCCAGTATGGCGACCGAGTTGCTTTGGTAGAGCGATTAAGTAGTTAACAACTCTGCCCTTGTGATTAAGATGATAAACGCAGACGCTAGTAAGTAAGTGCTTACCGCTGCGTGTAGTCCAGCCATCAAATAAGAAGTAAAGCTTTAAGCGGGCGTTCGCAAGTTCATCACACACGGCTAGTTGGTAGGCTTTGTAGTCGGCTATTATATGGACGCAAATTAATTGATGGTTCTTCCAAATATAGCTCTCGGCGTTAGGATTCGCGGCAGCTATTATATAGCAGAAAGCAGGTGTTTCAACCTCTTATAGAGGGTAATTGTTTGCGGTTATTTATTTAATTACTAATTACTTAAAGCGCTTTACGTTAAAACCGCCAATAAACTTATTTGTAAGTCCCTAAGAAATTATATACCTATTATAAAGAAGTTCTAGAACTGTTGCCTTGCGCTTCTTTGTCTCAAATGTAATCTTGCCGTGCTTGTTATATCCATGGCCTGTTTTATTTTCTGTAAGGTATCTCTTAGAAGTAGATATGGCTATAGTAATATTAAATTGGCTACCTAGTATAGAGTGCTAATAACAATACGCGCACTCCTAATATATTCGCTTACTAACATAATGTTAAAGCCGATATCTATACTTATAGATAAAGCTGGGGTTCCTTTCCAAAGCTTTATATGGCCGCTGGTAGGCTTTAAGTCAGTCCCAGTTAATACCGTCGTAATTAGTCTCATTATTAATCTCATCTATAGAGGAATTGTCATCAGGCGCGACGTCTTTAGATAGTGTAATTATCAGTATAGGCTCGGCTGTCGCGTTTAGATTTGCTTTGGTAAGGTCCTAAGGCATAGCTGATAAAAGGAATAAAAGAGAACAAGTAAATTAGTAACGTTATTAGGGGGGTATAGTAAGGAAGACTTCCTAGAGTATGGACGCGTTAAGAGCTTAGCAGCAAAACAAGTTAATTAGGCTTAGTGGTTACCTAAATAGTCCTGTTTACTCTATTTGCATACTTAGAAAATTTTAACTACAACACCAAAAGTCTATTACGAACTTTAGGTCTCTATAAAAATTATATATATATATTTCCTATTAAGCGGGCAAGTAAGCAAGCAGGCCCTCCTCTAGCTTGCTGGCTTGCCCAAATTAGGCCCTTCGGCTTGCTGGCTTGCTTGATTACCAATCAAGCAAGCTAAGCAAGCTGTTAAGCCAGCTTGCTTAATAGCAAGTCTAGTTACTGTTACTGCTGTTACTGCTACTACTACTATTACTTCTGTTACTGCTGTTACTGCTACTACTGCTATTACTTCTGTTACTGCTGCCGTTATTATTTCTGGTTTACTGTTCTGGTTACTAGTAAGAAGATCAGATCTTAGCTATAGATAACAGAAGGATATTATAGAATAGTTCTATAGGGCTGTAACGGCTGTAGAATTACGCTTTTGACTAGTACCGCTAGTAGGTGTAGTATACAGGCGATTAGGGCAGCTAGTGCGTGCATTTATACTTTCGACCAGTAACGCTAGTAGGTATAGTACATAGGCAACTAGTACGGCTAATAGGTGTATTTATTTCAGTGTGTGTCTAATAGGTATCTTACTAGGAGGAAGAGATTTCCTATATTCTATTTTATGCTTTCCTTTTTCTATTTTGTTTTTGCTTTACTTTTGTTTAGCTATTCTTCTATGGTATAGAACGTTAGGGGACAATGTTCTTAGTGGGGGAGGTATATAGTAGTGTAGATTGGACGTCGCCTACTATCTTAGTGTTTTCCTATATTTATAGAGCCTTTGGCTTTCCTCCCTCCTTATATATTATCACGACCCTACCAGTTTACGGAATACATTCTTTTCTTTCTTTATTACTGACAGAGAGATAGATAGACTAACTGACTAACTGACTAACTAATAGATAGATAGTACCGTGACTTTCCTATTTAAGAGACACCATACCCTTCCATACTACTAACTTAAGTCTCCCCTATAACAAGGGCCTTTGGACTATAGCGAAATGGGTAAAGAAAAAGGCAGGACGCCTAGTAGAAGATCTACACCTACTACCCCTATAAAGAGTAGGCGAACTATAGGCCATAAGCAATAATAATAAGAAGGCAAAGATCCTTATAAAAAGATTTTTCCCTTAACCGGCTCTAGTAGACCTTAGCGATATTACTAGTGAAATACTGGTGACTTGCCTAAGGGTTAACAGCGACATGATAACTGAAGAAATGGCTAGAACTATTAGCCGCCTCTTAAATAACATAGTACTAGGACTAGATAGGATTTTAAACAAAGCCCTAAAGATCTATAAACCACTTATAGCACCTTAGCTTGCAGATGTAGCTAGAGTATGCTTTATAATAGGCTACTACCTATAACTTAGAAGATCTATAACAACGGTTATCTTATAAAAAGAAGGTAAAGTAGACTACTTAATTTTAGGAAGCTACCGCCTTATTGCCTTAGAAAACACCCTAAGTAAGATCTTAGAAAAGGTTATAGCGGACTATATAGTAGACACGGTAGAGGAACACGCCCTACTACTATAAAGCTAAATGGGGGCAAGAAAGAATTGCTTAACGCTATTAGCACTTATACTATTTGCTACTACCATTAAAACTGCATAGGCTATGCGAAAGAACTTTATAGTATTAATGCTTAGCCTAGATATTAGCGGCGCCTATAACAATATACCCTATAAGCGTCTCCTATATATCCTTAGGGCAAAGGGCTTCCTAGAATGGATTATTTAATTTATTTAAGGATTTATAGGCCAGAAAGAAACATTACTGGTCTTTAGTGGATACTAGAGCCCCCCTATTATAGTCGTAACAGGAATACTATAAGGATTACCTCTATCGCCTATACTCTTCCTCTTCTTTGTAAGTAACCTACTTAATATCTTTAAGGAAGGGGCGACCTAGGGGATAGGCTTTGTTAATAACACAAACCTAATTATATATAGGCCAATAGCCGTAGAGAACTATAGGACACTAGAGAAAGCCTATAACACCTATATAGAATAGGCAAGATAATATAGAGTCTAACTCTTACTAGAGAAATACTAGCTAATCTATTTTATAAGAAAACGTAACCAATCTGTAGATCTTTAGTATATAATCCATATTTAAGGCTTTAGGGGTTAACCGGTTTAAGGCCTAAGGGTATTAAGAGTGTGGGTAGATAGCAAGCTCCAGTAGAGCGTATATGCGGCGTAAGCGGCCCATAAGGGCCAAGTACAGTATATTGCTATATCCAGGATCATTAATTTTATATAGGGTCCATGCTTCCAGAGGTCACGCCTACTATATATAGCAGTTATCCGGCTAATTATAACGTATAGATCTAGTATTTAGGCCACTAGAGAAACTAAAAAAGGCCCCCCTAAATTACTCTTTAAACTACTCTAAAAGGTCTAAACAGCCTGCCTTAGGAGTATAATAGGCGGGTATAAGTGAACGGCCATAGTACTGCTTAAGAAGGAAGCTAATATTCCCCCCCTATAACTATATATTGAAGCCAATGTAATATAAAGGGTGTAAAAGGAATGCAACTCTAATGTTATAAAGTATATTAAGATATGCCTAAACAAACTATAGAGGGACCTTAGGGTGCCCTATAGAAGAAGGAACTAACAACCCTAAAGTAGGGAAGATATATTAGGAAAACAGGTGGAGAAAGTAGAAGAAGAATAGTATGGTACTAGGGCCTAGGCCTATATAGAGGAGGAAGGGAGATGTGTAAGAGGCTAGTAAAGATAATAGCAAGGGAGAGAAAGGAGCCAAAGTAGAGTATAAAAGAGTACTGGAAAACTATCTACCGTAACACAATACTGGTTAGACCGACGCTGGAGAGATAAATAGGAGTTAAAGGTATAGAGGTAGACTTAGGCAAGGGGAACCTAAGCTATAGCATAGGTAATGCTATAGGGGGTAAATACCTAAGGGCTCCAAGAGGGCCTAATAAAGGTAGAAAATATAATAGCAACACTCTTAAGGATAGGAATAATAGGACTAAAAGATTGGCTTCACTGGGTAGGTGTCTTAGTAGGTAGCCTAAGGTGTGAATATAGCTAGCCAAAACAGATACCAAAACATATAATACTGTTATGCTCCTTACGCACTAGCTAAGAAGCAATGCTCTTAGTAGCTAGTATAGAAAACTATAATACACTGCTCTTAATATAGAAAGGCCTTAAGGCGGCTACCTGGTGGCTTATTAGCTAAAATATACTAGACTAGTTCTGGGTTGCAAAGGAAATAGCAATAAAAGGTAAAGGGGCGAGTAATAGGCGCCCCCTAATAACTCTATAGGAGTAGAGTACAGTATATAATACTAGCGCGTCCGTAGGTTTGTTACGGCAGCAGTGGTTCCCAAGGAGGTTAAAAAGTAAGATAGTAGAGCACCACTAGTAACTCGTAGGCGACTTATAAGCGAGCCCTAAAAGGCAGGGAGATGGATTATAGGGTTTTCTTAAATAGAGTTTTCTCCCTATATGTATATAAGGAGTAGTCCGCGTGGGCCTAATAGGGATCTGAATTGGACGTTAAGCAATGAATAATAATATAATATTCTAACTTAATAAGGAAACATCTAACTTAATAAGAAAGCGTCTAAACTAAATAAGGTAGGGGGTATATGCGTATTAATTAAGGGGTATACGCGTATTATTTAGGGGATGTATAATTATCGTTAACCTATAACGTATTCTACTATTAAGTAAGCCAACCTATTAAGCGAGCCACCTTAAAACCCTACTAAAAACTGGAAAATCCATACCTTAATATCTTAACAACCACTTAATAATAAATTTTAATAATTTAGATTTAGACTTTTATATATACTCTATGGCTTCTATTAAAGTTGCATTATAAATAGTTTAGTGGTTTTTAAAATATAGCCTTATTTTAGCCACCAAATTTTAATATCTTGAAAACCACTAAACTATTTATAATATAACTTTAATATAAGCTATAGAGTATATATAAAAGTCTAAATCTAAATTATTAGAATTTATTATTAAGTGGTTGTTAAGATATTAAGGTGTAAATTTTCTAGTTTTTGGTGGAGTTTTAAGGTAGCTCACTTAATGGGTTGGCTATGCCATAGGGGGTAAACACTTAAGGGCTCTAAGAAGGCCTAACAAAGGCAGAAAATACAATGGCAACACTCTTAAGAACAGGAATAATAGGACTAAAAGACTGGCTCTACTGGGTGGGTGTTCTAGTAGGTAGCCTAAGATGCAAATGTGGTTGGCTAAGACAGACACCAAAACACGTAATACTGTTATGCCCCTTACGCACCAACTGAGAAGTAATGCTCTTAGTAGCTGGCACAGAGAACTATAATACACTACTCTTAATATAAAAAGGTCTTAAGGCGGTTACCCAGTGGCTTATTAACTAAAGTATACTAGACCAGTTCCGGGTTGCAAAGGAAATGGTAATAGAAGGTAAGGGGGCGAGTGTTAGGCGCCCCCTAATGACTCTATAGTAGTAGAGTTAAGTTTGCGATACTAGCGCGTCTATAGGCTTGCTACGGTAGCAGTGGTTCCCAAGGAGGTCAAAAAGTAAGGTAGTAGAGCACTATAGGTAACTCGTAGGTGCCTTATAGGCGAGTCCTAAAAGGCGGGGAGATGGATTATAGGGTTTTCTTATTTTCTTAAATAGAGTTTTCTCCCCACATATAAATAAGGAGTAGTGATGACCGTAGAGAGACTTACTAGAGCTCCTGCTGTACCTAGCCTAAAAAGACCAAACCAACTAAAAGAACCCTGAAAAACACCCTAATAATCCCCTAAGATGCATATATTATAGGGGAGGCACAGGTGGAACGATGGTGGTATGTAGTCGCGCGTGACCGCCAGACCTATACCTAACAATAGCCCCCTATAACAACAATAAGGACGGGCAAATACTACACTAGAAAGCGGAAATACCCTAATTAAGAAGGCATCTAATAAAATATAAAGCCTATTAGACGCGTCTAGTATCTGGAACTATAGGGGAGTATCTATTAGCTATTACGAACTAATATAGCTAGTAGAATGGCTCCAGTTTAGCAAACCTTAGGCGCCCCTCTAGTAAACCCTTAATTAAATCCTCCAACGGCTAAACAAAATTAAAGATAAACAAAATTTCCCCCTATAGGCGAACCGCACCTAGGCCGCCATAGCTGCGCTTTTATAGCATAGGGAACCTACCCCCCTAAAGACAACAACTGGGTATATAATCACAATATAACTAAATATAGAAAAGGTAGAGGAACTTAGGGGATAATCAGAAATAGAAGTTCTTATGGAGATTTATAAGGAGGTCTATGACGCCATCACAGTCCGACACCTTAGGAGTGGAGATATTAGAGTTACCCTAAAGGACCAATAGGTAAAGGAACGGGCTATAAGGGTAGGGGATAGGCTAGGAGAGCATATTGGTATAAAAGTGCTTTGTAAAGATTACCTAGTTAAAGTCCTATTGGTTTCTATAAGCCTTAGGGTAGAAAGGGGACGCCAGGCGGACAATATAGCAACTATATAGGAGATAGTAAAATAAACGGAATGCCTTATACTAGGACTTGTAATTACCCGGATCTAATAGCTTTAATAGGAAAATATAAACTAAGCATATAATAAGAATAATAAGAGGATATAAGGGGCGCTAGAGACTTGCTAGGGAAATAATAAACAAACGCATGGCTCCCTTATTGTTAGCGTATATATACTAGGAATGCAAAAACTCCTTATTTAAAAAGGAATAATTATAAATGGCTTTATATACAATATAAGGCTCTATAACCACAGACTACGCCTGGAACGATGTTATTACTGTGTATAATAGGGACATACCCAATCCACATACGCAGCATAGGTGTGCTGCGGCTACTGTGCAGGCCCCTATAATATAAGATAATATACAAATTAAGACCAAATAAAATGCGTAAACTGTTACCAAAGCACACATAAGGCGTGGGAGAGAGAAGACTGCATTAAATACAGGAGACGGAAGGAAAGGGCTTAATAGCTATAGGAATAACTACACGCTAGGTTATATAAATAGAAATAATAGGCAATAAGCTAGGGGGATATAGGTGTCTTCCTAGTGTTTCCTATCTTTAACACTAGGGGGCTAAGCTAGCCATCCCAAGCCTTAACGGGCCAAAAGTAATGCTGCGTAATATTACCAGACTGAATAGGGATATAAGGGACATATAGGATATAAGAGAGAGGACGCCCAGTAGGAAGACCCCTATGGACGGCTATAGTAAGTTTAAGGCCAGGATAATTAAGAATTAGATTTAACGCGGTAAATATAATATACGCAGCTAGCTTATAAGGGGCATATAGCTAATTGGCGAGAACAGGGGAAGAACTAAAGGCAATAACAAACTTAGATTTAGAAAGGCTAGTAGGAATACAAAATATAGAAATAGAAAGCTCTATATAAAATAAGTAGTAGCTAGGGAGTAAATATAGGAGATAGAAGTTCTAAACATTTTAGAGAAAGTGGAAATAGAAGAAGCGAAGAGCAAAGGAGAGGCGAAGGACCCCCGCTAGGGGTCCGCTACTTGACCATTATACAGTATAACTGTGGCAATACGAACCACCGTCTAGTAAGGCCCCTACTAGATAGTCTAGACCTAGAGAAATACTATATTCTTGCTATATAAGAGCCGTATTATAATACCTATATATAATTAACATACTGCCCCTAAGGATTCTAGCTCCTATATAAACCAAAAGCAGCTATACACGTATGCTTTATAATTAGTAAAAATATCAGCCTTACCTTATAGTCATAGCAGGTAGTTAACCCAGATATTACAGTTATAACTATTTAGACATATAGGGGACTAGTACAAATCATTAATGTCTATAACCCTAGGGTTGAAGGGGTAGTATAGATAGAGAATATTATATCTGTAATAAGCTTACTAGAAACTAAATACACGGAGTCTATCCTACTAGGAGATATAAACCTCCACTACTTATAGTAGGGGGGCATCCATGTTGCTGCTAATTAATAGGTAGAGTGCCTACTAAGAGCTATAGATAATGGGGGCCTTAAGCTAGCTACCCCCTTAGGTGCAATTATATGGCAATAGGGCACCGCCAAAAGTATAATTAACCTTATAATTATGGACGAAAACCTATACCAAAGACTTAAAAGGTGCTCCCCTAAAAAAAAATAGGCACTTACCTTAGACTATATCCCTATCTAGATATAACTAGATCTAGACATTAAGGCGTAACCAAATAGTAAAAGATATGCAATAAGGAAGCTTAACGTAGATAGCTTTCTTAATATAATTAAACAATAACTTTAAGACCTAGAAGAAATCTACCTAATACTAAACAAGTGAGGCTTATTGGCTACCCCTAAGGAAATTAATTAAAGACTAGAAAGGATCTAGGCAGCAATTAAAAGTGGGCTAAAAGAGTACTACCTAGTTTTAAAACCGGGCCCCTACGCGTAATATATATAGTCCGCATAGTGCGCGGCCCTTATAGCTAGCTAACGACGAGCAAGGAGGAAATATACAAGCAGCCATGATTCTAAGGACGAGAGATAATATAAAGACACAAGAAACCAGCTAAAGAATACCCTAAGAAAAGAAGTAAGGAATAACTGGAGACGGTTTATAAATGAATACACTATTAACCTAAGTCTCCCCTATAATAAGGGCCTTTGGACTATAGCGGAATGGGTAAAGAAAAAGGCGGGACGCTTAGTAGAAGATCTATACCTACTACCCCTATAAAGAGCAGGCAAACCACAGGCTATAAGCAATAATAATAAAAAGGTAAAGATCTTTATAAAAAGATTTTTCCCTTAACTGGCTCTAGTAGACCTTAGCAATATTACTAGTAAAACACCAGTAACTCGCCTAAGGGTTAACAGCGACATAACAACTAAAGAAATAGCTAGAACTATTAGCCGCCTTTTAAATAATATAGCACTAAAACTAAATAGGATTTTAAACGAAGCCCTAAAGACCTATAGACCACTTATAGCACCTTGGCTTGCAGACGTAGCCAGAGTATGCTTTATAATAGGCTACTACCCGCAACTTAGAAGATCTATAATAACGGTTATCTTATAAAAAGAAGGTAAAGTAGACTACTTAATCCCAGGAAGCTACTGCCCTATTGCCTTAGAAAACACCCTAAGCAAGATCTTAGAAAAGGTTATAGCGGACTATATAGCAGATATGGTAGAGGAACACGCCTTACTACCATAAAGCTAAATAGGGGCAAGAAAGAATCGCTTAACGCTATTAGCACTTACACTACTTGCTACTACTATTAAAACTGCATGGGCTATGCGAAAGGACTTTATAGTATTAATACTTAGCCTAGATATTAGTGGTACCTACAATAATATACCCTATAAGCGTCTCCTATATATCCTTAGGGCAAAGGGCTTCCCAAAATGGATTATTTAATTTATTTAAGGATTTATAGGCTAGAAAAAAACATTATTGGTCTTTAGCGGATACTAGAGCCCCCCTATTACAGTTATAATAGGAATACTACAAGGATTACCTCTGTCGCCTATACTCTTTCTCTTCTTTATAAGCAACCTACTTAACACCTTTAAAAAAGGGGCGACCTAGGGAATAGGCTTTGTCAATAACATAAACCTAATTATATATAGGCTAACAGCCGCAGAGAACTGCAGGACACTAGAGAAAGCCCATAACACCTATATAGAATAGGTAAGATGATATAGAGTCTAATTCTTACCAGAGAAATACCAGCTAATCTATTTTATAAGAAAACATAACTAATCTATAGATCTTTAGCATACAATCCATATTTAAGGCTTTAGGGGTTAACCGGTTTAAGGCCTAAGGGTATTAAGAGTGTGGGTAGACAGTAAGCTCCAGTAGAGCGCATATGCGGCGTAAGCAGCCTGTAAGGGCCAAGTATAGTATATCGCTATATCTAGGATCGTTAATTCTATATGGGGTCTATGCTTCTAGAGGTTATGCCTACTATATATAGCAGTTGTCCGGCTAACCATAACGTATAGATCTAGCATTTAGGCCACTAGAGAAACTAAGAAAGGCCCCCCTAAATTACTTCTTAAACCACTCTAAAAGGTCTAAACAGCCTGCCTTAGGAGTATAACAGGTGGGTATAAGCAAACGGCCACAGTACTACTTAAGAAGGAAGCTAATATTCCCCCCTATAACTATATATTGAAGCCAATGCAATATAAAGGGTGTAAAAGGAACGTAACTCTAACGTTATAAAGTATATTAAGACACGCCTAAATAAACTATAGAGGGACCCTAGGGTGCCCTATAGGAGAAGGAACCAATAACCCCAAAATAGGGAAGATATATTAGGAAAATAGGTAAAGAAAGCAGAAGAATAATAGTACGGCGCTAGGGCCCAGGCCTATATAGAGGAGGAAGGGAGACGTGTAAAAGGCTAGTAAAGACAATAGTAAGGGAGAGAAAGGAGCTAAAGTAGAGTATAAAAGAGTACTGGAAAACCATCTACTGCAATATAATACTGGTTAGACCGACGCTGGAGAGATAAATAGGAGTTAAAGGTATAGAGGCAGACTTAGGTAAGGGGAACCTAAGCCATAGTATAGGTAATACTATAGGGGGTAAATACCTAAGGGCTCTAAGAGGGCCTAATAAAGGTAGAAAATACAATAGCAACACTCTTAAGGACAGGAATAATAGGACTAAAAGATTAGCTTTACTAGGTGGGTGTCCTAATAGGTAGCCTAAGGTGCGAATATAGCTGGCTAAGACAGATACTAAAACATGTAATACTGTTATGCCCCTTATACACCAGCTAAGAAGCAATGCTCTTAGCAGCTAGCACAGAAAACTATAATACACTACTCTTAATATAGAAAGGCCTTAAGGCGGCTACCCAGTAGCTTATTGGCTAAAATGTGCTAGACCAGTTCTGGGTTGCAAAGGAAATAGTAATAGAAGGTAAAGGGGCGAGTAATAGGCGCCCCCTAATAACTCTACAGGAGTAGAGTATAGTGTGTGATACTAGCGCGTCCGTAGGTTTATTACGGCAGCAGTGGTTCCCAAGGAGGTTAAAAAGTAAGGTAGTAGAGCACCACTGGTAACTTGTAGGCGACTTATAAGCGAGCCCTAAAAGGCGGGGAGACGGATCACAGGGTTTTCTTAAATAGAGTTTTCTCCCTATATGTATATAAGGAGTAGTCCGCGTAGGCCTAATAGGGATCCGAATCGGACGTTAAGCAATAAATAATATATAAATAAGGAGTAGTCCGCGTGGGCCCAATAGGGATCTGAATCGGACGTTAAGCAATGAATTATTATTAATAGATTGGCTCACTTAATAGTGGAATACGTTATATATTTATATAAAATTATAGTATTAATATTAAATAAGTTATATTTTAATTTTTATAAAAATAAATTAAAAGGTTATAAAGTTATAGGTAGTAGAAAAAGGTAAATTTTAGTAAGGAAAACCGTTGCATCTAGACCTGCGGAGGATAGGGCCGGATAGCCTCTTAGATAATAGACCTATCAGCTAATAGTATCCGGAGACTATCCGGATAGTCTCTGGATAGTCTTAGCAAAATCCCCTTAATATACTTATACTTGTAATACACCCCTTAATTTTAAATAAATTTTTTATTTATTAAAACAGATTTATAGAGCTTGTAAAGCGCTTTAAAATAGTACCACTTTTATCAAAATATCCTAAGGATAAGTAATATTATATAGATATAAAGCTTACAAGAGCTCTGCGGAATAAGACTTAGAGGGAGCCGCGCACGGAGCTCTACTAAAGCTTAGCAAAAGCTCTGCACGAAGCTCTGCACGAAGCTCTGCACGAAGCTTAGCACGAAGCTCTGCATGAAGCTCTGTATACGGAGGCTCTGCGTGACGGCTCTGCGCACGACGGTTCTGCGTATGACGGCTCTACTACGGAGGCTCTATATAGAAGCTTTGTGCAGAGCTTCGTGTAGAGCTTCGTATAGAACTTCGCGTAGAGCTTCGTGCAGAGCTTTGTGTAGAGCTTCGTGTAGAGCTTCGTGCAGAGCCTCTATACGCAGAGCTTCGTGCAGAGCTTCGTGTAGAGCCTCTGTACGTAAAGCTTTGTGCAGAGCTTTGTGTAGAGCCTTATATAAAGCTTTCATACCCAGAGTCTCTATATAATATAATAATATTTAATTAAAAATATATATAACTACTTAAATATAATTTTTATAAAGATAAATATTTATTTTATTATAGATGTCTAGACCTCTTTAAGCTTTAAATAATTATATACTAAGAAATATAGCTAAAGCTATCTAAAGACTATCCGGATAGTCTCCAAATACTATTAGCTAATAGGTTTATTATCTAAGAGGCCTAT
>Ga0307507_10004292_pt1 | contig 25622 bp, 5 predicted proteins | sample 7_EM_MG_FD_207223 | JGI IMG/M metagenome (GOLD analysis project Ga0307507, IMG submission 207223) | Populus trichocarpa ectomycorrhiza microbial communities from riparian zone in the Pacific Northwest, United States - 7_EM | ecosystem: Host-associated > Plants > Roots > Unclassified | place...
TCCGGCAGAAAGAACGCGTTCCTTCCCGATTTAACACGCGTCTGTGGCTCTGCGGGTTGCACGGACGTGTGCAATCTGAAGCCTTCAGATTCAATCTGGAGTTCGAATGAGGAGCTTCAAGCTCCAGATTTGAACTGACGCCAAGACCTCAGTTCACATTCTAAATATGGTAAAGTGCGCCTAGTTTTAGCGTTTTTTTTTGGGCGGTCAGAGGAACATCAAAAATTTGTGGCTGAAGTCAAGTTGAACTGGAATTCAACCGAACGGTCGCCTCAGAATCAGATTGGAGCTCCAGATCAACTCTATTCTGAACTGAATCTGAGGCAACCGAACGTTCCCTAAGCTTGTCGTTCAAGCTGACGTTGTCAGAATCCCGCCCAATCTGCTTACTCGTCTGCGCAGCAGTTTTCCTCAGATGGAAGATCTCGTGCGACCTGAAACACGTGGAAAGGAAGGTAGAAGAGGTGTCGGAGAATTTGGATCGAGATGAAGCTTTAGATCGATGAAGTTAAACTACAAAAAGCGCGATAAGCTGATATGCCTCATCAATCAGCCACACCACAGATCCACTTCGGGAAAGGCCACGCAAAGGCGATTGAGGGGGTAAGGCGTCAACTCTTGCGCGACAACCACCTTATAAGCTCAACGTTACATATATCTCTCTCTATTATGACGTCGAACAGTCTAATACGCCTTATTCACAACTACGAAGATAGGGATCTGTTGAATCCTTAAGCACTCAGCCATCCTAAGCGGCGTTAAGCAAGGCATAGATCCACTTCAGGAAAGGCCACGCAAAGGCGATTAGGGGGGCGAGGCGTCAACTCTCACGCGGCAGCTACCTTACAAGCTCAACGTTACACATATCCCTCTATCGTGACGTCAAACAGTCTAATACGCCCTGTTCACAACCATGAAGATGGAGATCTGTCAAATCCTCAAGCACCCAGCCATCCCAGGCGGCGTTGAGAGAGGCAATCTGTCCTTCAGATATATTGCATCCTTAGCATCGGGAGGCAGATCTCGGGCTTGTATCCAAGTGACTGACCCGAAGTTGAAGCCACGATGGAAGTGTCTGATGAGTTGAGCCTTGCCGTCCAGAGTTCCTACGCTTAGAGGACACGGTTAGATCACGGCGACATTGATTTATAAATGCCTTGAGCACTTTCGAGATGAGGTATTGTTGTGAATTTCATTAGTTTTTCTTTGTAAACAGCCATTACCACTCCTACATAGTTTGAATTCTTATCGAGCTATCTTCACAGTGCGGCGATGAGGTGGATATTACCCTTCGCCTTAGCCGGGCTAGCGGCCTTCGGCACCGCAGAGCCGGAAGTGTTCGATTTTGGCGAACTGGATCAGTATAATCCCAAAGAGGTAGGTTGTCCAATTGCAAACTCGATCTTGGCAAAGATTCTCATGAAAAGTAGCAAAATCCTCCATCGTTGAGCGGAAGTACCGTCTGGCTCTCCGGGACCGAGGAAGATGGAGGTTTCGATGTGGGCCTTTCCCCAGACATCAAGGCAAAAATTCAAGGTGTACTGGAAGGCTGTGGACAGTTGGACGACAAGTGTTATCAGGAGACCCGTAAAGTACTACGATCGGCCGATCTAGAGGTTGATCCCAAGTTGGAACGCCGCCACTTCGGCCACATGCTCTCAAAGACCATCAAAGGCGGATGGGCCATCTTCGCAGACTTCGCAGCCAATCTGTACATGTCTTGGTTCCAGAAGTCTAAGGATTTGGAGGGAGCGGAATCCTTCATGTTCATACCGGTGTCGAAAGCGAGCGAGGCTGCGAGATTAGAGACTGCTACCGATGTGGTCATTTCGGCGGGCGGAACGGCTGTTGCAACGATCACGCCAAAGCCGGATCCGACAAGTCTCAAAGGGTGCGTTGTAATTACCGTACTTGTTACACTGGCTGACTGAATCTTTGCTAGATCACATGCCCCTTCAGTAACCGCAGTCACATCAGCGCATGACGGTCTCTCTCAGGGAGATCTGGCAGTATCTCTGGATCAGAATCTTGCTTCCAGAATGCAGGAAATTATGATGCGAACGACGGAATGCGAGGACGGCACGAAGTTCGACCGGGAGCATTCTTCGAAGAGACGCGCCAATTCCAGACTGGGCAAGGCGATATGCGCTTATCAAGGAGTCATACTCAATATGGGCGCGGCTTTGAGCGATCTTATGCAGACAGACTTTGGTGTCTTGGATTTTGCCATTCCAGCCACCCCACCAGACAGAGCCGCGGCTTCTGAGTTGACTCTACAGCTTATGGAGGAATACGCGGCGTTGATGAATCTTCCGATGGATCGCGCTAGGGTATTGGCAGCATATCTGTTCGCCCTCACGATAGGTGTTGTCATCGACGGAAACCCTCTAGGCACGAACAACAAGATTCCAGCTTCACTTGTTCAGACAGGCGCGCCCACGAGCAGGCTAACTCAAACAACAGCCTCAGCCACTTCTTCGTCATCGTCCGGCTGTCCAGATCCAACAAAAACTCCAGTAAGCCCCTCGCCCGCGTTCCCTCGATGAAGATGTACTGATTCCTGCCTTAGCTCATGTGCGGATGGGACTCGGAGAAAGACAATAACTGCGAGGTGGTCATGCCCAAGGCAACGGAAAATGAACCCAAGTGCACAGAGGTAAATACCAACCGAGCTAATCTCAACCTAAAGCCGATCGTCGCTAACACAACGTAGAAGGGAAAATATCCCAACTGCCTATGCAACACGCCAACCGACAATATCATCCAAATGACCTCCAACGAGGAGCAGAAAGCCATCAAAATGTTCGACGAGCTTTTCAAGAACAACAAAGTCCCTGAAGCTGAAAAGCCACAATGTAGGCAAGTCAATTTCGATGCGAACAATGTGTACGTGTTCAGGGACACGCTCGCAGACCTCATTGACAACCAATACTGTCCCAAACTGGAGGGCATGAGCTCTGGAGTCGGTCTGGGTAGCTACCTCCGAAATACCCCCGAGACGGTCGAGATTGGCGCAATTGGCGATATAGACGTGCTGGACAAGCCGCCCAGCGTAGACGACTGCAAGAAACATCTACACGAGGTCCTCGATGGATGTGATATTCCCCACGACGACTACAACCCGATGAACTGGAAGGCAGGCGGTGAAATAAAAGTCGACGGATGGACCTATAGTCTCAGGCCGCTACATGATCGGCCGCCTGCTCTCAACAAGCCAAAGGCTTGGTGCCAGATTGACAGTTGCAATCAAGATGGTTGCACACTGAGGATGTGGGGCGCTGGCTGGGAGAGCTCCAACTTCGGCAAGGCACTGCGAGAGAAGCTTGATGATTTCACCAGGGTGGCGAAAGAGAGCGGCAAGATTGGCAATAATAAGGGGTACGACACGGGCAGCTGGGAAGAGAACTTCATCTACGAGCTTATGAATGGGCACGAATGGACTGTCACGCTTTCCGTGAATTTAGGAATTTTTGTGGAGCATGGACCTACAACCGCAAATGTTATGAGGCTGACCGCGAAAGACCTCGAGGTGGAAGACTGCAAAGAGGTTTGGTAGGGCAAGTGCAGAAGCTCGGTGATGAGGAAGGTATGTTTCGGAATGGAGCACTGCAGCCGCCTGCTTATTTAGACCGTCTTAGTCTTTTCTCCTTCTATCTTATAAAGTAATAGATATTATATCTAACGGAGTCTCGATCCCCATTACTAAACCTTAATTTATAGCGGTCTTAGTCTTTACCTCTATTATTACGTCCTTAAGGTCTGCGTGCTCCTAGTAAGCCGCCTTTATCGCCTTATTATTGCTAAATATTTTACTTAATTTAAACTTATTATCCTTAATATCCGACCTGCATAATGGTTCGTTAGTTTATTAAGCTCTTATAGCTTTAGCTCTTATAGCTAATGGCTTACGCCGTACTTAGCGTCCTTATAAATTTGGTATATATTATTATAATAAAACGCGAAGTGCTTAATTAAACACTCCTTGGTCCTACGCGATATACTTATATCTATATTACTGTTTTCTAGTAATCTAGTACCCTTTACCGCGTGGTTACTCTAACTACCTATATAGTTCCTTTCTTGTAAGCTTTGCAGTGTAAAGGAATTGCATAAACAACTTGATTGTAAATCTATGGAAATCAGGTGGAATATATATATAAGGGAGACGTAGGAATAGGCAGAGAGGGGTACAGGCAACAGAAATAGGTAGTAAGATATACGAGATATACGAGGGTAGTGCTGACGCTGTCTTGGAGCCTTCCAGGCTGCAGTCTTGTGCCTCGGCACAGTATCGGTAGTCTGTTACATTTCTTTATAGTAAATCTTAGAATATAATTAGAGTTAATCTACTGGGCAACCACTCCACTAGTTATTATTACATTGTTAACTTCTTATTTACCTATATACCTAGCCCATTAGCGAGTCTACTGTAGTATTTCCTATAAGGCTTTGTTATACCCCCTAAGTATAGGCAATCTATGCTAGCACTAGAGGGTCTCTATAGGTACTTACTGCTAGTAATAATAGGTCCTCTAAACTGGTGTAAAAAAGAAGTCTTCTAGCTATAGTAAATAGACTATTTTACTAGTCTTAGTATCTATTAGAAGCGTATTAAGGGTGACTATTTAGAGGCGTTTAGGGTCTAAAGTACCCTAATGTCACGGGACACCTCCGTGACACCTTACACACGTCCACCTGTTTCCACCGTCTCGACCTCCATGTTTACGACTCAGTCAATCAAGACACATGACGGCAATTTAAGGCAATTTGCTATTACGTGACGGCAATCTACGGCAATTTGCCGTCCTCCACCATATTCCGCCACATTCCGCTAAAATCCGCTAGGACTACAACCTAAAGCCTATTCCGCCCTATGCACGTGTTAACCAAGCAACCAAGTTAATAATATATACCCCTTTCCTCCTATTTCCTTACCTTCTTTTCTTACGCAACGTCTTGACTTTATTACACAGTTTATGTATATAGCTTAATAATATTTACTTCGCTATATATTATCATCGCTTATACTCACTCTATAATACTATGTTGTGTTAACCCTATATACTACCCTCCGAAATGCAGAACGACCCTAAAGCCCCTATAATAGCCGTTAGCATTATATCCGCACTCTAAGAACAATTAGCAGAAATATAGAAGTCCTTTATAGACGCCCTCGCATAGAACCAAGCCACTTTAACTTAATAATAAGCCAAATAAAAAGCACGACACTGGCAATTAATTAAAGACCTCTAAAAAGAAATCCGCACCCTTAAGATGCCTATATTAGGGCCCTAAGACCGAATACCATCTTTGGAGATAAACACGCGGAATAAAAGCCCCGAACTTATAGTAGTTACTTACCCAGAACCAACTACTGCACTATAACAATCTAAACAACTACTAGACCCTCCAATATTTACTAGTAAATAATAAGAACTCTAATTATTTCTAAGCCAGCTTAAAAATAAGCTAACTAGTAACGCTAACCGCTACCTAAATAAAGCTAACTAACTCTACTACACCCTAAGTTAATTAGGAGGAGATATAGCTAACCTTATTAAACCTCTTTAACCAAACTTAGTACTAAGCCTAATTGTACTTCTTAAAGCCACGTATAGTGACCTAAACCGCTAAGCTACTGCTTAGAGAAAGATAAACCACATAACTTAAAGAATAAAAAGCTTCCTAGTATACTTCTCCAAATTTAACCGTTACGTAAAAGAAATAGGCTGGAACAACTCCGTACTAATTAACAGCCTTATTAAATCCCTAAGCCCTAAACTAAAAACCTCCCTAATAGGTATAGACCTACCAGGAGCTCTTAACGCCTGCACAAACGTTATTAATAAACAATATGATAATATACTACGCCTAACACTGAAGTCCGCTCCTTAATATAATATAATAAACCCGCAAACGTCTATTAAGTTATTGTCTTAGCCTAAGCACCCTAACGCCATAGATATTAACACTAGAACCCTAGGATACGCCCCACTAAGGTCCTCTAAATAAGAACGACATATTAAGCTAGGCCTCTATTTTAAGTATAGAAGTAGCTTCTACCTCTTTAACTACTACTCCGTCCCTATGCCCTAAGGCGAATTATGAACGGCTAACACTAGTAGCTATTTACTGCATTAATCCTCCAGTCACTATCCCTAATCTTTACCTGGTTCCAGCCCCGCATCTAGTAAGCACCACTTATAAGGACAAAGCTATAACTAATACGCTATAAGAACTCCACCCTAATTACCTCTAAAAGGAAGGTCCCAGAGCTAAGTCGCTCTCCGAGATGGCGCTACCTTAGGATCTTATTAAATGCTTTAAATATCACAAACTCTAACTCTTAGGATTACAGCATAACCGTTAACTATTGTCTTCAGCAGAATAATTAATAGGTTAATACTTAAGTCCTAATTAATACAGGAGCTAGTAGCATAGGATTTATTAACAAGATCTTTATATAAGATAATAGTTTTACTCTAACCCCCCTCAACCAGCATATTAACGTATTTGGATTTAATGGTAAACGTACTATCTTAGGCCGTATTACCTATATAGTATTCCTAAGACTCTAATACCTAAACTATAAAGAACTAATTAAGCTTTTCATTACCACTCTAGGTTACTTAGTAATCCTTAAACAACCCTAGATAAAGCTATATAAGGTAACTATTAATTGGGACAACCTTAAGCTTCTATTTACCGCCTCCTATTACAAGTAGAAGTATCTTACAACTTACTACTTAGACCCTAAACTAAAATCTAGAAAATCTACTAAGATCTACCAGTCTAAAATTTCCACCAACGTCCACCCTATACCTAAAAAGTCCACCCAATTCTACCTACCTGAGAATTCCACCGAATTCCACTAATATAAGATTTCCACCGACATCCACTAAGAACCCGGAAATTATACTAGACTATATAAACTAACTCTAACTGCTACACCCCAAACCAAGTAGAAGCTTAAGCTTAACATACAAAAGTACTAAAAGAACTAATATTCTACTATGAAAAGGATACTTAAAGAACCTAAACCTGAATCTGATACTAACTCTATACCTAATACTAAGCTTGAACCCAAATAAGAAACTATATAAGAAACTAAAAACAATCTAAGCTCGCTTAACACCTTAGATATTTACATAATTGGAGCTATCCTATTAGTACAACTTGCCAAGAAACCTAAATATACAATCTTCACTGTTACAATGGCCAATATTAAAAAGGCCTTAGTACTAAAGAAACACACCAACCCTGCCATAAAAGTACCAGTATGCCACTATAACAACCTAGAAGTATTTTCACGAAAGAAAGCCGACAAGCTAGCAGAATACTAACTATACAACCATAAGATTGTACTTAAAGAAGAAAAACAGCTAGGATTTAGACCCTTGTACAGAATGTCCTAAAACAAACTCTAAGTATTGCGGAAGTACTTGGACAAACACCTAAGTAAAGGATTTATTAGAGCAAGCTCTTCGCCTATAGCTGCACCTATAATCTTTATCAAGAAACCTGGCGGCGGTCTATACTTCTATATAGACTACCAAGCTCTTAACGCTATTACTATTAAGAATCAGTACCCGCTCCTGTTAATTTAAGAGACACTAAACTAATTAAGTAAGGCTTACTACTATACAAAACTTAACCTTATCCACGTATTTAACCGCCTCCATATTATAAAAGGAGATAAATAGCTTACCGTATTCCGTACTAGATATGGACTATTTAAATACTTAGTAACGCCATTCGGCCTCGCAAATGCCCTAAGTTTATTCTAATACTTTATAAATAATACCTTACGACCTTACCTGGACGTTTTCTGTACTGCTTATATTAACAACATCCTAGTATATAGCAATAACCTAGCTAAATATAAGAAACACGTTAACCTTATCTTAAAAGCCCTACGTGGAGCTAGACTATAATTAAATATAGATAAATACGAGTTCTATAAAACGGAAGTTCTATACCTCAGACTTATTATCTCTATAGACGGTATATAAATGGACCCAAAGAAGATTAAAGTAATTGTAAACTGGCAAGAACCCAAGAACGTTAAGGATATAAGAGCCTTTATAGGATTTACTAATTTCTATTAACGGTTTATTAATAACTTCTCCGCCCTAGTTTTACCTCTTGTGGCTCTAATCTAAAAGGATAAAGCCTTTATCTTCAACAAGGAATGCAAGAAGGCCTTTACCTATCTAAAAGTTATATTTACTACCGCACCTATACTCTAACACTTTAACCCGAACTAAAAGAGTATTATAGAAGCTAACTCATCTAACTACGTTACTGGAGGTATTCTGTCTTAGTATAATAAAGAAGGGGTACTGTACCCCATAGCATACTTCTTAAAATGACTAAGTCCAGCCAAATATAACTACGAGATCTACGATAAAGAATTATTAGCTATTATTAGATGTTTCGAACAATAGCAACCCAAACTAGAAGGCGCTGGATTTCTAATTAAGGTCCTTAGCAACTATAAGAATCTATAGTACTTTATAACCACGAAATAGCTAAATCATTATTAAGCCCGCTAGTTAGAATATCTGTCTTATTTCTAATTCTCAATCACGTACCGCCTAGGCGTTTAAGGTCAAAAACCTAATGCCCTAACTCGACATTTACAAGACATAACAGTATAGGAAGAAGCGCGCGCCTACCATAATTAAACCCTGCTTTGTCCTGAATTATTTAATCCCCTAGCTAAAGACCTTACAGTACATATCCTTAAAATAACTAATTAATTAATTAAATAGATTATAATTAACAAATATCTAAACAATAAGTTTATCTAAGAGACACTTAAGCTAATTTAAGATGGCGTTAGACGCTCTAAAAAGATCTCTCTAAGTAAATGTAAAGTTCGCGGAGACCGCTTGTACTATTAAAACCGCCTAGTTGTTCCTAATTACAATAAGCTTAAGCTCAAGCTCCTTAAACACGTACACAACCTACCAGTAGCCAGCCACCTAGGCCAAGGAAAAACCCTAGAACTACTCCAATAGGAGTACTACTAGCTAAACATGCATAATATGACACAAAGGTACGTCTCTAGCTGCCATACCTGCCGACGAGCTAAAGCTTTGTATAAGACGTATAATGGCTTTTTAAAGCCACTACCTGTTTCAAACCAAAGATGGAAGGACATCTTAATTAACTTCATTGTTGATCTCCCCAAAAGTAAAGGCTGCACGAACATTATAGTAGTTATAGACCAACTATCTAAGATAAGACACTTAATCGCCTGCCCTAATATATTAGCACCTGCCGTTGCCTAACTATTCCTGGATCACGTATAGAAACTTCATAGACTCCCCAAAACAATCGTCTCTAATAGAGGCCGCCAGTTTATCTTAGTGTTCTGGAAAGAACTAACTACCTAACTCCGCATTAAAGTACTATTGTCTACGGCATATCATCTAGAAACGGATGGTTAAACAGAACGTGCAAATGCTATAATAGAACAGTATATTTGGATATATACGTCGTATCTATAGGACGACTGGATGGACTGGCTTGCATTTACCGAGTTTACCGCAAATAACTCCGTTTTAGAAACCACAAAGGTCTCCCCATTCCTGGCTAATTACGGCTAGCACCCGCGAATAGGTTTTGAACCCTTTAGTAATATTCCTTATCCAGCTTATTAGGCCTTATAAGTTACAGAAGCAAATAAATTCGTAAAGAAGATAGAAGAACTATAGGAGTTCCTTACTAACAAAATAACATGGGCCCAGTCTATCTATAAAGCCATAGCAAATAAGAACCAAACCCTAGCACTGGCTTACCAAATTGGTAACTTTGTCTAGCTAGACATAAGAAATCTAAATATAAAACAACCTACTAAGAAACTTAATTAGAAGAACGCCGGCCCTTATAAGGTTAAAAAAGTTGTCTCTCCTTATACCTACCAACTAAAGCTCCCTAATACGGTTAAAATCCACCCTATATTCTATATGTCAGTCCTCCGCCCTGCTGCCCCTATATTAGACGTCCTGCCTGGATAGATCCAGGACCCTCCCCTACTAGTTAAGGTAAATAGTGAGGATAAGTACTTTGTTAAAAGAATTAATAATATTAAGTATAATAAACGGAAACGCTAGTATATGTACCTTATAAAGTGGAGAGGCTTTACTAAACCCTTATAGAAACCTATTGACTCCATAGAACTTATATAAGCCGCAGAAGACTTTTATAAACTCTACCCAGAACTACCACAGCCCCATCTCGCAGAAGCTCGAGTTTAAAGGGGGGGTACTGTTATGGGACACCTCTGTAACACCTTATACACGTCCATCTGTTTCCACCGTCTTGACCTCCATGTTTACGACTTAGTTAATTAAGACACATAACGGCAATCTAAGGCAATTTGCTATTATATAACAGCAATCTACGGCAATTTGCCGTTCTCTACTATATTCCGCCATATTCTGTTAAGATCCGCTAGGACTATAACCTAAAGCCTATTCCGCCCCATATACGTGTTAACTAAGCAACTAAGTTAATAATATATACCCCTTTCCTCCTGTTTCCTTACCTTCTTTCCTTACGCAACGTCTTAACTTTATTATATAGTTTATATACATAGCTTAATAATATCTACTTCGCTATATATTATTATTGCTTATACTTACTCCGTAACACCTAAATAAATTGTCTAGAATAAAAGCTAATTAATAAATCTATTACTGCGAGCCAATCCTATTTAAAAACAATATTATAACTATTAACTAAGCTACCCTAAAAGGTCTGGGGGCTAATAGTGCAAGGGGTACCCTAGAAGTTGCTAATAATAACTATTACGGCTCTAGTAGAAAACGGCAGAACTTGGCTAGCAGAACTTGGCAGAACTTGCGGTTACGTAACTAGAGAACCATATAAAAGAACCCTACTTTAACCAGCGCTGCTCTTCTTCTCCTTTCCTTTCTCTAGCTTTAGATCCTTATTTATAGATAATCTAATTATATAGGCTTGCATGCGTCCTACTTGCTATGCTTATACCTTAATTAACTAAGTCACTAACATTATCTAAAGCTTATACTACTCTTTCTTCCTAAAAAAGAACTTAAATATATCTATAAGACTATAAATAGGACAAGAACATAGAATAGGACCTAAAGGACATTACTAGGACTATAAGGACAGGATAGAACCCTAAGAACTAGATATATATAAACCAGAACTCCCCCCCTAAAGAAATTACCCGGAATTACCTAATACCCTTACCACTATACTAAGAAACATAGTAGCCGGCAAAGCCGCTGTAAGAACCTTAAATACCTCTAATAGTAAAATAATTACTATCTTAACCCCCTAGGCGGAGCTTATAGCAGCTAATACTAAAATTAAATAACTATAAAAGCTGCTTAAAGCTAGAGATATCCCTATATCTAATAATAAGTTATTATTAGATACCTAAAGACTTGCTATAGTCCTATAGGCCCTATCCTAGCGCCTTAGTGGATCCTTTAAGGCCTATATAGCACTATTACGGTCTGTAAAGATTATAAGACCCCTATTACTTATAGATGGAACTAATTCTACCTTTAATAACTAGAAGCTCTAATTATAAGATAAGCTTAAAGTTAATGCGGACTACTTTTCTACCCCTTAAGCCAGAATGGCCTATATCTTTAGCCGTACTAGTAGGAACGCCTAGATATACCTACGCCCGCAATACACTAAAAACTTAATAGACCCCTTTATCTCTAAAGAAGAAATAATTAACTACTTATCTTTTATTTATAAGGGTCCCTTTAAGGTATAGAATGCCTGCCTTAACCACAAAGGCCTAAATATAAAAATAATGGAGAACTTTTTAGCCTTTTAGACCTATTTTTTATACCTAGCTGGCTAGGCCTAAATTCCCTAGGAAGATTTACTACTAGACCTATTTAATAAGCTTACCTTAGACCTATAATAAGCTGTGCTATTAGTCTTTACTATTATATAGACGCTAAAGGAACTAATAGACTGGTATTTAGCTATTAATTAAGGCCTCTATTAAATTAAGGTATATACTAAGCAGTATAAAACTAGGAACCCTTTAAATTAGACTATAAGTAATATAAGTACAGCTAATAGTGCCCTAGTATAGGCCGCAACTCCTATAGTACTAACTGTTTAGCCCAATATTAATCTAGTAGCTAATTACGCAGTAAGTTTTACTATAGGCCTAGTATAGACTCGGTCTATATATAGTAACCCCTATAGATAAGCCCTTAGTAATTAAGAAGCTTACTTTTTATACAGCTAAAAAGACTACTTTATAAAAGACTGCCTAATAGCGGTAAAGATAAATAAGATCCTATTAATTTAGGAGGATGGTATAAAGTTAGAAAAAGAGGAACCCTAGAGAAAGACTCCTCTTTAGGGTTAAAAGGGATTAATATGTTATATATTAATCTAGGTTAGCTAGTTGGTAAAAAAAGCTATACTATCCCTTATCCTTTATTCCGTAATAAATATTAAGTTTTAACCTCTGCTTTAGCTAACTCTAGAGTAAATACCTTTGCCTTAATAGATACCTAGTGTGCTATAAAGCTAGCTAACTTTTTAAATGCGCCCCTTAAATAACTACCCAAACTAATTTCTATTTATAGGTATAATAGATAAATAGGGCTATCTATTATAACTATTCTATAAATCCACCTCCGTGTTAATAGATAATAATAGTATAATATCCCCTTCCTTATTATAGACCTTAGAAGCTATAATATAATCTTAGGAAGAAAATAGCTAGCCTATTTAGGCTTATAGCTTAATATATAGAATAGACGGCTTATCTAGCCTAAAACTATGCCCCTAATACCTTCCTTTATAAAAGAAATTAGTATTATAATAAAAAACCTTATATAGCCGTAGATAAATACTACTTACTAGGCCAATGCTATGTAAAGGGACTAGGCTTTTAAGAAAGACGTATAGCTTAACCTATAACAGATCTGCATACTACGCCGCCTCTAGACTATTTATATTATACTAACTATACTAAAAATTAAAGAAATTAGTAGTAGGCTAGCTAAGCTCCCCGTAGGGAATTTAGGCCCTATATAGCTATAAAGAATAGTAGGGAATATTAGATATTATACTAAACTAGTAGACTAGAGGGATAACTTGCAGAAAATAGAATAGGGGCTAAGAAAGATTATAAACCCTAAATTATAAAATACGGCCTAATAAAAGTCTGTAAAAAAATCTATAGACCTCCCACTAGTTAATATCTACTGTATTAGGGCCGTAGGATTCTACCGGAACTTAGTCCAACCTAATACCATTGCCTTTACCACCAGCTTATATAAAATTAATTAAATAATTAAGGAAAAGGAAAGTAAGCTTAGTAAATAGGAAGGCGAGCTTATAGATAAGGAGCTAGTAGAATAAAAACTACCCTATTAATACTGGAAATTTAAAAATATATTCTCTAAGGCAGCGTCTAATATACCCCCGCCTTACTAACCGTATAACTATAAGATTAAGATTAAGCTAGGTAAAGAAGACACACTTAATTATAGCCCCCTTTGTTAGCAGTTTACTGCCAAATTATAGGCTATAAAGTAGTACCTTATTAATAACCTAAATAAGGGCTTTATTAAGCCTAGTTAAGCCCCTTTTAACTTACCTATTCTCTTTACTAAAAAGCTAAATAAAGGACTTTGTTTCTGTATTAACTACTAACTTATTAGCCACCCAGTCAAGCCAGCCACCTAGTCGAGCCAGTTACCTAGTCGAGCCACCCTAAAATACACCAAAATCTACCAACTTTAGTCTTTTATAACTCCACCCCTATTATAGATATTTAAATAAAAATTTAAATATGGCTGCTTATATATAGAAGTATTCTATTTATAATATTTTTAAAAAAGTCTTATATATTTAAGCTAATAAATACTTAATAAAAGCCTAGATGGACCCAAAAGGGACCAAGTTAGGCAATAAATAGAATTAATAATAAAATACTTTTTTAAAAATATTGTAAATAGAATGCTTCTATATATAAGCAGCCATATTTAAATTTTTATTTGAATATCTTTAATAGGGGTGGAGTTATAAAAGACTAAAGTTGGTAGATTTTGGTATGTTTTAGGGTGGCTCGACTAGGTAGCTGGCTTGACTGGGTAGCTAATACGTTATAAACTTAATAATATAACCCGCAAGGACCGCTACCCATTACCCTTACTTAATAAGACTTTAACCTAAATAAGTAGAGCTAGGATCTTTACTAAGCTTAATATTTGTTAGGCCTTTTACCAGATTAGAATAGACCCTAAATTGGAAGATCTTACTATATTTTAGACCTGTTACAGAATATATAAATATAAAGTACTTCCTTTCAGACTAACTAATAGACTAGTTACGTACTAGCAATATATAAATAATATACTCTTTAACTACCTTAACAACTTCTATACAGCCTACCTAAATAACATTATAATCTACTTTAAGAATGAGTTAAAATATAAGGAGTATATCTATAAAGTCCTACAACGGCTCTGCAAGGCCGGCCTTTAGGCCAATATTAGGAAATTAGAATTTAGTGTTAAGTATATAAAGTACCTAGGATTTATTATTAGTATAAACAGAATTAAGGCAGACCCAAAAAGACGGCTATAATTAACTAATAGATACCCCTAAGGACCGTAAAGGGGGTATAGTTATTTTTAGGGTTCTGTAACTTCTACCAACGCTTTATTAAAAACAGCTGGCGTTTACTCTTAAAAGTAGACGGATGGAGAATAGTACCGTATTGCTTACTATTTAAAGACTATAGTAGATGCTAAGCTAAATTACCTAATTCATAATAAAGAAATGCTGGCTATTGTCTCTAGCTTTTAGCACTAGCGAGCCTAACTAGAAGGCACCCCTAAGTCTATTTAGGTAGTTTCTAATTATAAGGCCTTAGAATATTTTATAACAATAAAGGCCTTTATAGCCTAATAGGCGCGCTAGGCGGACACCCTATCTTAGTTTAACTTCCTAATTATATATAGGCTAGGCGCCACTAACCGTATAGACGCTCTTATAAGGCGTAAATAGGATATAAATAACTAGACAGCCGCGAAGACCTTATTACAGATTTAGGCGCTACTATAACTAAAGTATTTTAACCCCTAGATATAGGCAGAACTAAATATAGACTCTTTAAACGCAAAGATATATCCTATTAACCCTATAGAACTTAACCTTATTAATAAATTGCTGTAGGTAAACCGTATAGCCCTCTCTCTATAGGAGTACCGTAAAAAGATAAAGGACGTTACTAGCCTATAGTCCCTTAAAAATAGACTGCTTAAGTATAAGAAACGGCTAGTAGTAGCTAAAGAACAGAACTTATGGACCCAGCTTATTGCGGAAGCGTATACTTAGGTCTCTATAGCCTACCCTAGAAAAAATAAGACCCATAAAATTATTAGTAACTATTACTACTGGTATAACAAAGCCTTATAGGAAATACCACGGTGGACTTATTATTAGGCTGGGTATATAGGTAAATAAGAAGTTAACAATATAATAATAATTAGTGGAGCGGTTGCCCAATAGATTAACTTTAATTATATTTTAAGATTTACTATAAAGAGAAGAACTATCTAGGTAGGGACTATGGTCCTTTAAATATATAGACTACGCCTAAGAAATATTGAGTACGTAAGGTACGTAAGATATATTTAGTATATAACGTTCCTTACAGATCCTATAGATCCTATATACCAAAACGGTAACGTAATCTATTATATAACTTAATTACTTCTTATCCTATAGTTTAACTAGTTTTAGCGTCTTCTACGCTTCCACCACTAGTCCGTTTATGTCTTCTTTTAGTAGCTATACTACTACTAATATAAGGTCCATAATACCATCCCCCTCCTCTTTATCTTTATTCTTAAAGATCTTTTATATCTCTAAGTTATCTACTAGAGGTATAGCATTCTCGTCTTTAATTTGGTAACCTTTATTATTTTTAATACCTCCTATTAAATCCTCTACGTCTAATTATTATACGCGCGTAATTTCTATAATTCTTTTACTAGGTAAAATTATGCCTTCCTACTCTTATTATGTAGATAAAAAGTTAATATATATTATAATCGCGGCTCCGTCCGGTTGCTAACCTTCTTCCTATACTAAGTGTATAAAATTAAATATACGCTCTTCTTGCGATGTTAGATCTGTCTCTAACGCTAAATATACACGTCTCGCTATTCCCTATAGGTGTTTAGTGCCTTACTAAACTTATTATAGGGTCTTAGATTTAATCCGCTGCTAAATAGCTTAACAGTAAGCTATTAGCTACCTTAGAAAAACTGCGCCGTACTTATATAGCGGAATTAGAAGTTGCCTCTCTTTATTTTACTACCTCTATTTATAAATAAAAAGCCCTAAAGGATTAAATAAACGCCTCTACTTAGTTAGTTTATCTTAAGAAGGGTTATAAGAAGGTTTTTTTAAAAGGAACTTTATCTTACTAAATAGGGTCTTTATAAAATAAAAGAAGATAAAAGAAAGGATTCTCTTCTACTAGGGATGGAAATAACTCTAAGTAACGTGGTAGCTGCTCCTCTTAGGTCCTCCTTAGGTAACTTATTCTTTAGTAATCCTTCTTTATTAATATTACCTAACCTAATTTCTTCTAATACTCCTATACCTTTCTTATAGCGTTTTTTAAATTGTTTATTAGTTCCTAGGTAGTCTTATTATAGCCTATTCACTTAACCCTATACCATATTTTATTATTAATATCCTTATAACTAATAATCCTTAAAACTTCCCATTTATCTTCCTCTTATCCTCTATATATATCTACCTTATAGACTAGTGGCTAGAATACCCCTAAAGAATTAGAAATTACTAAACACCACTACCACCATGCTGAGAAATATAGTAGCCAGCAAAGCAGCTGTAGGATCCTTAAATACCTTGGATAAAGAAACAGTTACTATTTTAAACCCTTAGGCGGAGCTTGCGGCAGCTAATACTAAAATTAAACAGCTTTAAGAACTGCTTAAAGCTAGGAACACCCCTATATTTAGTGTTAACTTATTAAACGGATTTGCTACGGTCCTTAAGGCCCTAGCCTAATACATAGTATTAACATCGTCACGGTCCGCAAAGGTTGTAGACCCTCTGTTGCTTACAAATAAAACCAACCCTATATTTAATAACTAGAAGCTTTAATTATAGGATAAGCTCGAAGTTAATATGGACCACTTTTCTAATACCTAAGCTAAAATGGTATACGTTTTCGGCCGTACTGGCGGTAATATATAGACATATCTACGTTCGTAATACGCCTAGGACTTAGCAGACCCCTTCCTCTCTAAAGAAGAGATAATTAATTACCTATCTTCTATTTATAAGGACCCCTTTAAGGTATAGAATGCCCGTCTTAATTATAAAAGCCTAATAATAAAAACAATAGAAACCTTCTTAGTTTTCTAGACCCGCTTTCTATACCTAGCCAGACAGGCCTAAATCCCCTAGGAAGATCTAATGCTAGACCTCTTTAACAAGCTTACCCTAGACCTACAGCGCGCCGTACTGCTAGTTTATACTACTGTATAGACGCTAAAGGAACTTATAGACTAATGCTTAGCTATTAATTAGGGCCTCTGTTAAATTAAGGCACGTGCTAAGCGGTATAAGGCTAGAAGCTCCGCCTACTAAAATATAAGTACTACAAGAACGGGCCGCAATGCTCTAGTAAGATCTATAACCCCTATAATACCGACCATACCGCCTACTGTTAACCTAGTGGCTAGCTATGCAGCTAGTCCTACCGCGACTCTAGCGTATACTTGGCCTTTATATAGCGACCCCTATAAATAGGCCCTTAGCGACTAAAGAGCTTACTTTATATGCGGTTAAAAGGGTTACCGTATAGCTAAATGCCTAACAAATATAAAAAAGGATAAAGTCCTACTAATTTAGGAGGATGGTGTAGAGGTAGTGTTACGGCACTAACGCGCGTAACCTGGATAGGGCCTAGTCAGGGGGGTTCGCTTACGTCTTGGCTCCATGTATATAGACGTGTCCTTTCCACGACCTTCTTCTGCTCCTCATCTTGATATCCGAGTCCATAGACATTTCAATTGTACAGGCTTGCATACGTTCTTTACGGCGCTTATGCCTCAATTGCCTCGTCGCTGTGACAGGTAGAGTTAGAAAAAGAGAAACCTATTACAGCGCTGGTGGAAAACGGTGGATTATGGTAGACGTTATGGTAGACGCCGAGTCACGTGAGTCCATGTGACTAGAGGACCGCATAAAACTTCGCACGGCGCTGCTATTCTTCTCCCTTCCTTTCTCTAGCTTTGGATCCTTGTTTATAGACTACCAATTATACAGGCTTGCGCGTCCCTTATGCCGTGCTCATACCTTAATTGACTAAGTCGCTAACATTATCCAAAGCTCAACTACTCTTTCTTCCTAAGAAGGAACTCAAATATATCTATAAAGGACACAGAATAGGACCCTAAGGACATCACTAGGACTATAAGGACAGGACAGACCCCTAAGAACTAAAAGAACACGAACAGAACGCGAAACCTAAGAATAGGACACGCACGGACTAGAACCCCTAGAAAATAAACAAACACCAAAAATTACCTAATACCCCTACCACTATGCCAAAAAATACAGCAGCTGGCAAAGCCGCTGTAGGACCCGCAAATACCTCTAATAGTAAAATAGTCGCCGTCTTAACCCCCTAGGAAGAGCTCGTAGCAGCTAATGCCGAAATTAAACGGCTTTAAGAGCTACTTAAAACTAGAGACACCCCTATACCTAGTAAGGAGTTATTAGACACCTAGATACTTGCTATAGTCCTTAAGACCCTAGCCTAACGTACAGCATTAGTATTGTCGCGGTCTGTAAAGGTTGCGGACCCCCTATTGCTTACAGACGGAACTAACCCTATATTTAACAATTAGAAGCTTTAACTGCAAGACAAGCTTAAAGTTAATATAGACCACTTCCCTACTACCTAAGCTAAAATGGCCTACGTCTTTGGCTGTACTGGTGGGGATATATAAACGCATCTATGTCCGCAATACGCCTAGAACTTAGCAGACCCCTTCCTCTCTAAAGAAGAGATGGTTAACCACCTGTCTTCTATTTATAAGGACCCCTTTAAGATATAGAACGCCCGCCTTGATTATAAAGCTCTTAATATAAAGATTACGGAGACCTTTTTAGCCTTTTAGACCCGCTTTCTGCACCTAGCTAGCCAAGCCTAAATTCCCTATAAAGACCTAATGCTAGACCTCTTTAACAAGCTTACCCTAGACCTACAGCGCGCCGTACTACCAGTTTTTACTACTGTACAGACGCTAAAGGTACTTATGAACCACTGCCTAGCTATTAACTAAGGCCTTTATTAAATTAAGGCATAATCTAAGCGGTATAAAGCTAGAAACTCTTTAAACTAGACTATAAGCACTTTATAAACGGCCTATAATACCCTAGCACAATTTGCAACTCCTATAACACCAGCTATACAGCCCGCCGTTAATTTAGCAACTAGCTATGCAGCTAGTCCTACTACGGGTCTAGCGCACACTTGGCCTATATATAACGACCCCTGTAAACAGGCCCTTAGTAATTAAGGAGCTTGCTTCTTATATAGCCAGAAAAACCACTTTGTAAAGGATTGCCAGACAAAGGCAAAAACAAACAAGGTTCTGTTAATTTAGGAGAATAGTACAGAGTCGGAAAAAGAGGAACCCTAGAGGAAGACTCCTCTTTAGGGTTAAAAGGGATTAATATGTTATATATTAATCTAGGTTAGCTAGTTAGTAGAAGAAGCTGCACTATCCCTTATACCTTATTCTGCAATAGATATCAAGTTTTAACCTCTGCTTTAGCTGACTCTGGAGCAAATGCCTTTGCCTTAATAGATACCCAATGTGCCGTAAAGCTAGCTAACTTTTTAAATGCACCCTTTAAAGAACTGCCCAAACCAATTTCTATTCGCGGGTATAATGGACGAATAGGGCCACCTATTACAACTATCTTGCGGATTCACCTCCGCATTAACGGATAAAGGTAGTATAACGTCCCCTTTCTTATTATGGACCTTAGGAGCCACGATATAATTATAAGGAGAAAATAGCTAGCCTATTTAGGCTTACAGCTTGATATATAGAATAGACAGCTTATCTAGCCTAAAACCCTACCCCCAACCCCTTCCTTTATAAAAGAAATCAGTATTACAATAGAAAACCTTATACGGCCCTAGATTAATACTATTTACTAGGCTAATACTATGCGCAGAGACCAGGCCTTTAAGAAGAATATACGTCTTAATTCTTAATGGATCCGTATACTACGCCGCCCCTAGACTGTATATATTACGCTATCCGCACCAGAGACCTAAGAAGTTAGTAGTGACCTAGTTAAGCCCCCTACGGAGAACCTAGGCCCTACACAGCCCCAAAGGAAAACTAGGGATATTGGACGCTATACTAAGCTAATAGACAAGAAGGATAACTTATAGAAAATGGAACATAAGCTAAGGAAGACTATACACCCTATACCGCAAGATATAGCCTAATAAGCGTCTGTAAAGAAACCTACGGACCTCCCACTAGTTAATATCTGCTGCATTGTGTGACGGTGCTAGAGCGCGTCACCGGCCATATTCAACCAATTAGGATTTTCTATGCCCGGCATGCAAAATCGCTATTGGCCCGCTTACTACTAGCGCCTTGGCGGCCCTCGCGATATGCCTACCTACTGCCCCTAAACGATTCTTCTTCTTCTTCTCCTTAGCTTAGTATTCTTGTATAGTAGCAATCTACAAGCTTCGGTTTAGAAGCATTTATATAAGCCCATCACATTATACTAAGCTCTCCATACACTGCCTAGAAAGGCCTTAATAATATCCCACCCTAAAAGAAGACCTTTGTCTGCAATAACGCGTTAACGCGTTATACTTAGATATTAAAAAACTCACACTACCACGCCTAAAAAGGCCCTAATAATATCCCACTTTATAGGCCAGACTGTACTTGACCTGTACCCCCAAAAGAACCCTAGAATCGAAACTGAATTATACAATTCTAACGAACTTTAGGAAGCCGACGATGGCACCTAAAGCGAGCTTATCCAAAAGACCTGCCTCTACCCGAGAGGAACATAAGATCCAGTTAGGATTAGAAATTAAAGATAATAACAACATTATAGGTGTATATGAGCAGATTCGTGCCCTTGCTGCTAATTAGAAGGTTAATTGTTTTTAAGCCTAAAGTATACAAGAGACTCTAAAGGAGATCCTAGAAAGCCTTACTGCCTTATAAAATAGCCCAGCCTCCCCTTTATAAAGCCTTAGTTAACCCATTTGCTTAACTAAATGTGATACACCAGAGAGTACGGATACAATAATAAAGCAATTAAAGTCCATTAAGCTCCCTAACCCCCCACTATTATTAGACGGCATAGACCCGACCTTTAAGGACTAGAGAATTTAGGTGCAAGGAAAGCTTTGTGTTAACCACAACTATTTCCCCTCTAAAAAAGCTAAAATGCTCTACCTCTTTAGTTAAACTATTGGGGACGCCTAGCGACACCTTTAGGCTAAGTTTAAGGACGAGTTACCTATTTGGTTTACATCTGTTAACGAGATAATATAGTATCTGGCTACTATCTATATTAATCTGAATAAAGTACGGGATGCCTATTATAACTATAATCGCCTAATAATAAAATCGAACTAATCCTTTATTAAGTTCTAGACTTAATTCTTATACCTAGTAGGCGAAGGCCAGGTTCCCCCTAAGAACTATTATTTAGACCTATACAATAAGCTAACAGTCCAACTACAAGAGAAGATTGCGGTAGCCTTAAATAACCTACCAACCTACCAAAAACTCGCAGCCTAATATTTATTACTGGATTTAGAACTAAAACAAATTAATGCTTATTTTGATTAACCAAAGCGGCCCTATAGCAACTGTAACCTATCCGCTACACCAACGGGAGCTGGTGTTAGAAGACAAACCATGACCGCCCTTATACTAAAAGCGGTTATAACTGCCTACCTATAAACCTTACCTAACCTGCTACATACTATACCTTCAACCAATGCTTATCGCAACACCCTAATTAACCCTGCCACGGTCACGTGCTTTAATTACGGAAAGGGTGGTTACTTTACCACGTCCTGCCTAGAGCTAAAGAATATAGGTAATATCAAGAAGATAGAGGAAGAAGAAACGTCTAATAAGTTAGGAAAAAAAGAACCCTAGGGAAAGACTCCCCCCTAGGGTATCCTATTAATCTTAAAGAGATTGATCTAAGTTAGCTAATAGGTGGAAAACACTTTACGGTTCTATATACAGTATCTTAAAATAGATATAGAGTTAATATAACTGCCCTTATTAACACTAGAGCAAATGGCTTTGCCTTTATAAATACTGCTTATATAAATAATGTTGCTAAGTTCTTAAATGTAAATGCGACCCAACTAGAGAAGCCTGTTTAAGTAAAAGGCTATAACGGTTAAGCCGGTATGCCGGTTACCTACGTTTTAAAGCTACATATCGCTATTAATAGACAACGCCAGTTTGGTATCCCCTTCTATATCCTAGACCTAGGGTTACACGACATAATTCTCGGCTGAAAATAGATGTCCTACTTTAATATTTAGCTAAATGTTTAATAAAGACAGTTCGTCTAGCTAAGGAATAGACCAAAGTTACCCTCCTTTATTAGGGAAATCCGCACTAACCGCAAGATGTTAGCCGTGAAGGCTAATCCTACCTACTAGCAAGATGTCAGGAACCGTAACCTAGCCTTTACCCAAGAAGATACCCGCCGCAAGGCCGGCAGAAACTCCATACCAACAAGGATACTCCCCCAAAGGACTACAGTTAAGGAGGACTCTACTTACGGAAGTAAAATAGACACTAATATAGACAACTTCCAAATTGCGGAGATCCGGCTAATGGGGAAGAGGACGTACTAATAGGATATAAAGGATAACCTTTGGAAGATGCAACAAGAGCTAAGAGGAGTAAAGATAACGCTAATACCCTAAAAGCCCCTAAGGCCACGGATAACCCTACTATTATATAACACCCCTATAGTAGATATTACAGCAATCAGTGCTATAGGTTTCCACTTTAATATATATCGGAAGGATAATAAAGTCTTTACTACTAGTTTATACGAAATCGACCAGATCATTGCCGAGAGGGAAAAAGTGCTAGTAGAGGAAACTGATAAGGAACTAGTTAAGCGCCTCCTCCCCAATTACCTCTTAAACTATAGAGACGCGTTCTTAAAAGCAGCTTTAGATATGCTACCCCCCCACCAAACCTATAATTATAAGATTTAGTTGGAGACCAATAACTCCCTAGGCTATAGCCCCCTTTACTAGCAAACTATAGAGGAACTAAAGGCAATAAAGTAGTACCTAATTAACAACCTCTATAAAGGGTTTATTGAGCTAAGCTAGGCTCCCTTTACTTCCCCTATTTTATTTATAAAGAAACCTAATAAAAGCCTTTGTTTCTGTATCAACTATCGGAAGCTAAACGCTATTACTTAGAAGGATTAGTACCTTCTCCCTTTAATTAATAAAACCCTTGCATATCTAAGCCGGGCTAAAATCTTTACCAAGCTTAATGTCCGCTAAGCTTTTTACCAAATTAGGATGGACCCTGTATTGGAAGACCTAATGACGTTCCGCACCTGTTACGGGTCTTATAAATATAAAGTCCTTTCTTTTAGACTAACGAATAGGCTAGCCACTTATTAACGGTATATAAATAATGTTCTTTTTAACTACCTTGATGAATTCTGTACAGCATACCTAGACGACATTCTTATATACTTGGATAACGAACTTGAGTACTAAGTTCACGTCAAGAAGGTCCTAGAGAGACTACAGAATATAGGCCTATAAGTTAATATTAAAAAATATAAATTTGGAGTAAAACGCACAAAGTACCTTGGGTTTATTGTTAGTATAGAAGGAATTAAAGTTAACCTAAAGAAGGTTAAGGCAATCCGCAACTAAAAACCCCCTTATACTATAAAAGGAATCCAGTCCTTCCTCGGCTTTTGTAATTTCTACTATTAGTTTATCCGTGACTATAGAGTTATAGCTAAGCCTCTTGTATAACTAACTAAGAATGACACGTCTTTTATCTTTGACAATAACTGTATAAAAGCCTTTAAGGAGTTAAAGGACCGACTTGTCTCCTCCTTAATCCTTTATTACTACGACCCAGACCTTGAATTAATGCTGGAAACGGACGCCTCCGACGGGGTAGTAGCGGGAGTCCTTTTATAGCTACACCTAGACGGCGAATAGTACCCTATTACGTTCTTTTTAAAAACAATGGCCCTAGCTAAGTGCAACTACGAAGTGCACGATAAGGAAATATTGGCTATTATACAATTATTGTCCTAGTGGCGCGCAGAGCTTAGAAGCACAGACTCTTAAATTAAGGTTTATACTGATTATAAAGCCCTTAAGTATTTTATAACAACAAAATAACTTACTAGTTAACAGGCCTAGTAGGCCAAAATACTCTCCCAATTCTTCTTTACGATTATATACCGCCCCGGTAGGTAAAATGCTAAGGCTAACGCCCTAACCCGGAGAGAACAGGATGTGGGGCCACAAGACGAGCTAAAGGCTTAGCACTAGACATGCGCCCTCCTCTATACCAAACAACTCGACCCGCGTATTCTTGAGGAACTGAGCTCTAAACAGAATAAGGTAGCACCTATAGAAGGAAAGACCCTAGATAAACCAATAGGACTAATTAATTATATTCTAACTATAAACCGCATAGCTGAATCCCTAAAAGCCCTCCGCGATTAAGCTATGGGGGGTGATCCTGGTTTAGAAATAGAAGATAAACTGCTCCTATACTAAGAACGGCTTATAGTTCCAGACATTAACAACCTATAAATAGAGCTAATCTGTAAAGCCTACTATTAAGTCTCTACGGCGCACCCTAGTTAAGACAAGACCTACCAACTACTATTACCTTGTTACTATTAGCAAGGACTCCTGTCCAATATAGAATGATTTATTAGAAATTATTATACTTGTAAATACGTAAATACCCCTAGGGACCGAACTCCTGGATAGCTGCAACTACTACTAGTCCCTAAACGCCCTTAGCAATATATTACAATGGACTTTAAATTATTCCTAAAGGACAAACACGGCTATAACATAGCCTTTATAGTAGTTAACCAACTAAGTAAGCAAGCCGTTTCCCTCCCTTGCTTTAAGACTACGACCGCAAAGGATATGGCCCGTATATACGTGGATAATATCTACCAGATCTATAGCACTCCCAAGTTAATTGTCTCTGACCGTGGACCTTAGTTTATATCGGACTTCTAGAATAAGTTCTGCTATATTCTTAGGATTAAGATTAAGCTCTCTACTATATTCCACCCTTAGACCGACGGCTAAACCAAGATTATAAACTAGTACCTTGACTAGCGACTTCGCCCTTTTATTAACTACTACTAGGACAACTGGTTGGAACTACTACCTATAATAAACTACGCACAGCTCACGCTCCCTTATAATAGTATAGGAATGTCGCCATTTGAGTTACTCTATGGATACAGGCCACAAA
>Ga0307507_10004293_pt1 | contig 25621 bp, 19 predicted proteins | sample 7_EM_MG_FD_207223 | JGI IMG/M metagenome (GOLD analysis project Ga0307507, IMG submission 207223) | Populus trichocarpa ectomycorrhiza microbial communities from riparian zone in the Pacific Northwest, United States - 7_EM | ecosystem: Host-associated > Plants > Roots > Unclassified | place...
TTAGAATCGCCCTATAAAGTTCTAGAATATAACGTTGGCCGATTATTTATAAAGGCGTTAGTTCGTTATTAATTAATGGCTAAAAATTTAGTATGGCGCGCGAGTTTGTATAAGAATTATATATAAATCGGCGCGAGGGACTAACAAATTTCCGAACCGTGTACCAGACGACAATAACATAAGATGATTAATCTGTTATGTAAGCAGCTTATAATTGGCTGATCGTCTGGGACCGAGATAATTCGAGCAAGGCTCCCCAGGTGCTGAGGTATCAACAATTCCAAATTCAAAACAGCTCAAACGCCTGGCTGTGTCTCCCATTCATTATCCCGTTTCAAATCTAACCGCTTGTCTCTCTCCCTTGTCAAGGCCACTTTCGGAAGAAATTTCCCTGTGAAACAGTTGTTTCGAAGGGCTCGGTCAAGCACGATGAGATTAGAGAGAACCTCACTTGGCAAACTAACCCACTCAACAGGCACTCTTCTTGGTTCTACTTTCCCTACTCCGATTTTCCCCGTCCCGAAGGAAACTATTACTAAACTAGTCGTGCTGGTACGCAGCATATCATCGTGACCGAAGAATCGAGTGAGCTGAGTGAGATCGTCAACTCCTGTAGTGATTGTGACGAGGACAGATGTGGATAGTTCCAAGACCACAAAAAATAGCTGCAACACCCAAGACATGCTTGCCTCAGCGACCTAAATGCTACTGTCACAAAGCGAGCTGTGAGCAATCCGCGTCTTTCTGTCTGTACTCTACAATCAACTCATCTAGAGCGTAATTCCAAGTAGCTACCTTCAGTTGTAGGCTCTGTAGTGCAAAATCAATCTTCACGATGACTGTTTCCACATGAGTAAGAAAGAGTGTCACTCGATTGGCAAAGTCCCTTACCATTCGTGCTTTCCAGCAATTGCGATGCCCTCAGGTGTCTCAGTCTCATCCCCTACCCAGTGCCTAGGTATTCACGATTCATTCGCATTTTCGGTCATCTCCAAGCGACTCTCACAATCCGTCTGCAGGTCACAATATCAAACAATTCGTTAGTTGCATATGGCTTTCTCACTGTTTCCAGCAGTAACCGACCCTGCATCACAAAAGCCAGACGAGCTCTAACTTCTGCTGCGCCAGTTAACTGCTCATCCGGTCGTACGTGGCGTTCACTTTGACATCCTACCCTCCAGCAGGGGACAGGCCAGCGGTATGAATTCCATGGCCCTCTGCAAAATCATGGATCAGATACTGAATCGGTAAGGGTTTGTTCCGCCACCAGGCAAACGGCCGCCTCCCACTTCGAGTTCATTTAGTGAGTGTCAATGACCCGCCTCGAATCTCCCAACCGCCCGCGATTCCAGCTCGCGAAAGTATGGTCAATAACACAATCTGGAATTTACTATTGCTGAATGGTTCGGCTTGAGTGACTGTGGGACTTCCTCCTTGGGCTACCAAAACACGTCCATTGTCGGATATTCGAGAACTCACAGAGCCTAGTCTAGTTGAGGTTGCACCTCGTAAGCTACCTCCTGAGAATACCGCCTGCAAGCCTTCACTTTCTCGAAACCGCTCAGTCGCTTCCAACCGTCGTCCAAGTGTAGACAGTCATTTAGCTGAGAATAGAGGCCCGGGCAAAAAGGACACAGAAAACAGAATATCAGGTAGTAGAGGTCGAGACTGCGACTCTGTCACCCCCAGTCCTGCCAACAACACATATTCGAGCATCTACAGCATTCCACGCTCGAACGTCCCTCAATGCTCCTCATCACATCCTGGAGCACAAAGTGCGTCACGACCCAGAGTTCCACCTCCCGTGCCGCCACCACCGCCTCCTCTTGCGTCTATCCCTATCCCTACAATACCCCCACCTCCCCCTCATGGCTTAGGAAACACCATCCCTCGCCGAGGTCAGTCACTTTCACCACTCCGGCAGGTAGCGGTTAGGCCCTGTAACCAGTGATAGAAGCCGGCGGATCCCTTTGAGAACGTTTATCAGAGAACAGTTAACAGGTGATATTTGGAATTTCCCACCCATCGACATCCTCGGGTGGGCCTTGAATTAGAACTCGCTGCTGGGCTCTTCATGGGAGGGGGAAGCATTGAAGGCACAGCTCAAATCAGTATCGACGATGCTGACAGAATACGGCACAAGAGAACCCTGGACATTGCGAGCATTTCAGTGTATCTTATCGGCTTAGAAGAGATGACTGGGTCAGGAAATCGGTCCTTTTGGACCTAGCCACCGGGCTCATCGACTCGGAAAACCCACCACCCTACAACATGGTTGAGAGCCAAGATCAAACATCCCTTGATGATCCATTTTGGCATCTCGTGCCCTCAGTTACGGATTTTCCGTTCATTCTAAGTTTGCCGCTGGATGTTGGCCCCCCGCCATTTCAGTCAAAGGGTGCGAGACTTCGATATGTGCTTTGTATCGCTCTTCTCATCCGGGATCAAGGAAAGCAATATATCGTGAGGACGTCGGAAGATATTTCCGTCTTATCTGTGTACGATCGTAGGTCGGATATAATTTTCTAGTTGAATCAAAATAGCGCTGATCTTTAAAACAGCTGAAAAGGCCTTAATGTCACTACCAAGTCCCCTCACGGCGTTGGACGAATACATGAGAACCCGAGATACAGGCATCGAAGTCATAAGGGTCACAGCTGGGCTACATCGGCAGATCTGGGTCAGCGGAACAAGTATATATTTCGTCGTGCACATTGTGAATAACAGTTGTAAAACTATTAAGAAGATCGAACTGCATCTGGAAAGGGATATATTATGCTATAGGCACGTCCGTTATCATACAGGTCATGCAAAACCTTCTCTATCATTACTGAACAGAATCTTTACAGGCTGCAGCATCAACGATGGAAAAGTCAGCTAGCCAGGCACGCATTTTTGACAGTAATGAACGCTCAATCCCCAGCAAAACTACTGTCAAGCAAGGTGCAGCAGGCTGGAACGGAGTCGCTGCTCACACAACTCATCTCCAGACTTGCGATCTAGAGCTTCTTCGTGGACACGCCACTATTAAATGCGGTAGGTTCAACCTCTGGCCTTTGATGTTGCAGACTCTTGACCTGACGTCTCGGCAGGTAAATACTTCGAAGTCCGATACTTCCTCAATATCACCGCCAGCAGCGCCCATTCGTGAGTCCCACTTACCACCTTCTAATCCCAGCCACTGACCCCTCCAAGCAAACTCGTCACCGTCCAACTCCCCATCGTCCTCATCCACATGGTAAGCCTACCGCACTGAAATACGCTAAAACTCGCACTCCCGCACTAATTCCCTCAGAACTCCCTCAATATAGTCCCCAACTCCGTCGCCCAAGTCACCGCCGCCATCGAAGAAAAGCGCGCGCACGCTCGCCCTCGCGCCTGGGCCGACGTCCCTCGGTCCAGGGCCGCGCCTTCGCCGCACCGCGCATGCAGTCGCTGGAGCGCATGCGCGCCCACGCCGACGACCTGCACGAGCTGACCAACACGCTCGACTGCTCGCCGCGCAAGCACCCGCTGCGCCGCGTCCACAGCAGCTTCGACTACCACACCCCGCTGTCGAACCGCAAGGGCCGCGTGCTGCTGGGCGAGGATGCGGCCGAGCTGAAGCGCAGGCTCAGGCATGTGAGGAGCGGTGAGACGAATTGCAGCGGCGTGACGCAGCGGCGGGGCAACTCGGTCCGCTCGCGGCGCGCGGGCGCGGGCAGCGCGTTGGGGTTTCGTGAGGCGGAGGTCCGGGAGGATATGGAGTTGGGTGGGTTGGCGCTGGGTGGAGAGAGCAGTTTTAAGGCGAGGCGAGGGAGAGGCAGTATCGGTTTGGGAGGAAGAAGAGTATGGAGAGGGGGATGGGGCTTGGGCGGATGAAGGGGGAGAAGGAGAGGGAGCGGGATGGGTGGATTTGATGTTGTTGATTCACCCTGGTTTTATTTTTTGGGCCCCGGCCACGCTTGGTGAGATGGCGGAGGGGTTTGTTTCTCTTGTTGGACTCTTTCTCTTGTTCTTGGGTTTTACCACTTGCTTTGGATGCGAGGAGTTTCTGACGGACGTTTGTTTCTTGTCTAGCGGTCTTGGCAACGGCCTCCGTATGGACGAGCCTTCAACCTTTGACATCTCATATTTTTAGCGTCGAATTCTCAGCCTGGTGGGCACGTATCTCCGTGCCGTCCTTCATGTCCGTCAGACGTCGTGTCGAGTTGATTGCGGTGAAGCGTGCAATGCCTCCCTCCCTCAACGCGGGACCTTCGCAACGTCCTGTTCCTGCAGGATTAAGCAGTCCTTCGCGTGTCCGGACCCGGAAACGGGAAATACTGCGTATTAGTTACCTCAGCCAGCTCAGAGGATTTTGGTTGACGCGAATGTTCTATTGGTCCACTGCGCTGACTAAACTCTTTATGAACGCGCCGCCAAAATCACGTCTAGAACATATCATCAATATCAGCGCCGCGGACGGTGCGGATATCCGAATTATTTAACTACAACATGCGATACCACCTTTAAAAGTTAATTGATTATATACTAGAATATAGGCTTTTAGAAGAAGTTATTTTTATATTCCGGTAATTGCTTAGGCAAGTAATCAATTCGCTCGAAGTTCAAAAACGCGTTATTAAGGTTATCAACCCTCGTCGGCCGTGCAGATGTAGCCCGTGCGCGACCTCAAGAACATTAAAACCCCCACTACCAATTAGTGTTGCGGCAGAATTGCTGACCGCCCATAACAGGTAAGTTTAATTAGTTGAGCCTGGGCCACAACTCTACGCGCGATTTCAACAGTGCAAGGGATATACTAGTTATTCCATACACAGCTGGGCAAAAGACCACTGCTAGTCCTATAAATGCTCCGCAATAATACGGATCTTGGCCTCTTTAGTAGCAGGCCTTAGTATCCGCTCAGCAAATAGTTTAGCAAATGTTCAATTATCCGAAAACAAATAAGGTGTATCATTATCTCAGTAAGCGACTCAGACGGCAAGGGCAGAGCTTAAGGCCGACTCACTAATACCAAAGTGTCACTAGTCTCCATCTAAAAAACGCCACCCCTTTTTGACCAATCAGCTGTCTACTAGCCTTAAGTCTGCCCTGCCGTCTGAGGGCCTATAGTGCGGGTTTTGGTGAGGCTTGACTTAAATTATCGCGATTTTGTATGGGAGACCCTTTCTTACATATATTTTACTACTTAACAACGTTAATTTAATCTAATAAGTTAATAAGGTAGGTTATCTTAGTCTCTTCTATAATTAATTAGATTTTTATTAAAATATAAAGCCGTTAGCTACGTAAAATTTTGCGACAAAGTCGCGCCCAAGCGAGGCTCTGGAAATACAGCGTCAAAATCACCTTTTTCACTGCCGTATCTTGACCCTTTTATAACGTCTAGTTATTATAAAAATACTACGAGGTAGAAGCTCTTTAGCTTCTCTATCTATTACACTAAATAACGACGTTGTGGCTATATTATATAAAATATTAGATATGGGCAGTCGGTCGCATTTTATTAAAAATACACTCGACCTTTTTATAACGTTAAGTTATTATAAAAATACTATAAGGTAGGAGCTCTTTAGCTTCTCTATCTATTGCAATAAATAACAACGTTGTAGCTATATTATATGGGATATTAGATATAGGCAGTCGGTCGCACTTTATCCAAACTCGTTGCTTTAAATCTTATAAGTCAACCCAAAAAAGTCACTTTACGTTTTTCTACTTGTAATTTTAACAACTTACTTTTATACCGTAGGGTTTTTATATAAATATTCTTAAAAAGTAGCTTTAGTTATATAATCGATTAGATTTTTAAAAATACGTTATTTAGGGTAAAAGCAGGGCATTAGAAAAGGTGGGAGAGAGATACCAGTCTCGAGTCGACCCTCATACATTTTCGCACCAAAGGCCCTCAGACGGCAATCCAGACAGCTTTGTTAACTAACCCTAATTCGATCATACTAGCAAGGGTCTGGTAAAGCTATACTAGTTAAGTACTAGCGAGATTTACTGTCTTGATTGCCGGCTGAGTCGCTTACTGAGATAAGTGTATCAATTCCTTGGTCTAAGCTTGCTGAGGTAAGCGTTTTAGCGAGAGATCTCTTGCTTACCAACACAGTTGGTGAAGTCCTGTGCGGGGTAGGTTGGATTAACTGCCAACGCCGGTGCGAGAGTGCCGGAGTCCGCTACGGATAAGCGTCGTGAAATTTTGGGGTATCGAGGTTATGGGCTCGGGAGCAGGATCCGATGGAGTATATAGACCTCTAGTGGAGAAAGAACATCCAACATCAACCAACAAAGCAACCAAAAACCTCTCTTCACAATCCAAGAACCTCCCCTCTCATCCACCAGTTTATACCAGCAGACATGCCTCTCTCTTTCCACGTCAAGATCACCGTCGCACCTGAGAATGCCGAGAAGTTCCTCGCGGCGCTGAAGCCGGTATTCGAGGGGTTCGCCGCTGAGCCTGAGTGCACTTACTTCGAGGTCTTCCAGGACCCGGAGAATCCCGGCACGTTCCGCCTAGTGGAGAACTGGAACGCCACTAAGGAGCAAATATTCGAGGTGAGTTATATTCTCTTTACCGATCTTAAAAAGGAGCTAGGGATTTTTGGATGAGCTGGGGGAATGATTGGTTGCTGTCTGAGAAGAAAGAGAAGGAGTCTGAGAGGCTACGGCGGGCAGGGCTGGGGGCCTAGGGGCTGGTGATTAGGGGAGAGCATTGGACTGACAGCTGTGCAGGTCCAGCTCAAGAAGGATTACTACAAGTCCTACGCCGTCGAGACGGAGCCCTTGTGGATCAAGCCGCGCGAGGTCGAGGTCTGGGAGCGCATGCCCAGCCGTGAGTGGACCAAGTCTAAGAGGGAGAACTTCATGTAGAGGAAGGATGGAGTGATGGAAGGAAAGGATCAAGACACCAAATTGTCTAAATTTTATTGTACCATGAGCGTAAAAAAATATTAAGGGCTTGGTCTTCTGACTTGCGTGCTGGATGTGATTCGTATTCATCATGCTTTTAATCCTAGTCAGGCGGGATGTTAGGTCGAGTGTTTAGGTCTTCTTCACTACTGCTTCGAGGTTAAACAGGCCCGGCTCTGCCTTTTTACGCAGTGAGGTTATCCATATTCAATATTGATTAACGATTATCGAATATTGAATATTGAACGTCAATATTCAATATCAATACAAAAACCGTCAATATTCAACATATTTGAATATTGAATATTTTATATAGAAGTTCACACGGGCTCGTGCACGATATTCTTACCCTAATAAAACCTAACTACACAACGCCTGAATAGATTTAGCTGAAAATTGTATATAACGTGGGTCACAGAGTTATGACGGTCATAGGGTTATGACGGTCGGCTACTACCGCCTTCCTAACTAGGCTCACGGAACACTAAAATACTGCCAAATGCCCAATTGTAGGAAAAACACTTGTAAAAAGCATCGCACGGTATCATACTATTACTAAGGTTTTATGAAGCTTTATTTTTATATAATAGAGGCTCTATATTAAAAAAATTTGGTGTTTTTGGTACTGATTGCTACTTACTTAACACCATATCGTCGCCTATATTAATATCCTCATCTATATCCGACACCTTATCGTTGCTTAATCCGCTTATCTCATTGTCTATTTTATCTACTTCCTTATCATCCACTTCCTCACCTGCCTGTGTAGACTGCTGAGAGGCCTCCTTTGCCTTCTTTACAGCGTCTTGTAGAGCCTTAGAGCGAGCTATAGCATCTAAAGCTATTGCGAAAGAATCCTCCTATTGCTTCTATAGTATTGCTAAGGCTTCTGCTTTAGATTTTGCCTCCTCTACTGCTTGAGCTGCTGCTATATAAGCTTCTGTAGTCTTCTTTTTATTTGCTATATTGCCTATAGTTACTGACACCTTCTGCGCTCTTTTTGCTGCCCGATCTGCCCCTCCCAAATCCTTTTTATATTAATCTGCAGCCTTCTTAGCCTTTATAGCAGCAGCCCAAGCCTCCTTCCTTTCTTGAACTTGTGCCTTAGTAATTATAGCTATCTCTTTTCTTTCCTTTCTAAGCCGCGTTCTAGTATTCTTGGCCCTCTGCTTAGCCTCCTCTGCAACCTCCCTAGCATTAAGAAGTGCTTTGGCCCATTCAGTAGTAAGGACCGATTTGGTAGAAAGCACTACCCGCTTCTTTTTCTTCTTAGCTCTCCTATCTACAGCACCGTTGCGAAGCTCTGTGTTTTCTAGCCACAGTATTTCTATGCCTTTATCCATTAAATCTATATGGCTTATAAGCTTCCTAACAACAACACCAATTGCTTCAGGAGTGGTATCTAAATAACGGATTGTATGGCTGTACCAAGCTCGATCAGAGTGGCTTTTCAGAGTCTTTAGATATAGAGGTAAGGATAAAAGCGTTAGTTCGTTTAGATGCTCAGGTGTACATAGTTATACAAAGGAGGGTTGTCCTATAAGGCGTTAGAGGACTTAATTGGGGTTAAAAGGAAGAAGGCCTGCAGCTTTAAATGCACTGTTAATTAGTTTAGGTGTATATATTTGAGCCCTAATCTCACCCAGGACCTATAGAAAGTAGTCTCTATTAATACCAGTAATACCACGAGCTGCGTATTTATCGACTTTGGCTAAATATAGGCGCTTAACTACTGAAAAGATAACAAGATCTAGAGGCTATAGGAAGTGGGTTAAGTAAGGTGGAAGACATATAGGAACAATCTTATACTTCTAGCAGAACTCTACAAACTTAATATTAGTGTAAGAGCTGTGCCCATCTATAATAAGCAATCGGTAGCCATGGTATTTAACGTTTGGGGTATTAATTTTAGAGGCCTCCCATGCCTCTATTCGCCGAGTATGACGCTTAAAATGTTAAAGCCTGTCAAACTGGATCGTATTTCCTTACTACCATCTTGATACTGGCTTCAAGTCTAGAACCCTATGTCTTAATACCCCGCTCCTTACCTCGTATGTCTCATCGAATGTCTCATTGAATGTCTAAATACTTGTTTCCATTACCGAATGACGACGTAGTCGTCATTCTATTTGTAACCTATTTGTCATCTATCTGGTGTATATATAGAGGCTCTAGAGCTCTCTTTAATAGACAGAGTTCTTATACCTGGTTGTCCGTTTAACAGTTATAAGCCTGGTCCATCTACTAAATTATCTTTAATTCCAAAGCCTTTATTCCAATTAATTATTATCCTAGTTATAGACAACCACAATAATGAATTCTTAACAAGAAACCAAACCCGTTATTATATTATCCGTAATCCTTACAAGCCTAAATAATTGGGACGAATGGATTAAGGTAATCAAGTTAAAAGCAAATAATAATTATCTCTGGGAGTATATTAACCTATTAACACCCAAGACTAAATTGCTAAAGCTTAAAGAACCTGTTTGAGCCTTACCCAAGGATGCTAATAGCCGGGGGATGACGAAGCTCGCAGAGCTAGATAAGGAGGAGAAGGAGGAGCTCTATACGCTCAAAGCCGACTATAGGGAAGATATAAAGCTATATAGAAAACAGCTATTAGCTCTTAATATGTTGCGCAGCTATATCCAAAGCTTAATTTTATATACCTACCTTATCTACACGTTTAAATGCGTTACCACCTATAACGTCTTAGTGTTACTGAAGCAGAGAATTGCTCCAACTAATAACGCCTAAAAGCTTTAAGCAGCCACCCAGTATGCAAAGCTTAAGAAAGCGCCTCGGAACCAGAACTTTAAGGTCTAGTTAGAGGAGTGGGAGAAGGTATATACTAAGTATAAGGAGCTAGGTCTACCTAAAATAAATAGTAACCATTTAGTAAGAGACTTTGTGTATATAGTTAATTTAATTACACCAAGCTAGTCTAAATATTGGAAGAACCAGCTTAAAAGGATAGAGTGGAAGAAGGAGAAGCTTTTTAGCTTCTTTAAACTGGTTAAAATCTACCAAAATCACCGTTATATGGAGCTCGCCCAAAAAGGTAAAACCCTATAAGGATCCTTCGCAGCCACCTTTAAGGACGAGTTGAGTGAGTTACCGAATTTAAAGCCTAAGTTAAAGACTAAATCGTTAGCAGATAAGTAAAAGAAGGAAAAGCGACCGCCGCCAGAGTGCCTATGTGGAAAGCGTTACTACTTTAACAAGTGCTGGTACATTCTAGAGTCGATTCCTTGCCCATCGTGGTTTAAACTAAGTGACGAAATTTAGAAGAAGGTAGATAAAAAGATTGCTAATATAACGCCTGAAATTAAGGCTTGTATTAAGCAAATTAAAAAGGATAATTAAGCTAATAAGAAGCCAAAGGATGGCAACTAGCAGAGCTCTTAAAAGCCCAATAGAGGCTTTATAGTTTATTAAGTAGGAGCCTATAATACAGCTTTTAGTTACGAGCTTTATAACAGTGTTATTCTTAACTTAGGAACCAACCTACACGTTATTAATAATTGAGCTAGATTTGTTAGCGATATTAAGCCTACCTTAGACCACATCTATATGGGCTTGCATATTAAAGAAATCGAAGGCTATAGCACAGCTACAGTCACGATTAACCATCTAAAAGGGAAGAGGCAGATATAGCTCTTAGGAGCAGCCTTTATACTAGGCTTTTACACTAACCTAGTATGCCTCTAAAAGCTTAATAACTAGGGCGTCTATTAGAACAATAAAAAGAACACTCTTTACTATGGCGACAATGTAATGTACGCCCACTATAGCTACCACTATGGTTAGAAAACCATTAAATATAATAAGCTAAAGAAAGACTTACTGAAGGCTTTCTTTGCGACTTAATTAAAACCAGTAAAGCATTTATTAAAGCCTCTGCTAAATTAGGCAGAAGGTCACGTATAGCACTAGCAATTAGGCTATGTAGGAAAAGAAGCAATTATATAACTACTTAAGTTAGTAACGGGCGTGATTCTAAAAGGCCCGACAACAGTAGAATGTAAAGTGTATAGAGTAAGTAAAGCTTATAAGGTAATATCTAGAAGAACACTAACTTAGTTAATAGTTCCTTTCTATAAAATCCACCTTAATTTGATACCCGGAATAGTTATATTTAATGGCAATAAGTACGCGGTATACTTCCTTAACAACGCAATGCGAATAAATAAGGTAGACATAATGGTTAAAAAGTCGTCCCTTACCTAAAGAGTTATTACATATTGTAATATTATTAAACGATGATACGGCTTTAAGGTAGCCATAATCCATATAAATAGAGAGATATCTCTTAGAGACAAATTCAAGGATTAGACAGCTAAATAAGAAATTACTCTTAAAAGATTAGCACCTAATACTCAATTATAGAACGGTCCAGCGGAATGATCTGGGGGGGTAATTATACAGAAGGCTTAGTGTATAAGGATTAAGGCCTATCTACTAGAGGAGCTAACGCTAGAAGCCTATAAAGTAGCTACCTATCTACTTAATTAGACGCCTAGTAGAAGACTTAGGTGGAAAACACCTTTTAAGAAAATCTAGTTAGTAATGGGTATAACACCACCGAAACCCAATATAGGACACCTATGAGTCTATAGCTATAGGGCCTATCCTCTTAAATATAATATTCTATGCCTAAATAAGCTCGCGCTAAGGGCCCATATAGGATATCTGGTAGGGTATAATTTAACAAATATCTTCCAAATCTACATTCTAAGTTAGAAGAAGGTTATTAGAATAAGAGATATAAAGTTTAATAAGCAGTTGCTCTATAATAACTCACAGCTAGATCTTGCGAATGTACTCTAAGTAAGGACTGACCAAATATTGGAAATTATTAATGTCCGTTAAATAGAGAATCTCTAAGACGAATTAGAATCGTCGTCTAATAAAAGCGATAAGACTCTAGACGAGATTCGAGTTAACACTAAAGAAAGACAATAGGTAGATTCTAGTAGAAATTAAGAGGAGCCTAATACTAAAAGTAGTAAGTAACAAGATTTAAGCTCTAAAGATAACTTAGCTCTAGGGCTTCCTACCCTAGATAAGACGCTAGAACCTAACTTACCGGAACCTCTACTACCGTCCTTAAAGACCTCGGCAAAGAAGCCGCACTATATTATAGTTCCAACTGATAAATCTAAGCTAGAGAAGAAGATCGATGGCGATATAGAAGAGTAAAACGTGGTTAAAGGAAAGAGACTTAAAGGTTAATTAAAAACCTATATAGGTTTTCTTGCTAACGTTACTAACAACTAAAGCCTTTAAGCTTAAAGATTAGCCTTTAATATAGGGCTTACCTTTTATAAAAAGCTGCACTGTAATTAACTCCCACTGCCGCCTAGGAATTGAAAGGAGCTTTAAAGACATTAATATAAGGAAGAGTTTGTAGCTACTACTAAAAAGGAATACGCGGACCTTTAAAATTAAGGAACGTTTTAAGTTATTAACAAGATAATCCACATTAAAACTATACCTATTATCTGGGTATTTACCTATAAAACTAATAACAACGGATATCTAATAAGGTTTAAGGCTTGTCTTTACGCAAGAGGTAACTTATAAGAGTTAGTTTATAAGGACACATATACTATAACTCTAGCAGCAAAATTGTTTAGAGCCTTAATGGCTATTGTTGCAATATTTAACCTAGATTGCTAGCAGGGCGACGCCGTCAACGCGTTTACAAACAGCGAGATTAACAAGGTTGTGTATATTAAGTGTCTAGATAGATTTCTGATTAAGGGCAAGTGCCTACTGCTTTAATAAGCGCTCTATAGATTGCGACGATCACCTCTACTATAGTATGGCGACTTAACTATAACACTAAAAAAGGAAGGCTTAAAGCTAGTAGCGGAGGAGCCTTGCCTATATTATAACGATTGGCTAATAGTCTTCTTCTACGTTAATAACATTACAGCTGCCTATAGGAAGAAGGACCTACTTAAGCTTAAAACGTTTAAGGAGCACCTTATAAAAAGGTATAAAATAAAGGACCTAGGTGACCTTACCTAGTTCCTAGGGATTTAAATTATTTATAACCAAGAGAATAGGAAGATTTGGCTTAGCTAGGACTTCTATATTAACAAGATCGCGATAAGCTTTAAAGTTAAAGATTATTATAAGGTATACACACCTATGGGAATTAAGGAGCTCAACCTAAATCCGGAATAGGCCTTAAAGTAGGACACCTATCTATACCAGAGGAAGGTTGGATCAATACTCTATGCAGCAAATATTACCCATCCAGATGTGGTAAAAACGGTAAGCAAGCTGTTGGAATTCTCACAAAATCCGTTACCAATACACAACGGAGCTGCTATAAGGGTAATTGCCTATCTCTATTAATTAAAGACCCTTGTAATTAAGTTCTTAAAGGAGAATATAATAAACCAAATCTTTATAAAGGCAAGTAACGCATTATTTGGAGACGATCTAGTTAATAGGAAGAGTATAGAAGGCTACCTATTTACCTTATTTAGAGGACTAATTAACTGGTAATCGACCAAGCAAAAATTAGTAATAAAATTAAGCACGGAGGTAGAGCTCCTAGCTCTATCATATATAGCTACCGAGTTAATTTAGTAGCAGCGATTCTTTAAAGAAGTTGGATTTAATACTAATGAAAAGCAAGTAATCTACTGCGATAATATGCAGACGATACAACTCCTTACTAAAAGCGACGCTAAGCTTAACACCAAGCTCCAATACGTTAATATCTATTACCACTAGCTCCGCCAGGAAGTCTATAAAGGAAGGATTAATATTAAATAGGTCCCTACTGCAGATATAATAGCAGACGGCTTAACAAAGGCTTTGCCTTATTAAAAGCACGAGACATTTGTTTAATAATTAAACCTCATTAATATTAAGGATCTAATTTAATTTAATTTGGATAATATTTGGGTAAGGTAACTCTATAGGGGATTTCTTAAAACTTAACACTAAATTAACATCGTGACTTTTTGCAGCAGCCTAGAAGGCTCTGTGTAGCTAAGGGGGGGTGTTAAACTGGATCGTATTTCATTACTACTATCTTAATACTGGCTTTAAGTCTAGAACCCTATATCTCAATACCCCGCTCCTTACCTCGTATGTCTTATTAAATGTCTCATCGAATGTCTAAATACTTGTTTCCATTACTAAATGACGACGTAGTCGTTATTCTATTTGTAACCTATTTGTCACCTATCTGGTGTATATATAGAGGCTCTAGAGCCCTCTTTAATAGACAGAGTTCTCATACCTGGTTGTCCGTTTAACAAAGCCACTTAAGGCCCATTTCTTTATTTAACTAGCTATTCTCCGTTATTCCAATTAAGTACTCGCCTATAGCTTCCTTTACTGTTTCCCATAGTAAATCTGTATACTGCTTCCCTTTAAAAATAATAAACGGTGGAATTATCTGCCTATGCATGCCAATTGAGTTAATTTGGGTAACCCACTCCCTATTACCGTTAATTGTCTTAAAGTTAATAATTCTGCCTCTTAATATAACTACTTTTACAGCAAAAGCTAGTCCCATTGCATAGCCCGTCTTATTTATATTCCACCTATCAAATTCGCTGATATTATATTAAGTAATAGCATTGGTGTAGTCGGTAAAGAATCTCTAAATAAGGCCAGGATTATTATTTGCAAGAGCTTACTCTTAATTAATTAAACGCACATAGCAGCAACGAAGCTCATCCTGCCGTTTTAGGAAGTTATATACCCAATTTATACTAAGAGGGTCAATATGGACGTATTAAGGAAGGTTAACGTACTCCTAGTGGAGGACTACTATAGCAATTGATCAAACGGTATACTGCCGATATAGAAATCTAGCGTTTGCAAGATATATAAGGTGTTAAACAATTACATTTTCACTAGCAACGGTAATACGGTTCTGGTTAGTATGGGCAACTTTATGGGGCTGTTACTTTCCATTAAAACGGCATTAAAATGTCTGTGGATCTACCCCATGGGCCTTTGCGCAAGTTTCGCGGTCTTTATAGAGCCTAGAATTCCAGGCAATAATAGCGCTCTATATATTCTCTTCCCTGCTAGGTTATAGGGGCCAGCGGGGCATTATGGTATTGGTAAAAGATTTTTTAATTTGGTTGCAAGCATTTAGGATAAGTTAAAGTTAGTACTATTTTGATTTTGGAACCGGCAATATGCTATATTAGGAAGGAAGTAAACCTAATTAGGAAGGAAATAGTAGCCAACTATTATAACCCTATGGCTGTCATAACTCTGTAACCCACGTTATTTTACTTTAATATATTAAAATTAAGTAAAAGGAAATTTTATTATAAAATATAAACTATTAATAAAGTTATAAGCCTTATTAAAAATTATTTGAATATAGATTAATCTTAGATTTATGGCTTAATTTATAATATTATCTATTTAAAACTTTAATATATAAATATTATAAACTTATATTTTAATATAATATTTTTTTATATAGCGATAAATAGCTATATTTTATATATTTTAATATTTAATTTATACTAATAAAAATTAAAGTATTAAAGTATTAGAAATATAGTAAATATATCTAGACACTATAGCAAATATTAAATTTCTATAAAAGTATACTAAATTACCAATTAATTATATATATTAGGGTATAACGTAATCGGTAAGTATCCTGGCCACCCCACCAAAAATCGCGAAATACATAATGCGTTACTCAACCACTACCTTAATAGCTACGCCACAATAACAAAAAGCCCTTTTTTAAGAGGGTAGACTTAATTTAGCTATCTAAGCCTACAAGTAAGGCCAATTCTTAAGTTTCTAAGCCGCTACTAGTACATACAATATGCCCCGGAGCATAGCTCAACTATACATTAAAGGCATTAAATTAAAACGCAACTCTATTGGACCAAATCGCTGTCTTACACCAGCACAAGAAGAGAGTCTTAAGCAGTGGATTCTATTAATAGATTAACGTGGTATACCACCTAGGATTGCTACCGTACGGCAGATAGTTAGTCTCCTAGCTACCTAGTATACCAGATTAGCTACCCTATAACTAGTTAGTAAGAAATAGGCATATAATTTTATTAAGCGCCATAATAACCTATAATCTAAATATAATTTCAAGTATAACTACTAGCGTGCTAAATGCAAGGATTCTATACTTGTTTAGGCCTAGTTTAAACATATTTAAGACATAAAAATAAAATATAGGATTCTTAATAAAAATACCTAGAATTTTAATAAGACTGGCTTCTAAATAGGTATTATTATAACTATAAAAGTTATTACTAGAGCCGACCATACTGGCCGGCCTAGAATAGTATAGCTAGGTAATTAAGAATAAGTTACAATTATTAAAGCTATTAATGCCCAAGGGTTTATAATTTCACCACTTATTATTTTTAAGGCAATAATGTACCAGGCCGCTGTTATGGGACACCCCCGTGACACCTTACACACGTCCACCTGTTTCTACCAACTGAACAACCGGAGACCGACCACGAGACGGCAATCTAACAGCAATCTGCCGTATTCCGCCACAATCTGCCGTCTCTACTATCGGAGTTACCAACTAGCAACTTTAAGGACCTCTAACTACCAAATTCTGCTAAGTTCTACTAGAACCGCCACCTAAGCTCTACCCTGCCTATGTATAGTATAGTACCCGTTAACCTAGTAACTAAGCGAACGTTATATACCCTTTTTCCCCTATTTCCTACTTCCTTTTCCTTACGCAACGTCTTGACTTTATTACGCAGTTTATATATATAGCTTAATAATATCTACTTCGCTATATATTATTACCGCTTATACTCGCTCTGTAATACTATATTGCGTTAACCTTATATACCACCCTCTGAAATGCAGAACGACCCTAAAGCCCCTATAATAGCCGCTAGCATTATATCCGCACTCTAAGAACAATTGGCAGAGATATAAAAGTCCTTTATAGACGCCCTCGCACAGAACTAAGCCACTTTAACTTAATAATAAGCCGAATAAGAAGCACAACACCTATAAATAATTAAGGACCTTTAAGAAGAAGTCCGCACCCTTAAAATGCCTACACTAGGGCCCTAAGACTAAACGCCTTCTCTGGAGATAAACACGCGAAACGAGAGTCCTAAACCTACAGTAGCTATTTACCCCAAACTAACTACCGCACCGCAATAATCTAAACAACTACTAGACCCTCCAATATTTACTAGTAAATAATAAGAACTCTAATTATTTCTAAGCTAGCTTAGAAATAAGCTAACTAGTAATGCTAACCGCTACCTAACTAAAGCTAACCGATTCTGCTACGCCCTAAGTTAACTAGGAGGAGATGTAGCTGACCTTATTAAACCCCTTTAACCAAATTCAATATAAAGTCTAGTTGTACTTCTTAAAGCCATATACGGTAACCCAAACCGCTAAGCCACTATTTAGAGAAAGATAAACTATATAACTTAAGGAACGAAAAGCTTTCTAGTATACTTCTCCAAATTTAACCATTACGTAAAGGAAACAGGCTGGAATAACTCTATACTAGTTAATAGCCTTATTAAATCCCTAAGTCCTAAACTAAAAACCTCCCTAATAGGTATAGACCTACCGGGAGCCCTTAACGCCTGCGCAAACGTTATTAATAAATAATATAATGATATACTACGCCTAATACCAAAGTCCACTCCTTAATACAATATAACAGCTCCGTAAATAACCACTAAGTTATTATCTTAGCCTAAGCACCCTAACGCCATGGACATCAACTCTAAAACCCTAGAGTATGCCCCACTAGGGTCCCCTAAATAAGAACGACGCATTAAGCTAGGCCTTTGCTTTAAATGCGGAAGCAAGGCTTATATTTTAAGATACTGCTTTGTCCCTATACCCTAACACGATTTACGAACGGCTAATACTAGTAACTATTTACCATACTAATCCTCTAGTCACCGTCCCTAATCTTTATATGGCTCCAGCCCCGTATCTAGTAAGCACTACTTACGAGGACGAAGTTACAGCTAATGTTCTATAGGAACCCCACCCTGGTTGCCTCTAAAAGGAAGGTCCTGGAGCTAAGTCGCTCTCTAGAACGGCGCTACCTTAAAATCTCGTTAAATGCTCTAGATGTCACGAATTCTAACTCTTAGGATTATAGCATAACTGTTAACTGTTGTCTTTGGTAAAATAATTAATAGGCTAATACTTAAGTCCTAATTAATACAGGAGCCAGTGGCATAGGATTTATTAATAAGATCTTTATATAAGATAATAGTTTTACCCTAACCCCCCTCAACTAGCATATTAACGTATTTGGATTTAATAGTAAACGTACTATCTTAGGCCGTATTACCTATATAGTATTCCTAAGACTCTAATACCTAAACCATAAAGAACTGATTAGGCTTTTTGTTACCACCCTAGGTCACTTAGTAATACTTAGACAACCTTAGATAAAGCTATATAAGGTAACCATTGATTAGGACAACCTTAAGCTTCTATTTACCGCCTCCCGTTGCAAGCAGAAGTGCCTTATAACTCACTGCTTAGACCCCAAACTAAAATCTAAAAAATCCACTAGGATCCATTAGTCTAAAATTTCCACTGATATCTACCCTATACCTAAAAAGTCTACCTAATTCCACTAAGAACCCGAAAATTATACTAAACCGCACAAACTAACCCTAACTACTATACCACCCCGAACCAAGCAGAAGCCTAAACTTAAGCTTAATATATAAAAGTACCAGAAGAACTGGTATTCTACTATAAAAAGGATACTTAAAGAACCTAAACCTAAATTTAATACTAACTCCGTACCTAATACTAAACCTAAAGTTAAATAAGAAACAGTAGATAATTAAAAGGAAGTTACTAGCTAGCAACTCACCCCCCTTTCTACGGATATCTATATGATTGGAGCTACCCCATTAGCATAACTCGCTAGGAAACCTAAATATACGATCTTCGCCGTTATAATAGCCGATATTAAAAAGGCCCTAGTACCAAAGAAGCACACTAACCCTGCCATAAAAGTACTAGTATGCTATTATAAGTATCTAGAAGTATTTTTATAAAAGGAAGCTAATAAGTTAGTAGAGCACCAACCATATAACCACAAGATTATACTTAAAGAAGAAAAACAGCCAGGATTTAGACCCCTATATAGAATGTCCCAAAACAAACTCTAAGTGCTATAGAAGTACTTGGACGAACACCTAAGTAAAGGATTTATTAGAGCAAGCTCTTCACCTATAGCTACACCTATAATCTTTGTTAAGAAACCTGGCGGCGGTCTACGCTTCTATATAGACTACTAAGCTCTTAACGCTATTATTATTAAGAATCAGTACCCGCTCCTATTAATTTAAGAGACACTAAACTAATTAAGTAAGGCTCGCTACTATATAAAACTTAACCTTATCTACGCATTTAACCGTCTCCGTATTACAAAAGGAGATAAATGGCTCACTGCATTCCGTACTAGGTATAGACTATTTAAATACTTAATAACGCCATTTGGCCTTGTAAATGCCCTAAGTTTGTTCCAACACTTTGTAAATAATACCCTATGACCTTACCTAGACATTTTTTGTACTGCTTACATCGACGACATCCTAATATACAGCAATAACCTAACTAAATATAAGAAACACATTAACCTTATCTTAAAAGCCTTACATGGAGCTGGCCTACAATTAAATATAAATAAGTGCGAATTCTATAAAACGGAAGTCCTATACCTTGGACTTATTATTTCTATAGATGGTATATAAATAGACCCAAAGAAAATCAAAGTAATTGTAAACTAGTAAGAACCTAAGAACGTTAAGGATATAAGAGCCTTTATAGGATTTGCTAACTTCTACTAATGGTTTATTAATAACTTCTCCGCCCTAGTCTTACCCCTTATGGCTTTAACCTAAAAAGATAAAACCTTTATCTTTAACAAGAAATGTAAGAAGGCCTTTACCTATCTAAAAGTCATGTTTACCACTGCACCTATACTCTAACACTTTAACCCGAACCGAAAGAGTGTTATAGAAGCCGACTTATCTAACTACGTTACTAGAGGCATTTTATCTCAGTATAATAAGGAAGGAGTACTGCACCCTATAGCATACTTCTTAAAACGACTAAGTCCAGCCGAATGTAACTACGAGATCTACGATAAGGAATTATTAGCCATTATTAGATATTTTAAACAATAGCAACCTAAACTAGAAGGCGCCGGATTTCCAATTAAGGTCCTTAGCGACTATAAGAATCTACAGTACTTTATAACTATGAAATAGCTAAATTATTATTAAGCCCGCTAGTTAAAATATCTGTCTCGTTTCTAATTCTCAATTATGTACCGCCTAGGCGTTTAAGGTCAAAAACCTAATACCCTAACCCGATATTTACAAGATATACCAGCATAGGAAAAAGCGCGTACCTACCGCAATTAAACCCTACTTCGCCCTAAATTATTTAATCCCCTAGCTAAAGACCTTACGGTATACGTCCTTAAAATAACCAATTAATTAGTTAAATAGATTATAATTAATAAATACCTAAATGACGAGTTTATCCAAGAGACACTCAAGCTAATTTAAAATGGCGTTAGACGCTCTAAAAAGATCTCTCTAAGTAAATATAAAGCTCGCGGAGACCGCTTGTACTACTAGAACCGCCTAGTTATACCTAACCATAACAAACTTAAGCTTAAGCTTCTTAAATACGTACACGACCTACTAGTAGCCGGCCACCTAGGCCGTGGAAAAACCCTGGAACTACTCTAATAGGAGTACTACTAGCCGAATATATATAATATAATACGAAGGTATATCTCTAGCTGCCATACCTACCGACGAGCTAAGGCTTTGCATAAGACATACAACGGCTTTCTAAAGCCACTACCTGTTCCGGACCAAAGATGGAAGGACATCTTAATTAACTTCGTCGTTGAACTCCCCATAAGTAAAGGCTGCACGAATATTATGGTAGTTATAGACTGACTATTTAAAATAAGACACTTAATCGCCTGTCCTAATATATTAACACCTACTGTCACCTAACTGTTCCTAGATTACATATGGAAACTCTATAGACTTCCTAAAACAATTATCTCTAATAAAGGCAGCTAGTTTATCTCTACATTCTAGAAAGAACTAACTACCTAACTCCGTATTAAAGCACTGTTATCTACAGCATACTACCCAGAAACGGATGGTCAAATGGAATATGCAAATACTATAATGGAACAATATATTCGGATATACACGTCATATCTATAGGACAACTGGATAGACTGGCTTGTATTTACTAAGTTTACTATAAATAACTCTATCTTAAAAACCATAAAGGTCTCCCCATTCCTGGCTAACTACGGCCAGTATCCACAAATGGGTTTTAAACCCTTTAGTAATATTCCTTGCCTAGCTTATCAGGCCTTATAAGTTACAGAAGCAAACAAATTCGTAAAAAAGATAAAAGAACTATAAGAGTTCCTTATTAACAAAATAATATAGGCCCTATCTATCTATAAAGCCGCAGCAAATAAGAACCGAACCCTAGCACTGGCCTACTAAATTAGTAACTTTGTCTGGCTAGATACAAGAAATCTAAACACAAAACAACCTACTAAGAAACTTAATTAGAAGAACGCTGGCCCTTATAAGGTTGAAAAAGTTGTCTCTCCTTATACCTACCAACTAAAGCTCCCTAATACGGTTAAAATCCACCCTATATTCTATACGTCAGTCCTCCGCCCTACCGCCCCTATATTAAACACCCTGCCTAGACAGATCCAAGACCCTCCCCTACCAGTTAAAGTAGATGGTAAGGATAAGTACCTCATTAAAAGAGTTGACAACATTAAGTACAATAAACGGAAACGCAAATATATATACCTTATAAAATAGAGAGGTTTTACTAAACCCTTATAGGAACCTGCCGACTCTATAGGACTTATATAAGCCGCAGAAGACTTTTATAAACTCCACCCAGAACTACTACAGCCCCATCTCACAGATGCTCGAGTTTAAAGGGGGGGTACTGTCACGGGACACCCTCGTAATACCTTACACACATCCACCTGTTTCCACCAACTGAATAACCAGAGACTAACCATAAGACGACAATCTAACAGCAATCTGCCGTATTCCGCTACAATCTGCTATCTCTACTATCGGAGTTACCAACTGGCAACTTCAAGGACCTCTAACTACCAAATTCTGCTAAGTTCTACCAGAACCGCCACCTAAGCTCTACCCTACCTATGTGTAGTATAATACCCGTTAACCTAGCAACCAAGCGAATATTATATACCCTTTTTCCCCTATTTCCTACTTCCTTTTCCTCACGCAACGTCTTAACTTTATTACGCAGTTTATGTACATAGCTTAATAATATCTACTTCGCTATATATTATCACCGCTTGTACTCGCTCCGTAACAGCCGCCTAGTATAAGGACAATATTATACCACATAACTGGTTAATTAGTATTAGTAATAACAGCTAGATAATAAATAAAATTAGCCTAACCTAGCTAATAGAGGTCTTTAATAAGCATATAAGGGGGGTAAACACTTAAGAGCTCCAAGAAGGCCTAACAAAGGCAGAAAATACAATAGCAACACTCTTAAGAACAGGGATAATAGGACTAAAAGATTGGCTCTACTGGGTAGGTGTCCTAGTAGGCAGCCTAAGATGCAAATGTAGCTAGCCAAGACAGACACTAAAATACGTAATACTGTTATGCCCCCTACGCACCAACCAAGAAGCTATACTCTTAGTAGCTGGCATAGAGAACTATAACACACTACTCTTAATATAAAAAGGTCTTAAGGCGGTTACCTAGTGGCTTATTAGCTAAAATGTGCTAGACCAGTTTCGGGTTACAAAGAAAATGGTAATAGAAGACAAAGGGGCGAGCAATAGGCGCCCCCTAATAACTCTACAGTAGTAGAGCAAAGTTTGCGATACTAGCGCGTCCGTAGGCTTGTTACGGCAGCAGTGGTTCCCAAAGAGGTCAAAAAGTAAGGTAGTAGAGCACCATAGGTGACTCGTAGGCGCCTTATAGGCGAGTCCCAAAAGGCGGGGAGATAGATCACAGGGTTTTCTCAAAAGAGTTTTCTCCCCACATGTATATAAGGAGTAGTCCGCGTGGGCCCAATAGGGATCCGAATCGGACGTTAAGCAATGAATAATAATAATAAGCATACAAAGGCTTACACAGTTGGTACGCATTGGCTGCTAGTACTAGATAGCCACAATAGCCATATATTACCTAAATTTAATTAGTTCTGCCTAGATTATTAAATAGTCGTCCTCTATATGCCAGCGCGTTTATTATATCTACTACAGCTACTAGATATAGGCTGTTTTGTAACAGTTTACTAGCACTACGCTAAGACACGAGACCGTCGCCTAAGAGGCTCCAAGACACAATCGACGCTACCCTCGTATGTCTCAGATACGGTTAAATATTGAGTCATAGACTACGGAGTTCCGGGTCTACTTTCATGTATTTAGTTCACTTAATTTCCATAGATTTAGAATTAAGTCGCTCATTTAATTCTCCTATACTGCACTGTTACAGTTATAAGTCCAGATTGCACTACCTGCTAAACTAATTAATCTACTACCTTATTTACAAAGTCACTACTTCTATTACCTTTGCAAGTGTCTTAAGCTTCTTCACCTACTAAATAAACGGATAGTTATACCTGATTAACAAATGTACCCAATAGACGAACGAACTAATAAATAAAAAAACGTCAAAATAAGGTTTTGCTAAGACGCTAACCAAGGACCCTGCTTGACCTGTTAAAATCCTAAAAATAATAACTAATACAGACAGACCTTATTTAAAATTTAACCTTATCCTTAAAAAGCCATCTAATTAAATGTAATGGTTCTTTATTATTTAAGATACTGCTAAAACAAACAATATATGGTAGTACATTAACCTATTAAAGAAGAAAGATAAGTTTCCAAAGCTAGTATTACCTAGTTAACCTATACTAAGAGACGTGCTTTCTACCGCTATATTAATAGCTAAGCTAGATCTAAACTAATTTATTGTATATAATTAACTCTATACTAAGGATAAGGATAACCTCCGTATATACTAGAAACAAGAGCAAGCCATAAATAATATTAGCAATTATATTGTCCGCATAACGTTGGTAGCCTACCTCCCTCTTATTAAAGACCTTAAAACGGTATATAAACGCCTTTAAGAGTTAAAGACTGTACTCGCCCCTACCACCTTAGGTTAAAAGTATAACGTCCTAAATTAATACATAGCTCTTAAAGCCTATAACAAAAAGCAGAGCATTAAAAAATAGTTAAATAACTAAAGAAGCGTCTATAAGCTGGTAGAGGAATTAGAGCTTCCAGACATATAGGGATTTAGGCCCCACTATAATTTTATATAAGCTATTGTCACAGTACGTGCAGAGGGTCAACGAGGTAACTGTGACTGTGTATCATTGACAAACGATGTCGTGTGAGGATCTATGTACAGGAGACGAGGCAGGTATATATACGTGTTGCTCAGGGGTCAGGTCCGTGCTCATGCATACGCGTAGCCATAACAACGCGTCAGGTCAGTGCCGTGACAGCTATTAAAGCCATCTCTTTTAGTTTTATAGGAGCACTGGAAGTAGACCTAATTAGAAAAGAATGAAAAAACAAAGAAGCCCTATCTATTATTAACCTTATTAAGGAATTTAAGGAGCACTACTATATGCAGCAAGTATTATCTACCTCAGCTGCTAATAACTCTGCATTTATAACTCTTTAAAACAATTTTAATTCCAGTTTAGACTCTAATAGCAATTCTAATTTCAACAGCAATTTAAATTTAAGATAGAACAAGGAATATATATACGGCCTTATATATCAGTTTAATAAATGCTACTATATTACTAAGTATAAGCGCCCTTAAGGATAGAGACCAAGGGCAGACATCTAGAAGAAAGTAAATAAAGCTATCTTATCTATACCTTAGATTAAATATATTATTAACCAAATTTAAAAAAAAGAATAGGAAGTAAAGGAGAATAATTAGAGCATAGAATCTATAATTAATTTTAATTTTAAAACCCTAGCTTCTACCAAATTAACTAGCTATACTATTACAGTGCCATTACACAAGTAAGCTAAATAACTACGTTGTGGTATAAAGAGGAGAAGAGGCAAAAAGGGGTATTGTATATAAGTAGTAGGGCTAGGCGCCAAGGCGCTAGTAGTGGGCTAGCTAACAGTAGGAAACAGTACGCGAGAGGTCAGTGCCGTAACAGTACTCCCCTCCCCTAGAAGGGTTAGTCCCTAAACTAAATAAGTAACTCCAGAATAGAACATTGCGGTACTATTAAATTATGGTTATATAACTAGTAGCTACGGTATTAGTAGAAAACGGTGGACTTAGTGCACAAAGATGTCAGTTTTACTTACCACTTTTGGCCAAGCCAATAGCAATTTTTTATCCCAGGGATAGAAAATCCTAATTAGTCAGCTTAATAATAGCGTTAGCAGAACTCCACACCGCCGCCCAAATCAATTAGGTGTGGCGCTTTTAGCAAGAATCTAACTAATTAGATAACTTTAACCAGCGGTTAAGGGGTCGTTCGGTTGCAATATGGAGGCCTCATATTCCAGTTCATAATCTGTTGATTCGGAGTGATTTTGTCTGCACAGCCTCAAAAATTTAATGTTCCTCTCACCGCTCGCAAAACGCCAGAATAG